>Ga0206126_10000669_pt1 | contig 45068 bp, 73 predicted proteins | sample Helgoland_Spring_5_FD_148621 | JGI IMG/M metagenome (GOLD analysis project Ga0206126, IMG submission 148621) | Pelagic subsurface seawater microbial communities from Kabeltonne, Helgoland, North Sea - Helgoland_Spring_Bloom_20160412_1 | ecosystem: Environmental > Aquatic > Marine > Epipelagic ...
GATCACATTTTGTTCCTACCGATTATCCGATTGGTCTCATATCTCTTAGTCCTAAGTTTTCTAATTCCCGTCCTCGTGTGGGTATTACTACTCCCGGTGATAAAGTTGTTGATGAAAGGTTTGTCGCGCAGCATGAGAAGTTTAGGCTCAATTATGAAGCTATAGAACAAACCCTTCGCTTTCATGATGACTATCACTATAAACCAGTATGGGATGGAACAGATGAAAATTTAGCTGAAATCGAAGATTTTAGAGTTAAAATGAACATTCCTAAAGATAAAACTTATGTAATGCCCGCTGGAGATACTCGTGAAACCCTTGTTGAAATGTACCCTAAGGTATTTGAAATGGTAGCTGAACATGGTTATAACATGACAGGTCGAGATCATATAATTGCCTATGATACTGAAAGAGGAGTGTAAATAAAACAATATACTAAAATTTAAAAGGGACGCATCACTGCATCCCTTTTTTATATTTATAATCGCAACTGGGTTATCACTAAAGGTTTTTTATAAAGGCAACTTTTTAAAAAATTTAATGAAACATTTTTCCTTTTTAATTTTTACACTTTTAAGTATAGTGGGGGTGGCCCAATGTGAAGTCCACATAGTTCCTGGATCTCCTACCGTAATAGACCATAACCCAGGTATTTCTTTTATATTTGAAGTTCAAAATAATAGTGATACTCCATATTTTGGGGGAGATCTTTATTTAGATTGGTCTTTAAGTGGTGGATCTAGTGGACCTATTTGGGATTTTGATTTTGGGGTTTTTCCTATCCTACCAGGAGAATCTAAATATGTTTCAACTCCTTCATTTGATATACCTTTACCAGAAAATGTACCAGGTAATTGGAGCCCATATTCAGGTTGGAGTGGTAATGAATATGTTGAGTATTTTAGGATTACATTAGATGAAAATGCAAATTTTAATGACAGTGATTGTTATCAATGGATGCTAGATGGAGATGGTGGATATTGGAATGAACCCTTAAGCGATGGATGTAGTAATCCTAATGAAGATAATTTTTGTGATGACCAATGTAACTTAGAAATATTAGATTTTAATTTAGAAACTGCGGAGTTAACTATAATTCCAAATTCAACTTATTGCCCTAATTTAGGATCACCATTTTGGCAAAGTCAACATCCTTTTAATGATCCTTATGTTTTTGGTTTCCAATTAAATTTTAATTGGGGTAGTAGTGATTTAAATATCTCTGTTGGAAATCAGGAGATTTATGCTTTTAATGAACCTATAACGATAGATTTAAGTGTACTTTTAGGTAACCTTTCTTACCAAAACATGGTAGAAAGTATAAATGAAGGAGAATTTTGTGATTTAGTATTTACTTTATATAACATAAATAACTCAGGAGAACCTATGTGGTTAGCTCCTGATAACCAATCTATTGAATTATTAAATTTATGTCCTGTATTAGATACTGTAAATATATCATTAGATACTCTTTTATATGGTATAGGATGTGAATGGGTTTTTGAATCACCCGACCCAGTCCCTTATTGGATTCCAACATATTATTTTACTAATAATGGAGACGTTCCTGTTACTGAATTTTGTGTAGTACCCGATATTTTATCAACTCCTGAAATAGATACACTTTGTTATGATGGTTTTAATATTTTGCCTGGAGAAAGTTTTGAATTAAGTTTACCAAACGTCTATGACTGGGGGGTTTTATCTGTTAGAGTTATTAATGTTAACGGTGAAGTAGAAGGATATGAATTTGGCAATGAAAGTCCTTTTACTATAGGAGATAACATGTATGTACAAATTATTAATTATAATGATGAATGTGAACCTGTTGAAATACCTGGCTGTACTATAGAACAAGCTTGTAACTATAACCCTAATGCCACACTTAATGATAATAGTTGTGATTTTGAATCATGTGCGGGTTGTATGGACCCTGAGGCTTCAAATTATGATCCTGAAGCTACCATAGATACTCCTGGTTTATGTGAATACGAAATTTTAGGATGTACTGATATTAATGCAATTAACTACAACCCTCTTGCTAATACAGATGATGGTAGTTGTATAGACCCTATTGTAGGATGTATGATACCTGAGGCTTTAAATTATGATCCTATAGCAAATGTTCAATGCCTTCCTATTATGGGAGGATGTTGTATTTTCGAAGAAGGATGTATGGATGAAGAAGCACTTAATTATAACCCAGATGCATGGTTTGATGATGGTAGTTGTGAATATGATATTTTTGGCTGTACTGATCCTTTTGCTTCTAACTATAATCCACTTGCTACTATAGATGATGGTTCATGTATTCTTATTTTAGCAGGATGTACTGATCCTGAAGCTATAAATTATAATCCAAATGCTGGGGAAGATGATGGTTCATGTGTTTATGATGATAATTGTAATGGAATATTTGCTCCTAATACTTTTACACCTAATAATGATGGTGTAAATGATATATGGACTTTAGTAACAGATCCCTCATGTTGGATAGATTGGCACATTTTAATTTATGATAGGTGGGGAAGATTAGTATGGGAATCAATAACCCCAGGAGAAGTTTGGATGGGTTCAAATTATAAAGGAAATCATTATGTAGCAGATGGAATATATGTCTATACCGCTAAAGGGATAGGTTACAATCCTAACAATACATTCCAAAAATCAGGATATATAACAATTTTTAGATAAATTTGGCAATTTAGTAGATGAATCGTATATTTATCTTAAATCTAACAAAACCAAATGAAAGTTACTTTATTAAATGTTACTCCAAACGCTGAAGACCATATTGTGGAAGTGGCACGTGTATCTAGTTCACGTAAGAATAAGAAAGATAAACCAGAAGGCCTTCTTCGCTACTTGGTACAACACAAACACTGGAGCCCGTTGGAGCATGGGCATGCCACGTTCGAAATCGAAACCTCCAAGGCAATCGGTATTCAACTCATCCGACACCGTTCTTTCGCTTTTCAAGAATTTAGTCAACGATATCAAGATGTTAATCGTTTGGGAGATATATTTGAACCCATTGAATTACGGGCGCAATGTGAAGACAATAGACAAAGCTCAACAGAAGTAATTGATCCTCAAATTTCTGTAGAAGGAGGGACTTTACTTGCTAGTGATATGATTGGAACTTATTTAAGTAGTGCTCATAAACTTTATAATCAACTTCTAAAAGCAGGTGTTGCTCGTGAACAAGCTCGTATGGTTCTTCCACTTGCTACTACTACTAAAATTCATATGACCGGTAGTATCCGTTCGTGGATTCATTTTTTAGAATTACGGGATGATGAGCATGCACAAAAAGAAATTCAAGATGTTGCAAAAGAAATTAAACATATATTTATCTCGGAATTTCCAGTAATATCAAAAGCTCTTAATTATGAATAAACCCGATATGCAGTTAGAAGTTGTTAGATTTTCTAGTGAAGAAGATTCAACAAATGGTTTGTTATTTGATATAACAAATGGCCAACGTAAATTTTTATCCTATACTTTAGAAGATGAATATCGAGATGTAGAAGGAGGAAAAAAAGTAATGCATGAAACTAGAATACCAGCTGGTACTTATAATATCACTCTCCGTACTGTAGGAGGTTTTACTGCTAAGTATTCTGAAAGATATGGTGATATGCATAAAGGTATGCTTTGGGTACGTAATGTTCCTGGGTTTGAGTATATCCTAATTCACACAGGTAATACTGATGAACATACTTCTGGATGTTTACTTGTAGGGGATACTCAAACTAATAATCAAACTAAAAAAGATGGGTTTGTAGGTTCATCAACCAATAATTATAAAAGAATTTATCCACCAATTGCTGAAGTAATTGAAAATGGAGGACTTGTTACAATCACTTATACTGACTTTGATAGTATAGACTAAATAAAAGAAAAGGGGGGAACAAAAAGTTCCCCCTTTGTTATGTTAAACCAAATAATTTTTTAAAAACAAAAAACCAAAAAACATGAGACAAATTTTACAATTTGCCTTAGTGGGGATATTCTGTGTAATATCTACACTAACCTTTGCCCAAATTACGGGTAAAGTAACAGATGCATCAACAGGAGGACCTCTTGTAGGCGCAACTATTTTAATCGAAGGTAATGCAACCGGAACTTCTGCAAAAGCAGATGGAACTTTTTCATTATCAGTTACACCAGAGGGCACTTTGGTAGTAAGTTTTATTGGCTATGAAAGCGCCAATTTATCTGCTAAGACAGATATGGGTATTATTGCTTTACAACCAACCGCATTAGGTTTATCTGCAGCATCTGTTGTAGCTAATGTGATTGATATTGCTAAAGTAAGAGAAACACCTGTAGCTGTGTCAACAATCTCTCCTGCTGAGATTGCTCTAAAAATAGGAAACCAAGAGTTTCCTGAGATTATGAACTCTACCCCTGGCGTTTACGCTACTAAGCAGGGTGGTGGATATGGTGATTCACGAATTTCACTTCGTGGGTTTGATCAAAGAAACACATCATTTCTTATTAACGGGCAACCTGTTAATGATATGGAAAATGGTTGGGTTTATTGGTCTAACTGGCAAGGTTTAAGTGATGTTTCTAGTGGTATCCAAATTCAAAGAGGATTAGGTGCATCTAGACTTGCTGTTCCTTCTGTAGGTGGTACTGTTTCTATTTTTACTAAGGCAGCCCAAATGGAACAAGGTGGTTCTGTTGCTCAAACAATTGGTAATGATGGTTACACTAAAACTTCTGCTAGTTATAATAGTGGTAAAAATGAAAATGGATGGGCTACGTCTTTTTTATTGAGTAAATGGGCTGGTAATGGCTACGTTGATAACACTTCAGGAGAAGGTTGGACATACTTTGGTGCAATTGGCTACGAGCCAGAAGGATCAAAACATGCTCTTAACTTGTCCTTTTTAGGAGCAGGTCAATGGCATCACCAAAGAGATGTTTGGGTATCAATTCGTGACGCTCAAACTTTTGGAGAACAAAATGATGATGGTATTAACACACGTTGGAACTCTAATGGTGGCACTCTTAACGGAGAAGAATTTAGCATGCGTAGAAATTTCTACAATAAACCACTTGCTACATTTAACTGGGATTGGAACATTAACGAAAACCTAACGTTGAACACTTCATTATACGGTTCAGCTGGTAGAGGTGGTGGAACAGGTCCTCGTGGTAAAAATTATGATGTACATCCTTATAGAAAGGATTTGTATGAATTTATCTATGAAGACAGCACTACACAGTTTCGTTTGGATGATGGTACTATTGATTTTGATGCTATTGTAGCTGATAACCAAGCAGGTGCTAGTGCTGGATATGGAACAGGTGATTCATTATTAATGGATAGTGATTTTTATGGTCAATTAGTTGGTTCTAATGGTTATAATGAAGATGGTGTTTACAAAAGTGGTATGGTTCGTAGAGCATCTATGAACTCACATGACTGGGTAGGTGCAATTTCAAACCTTGAATATAACAAAGGTAATTGGAGAACATCTATTGGTTTAGATCTTCGTAAATACACAGGATACCATTATCGTACTATTAACAATTTGATGGGATTTGATGCTTATTACTCAACAGGTAATGATAACAGCAATGGTCAATTTATTAATACGACTGTTGAAGCAAGTCCATTTCAAAACACTGGTTTAAACGGTCCTAAAATCGATTATTACAATGTTGGTAATGTTGGTTGGGCAGGTGTTAATGGTTTAATCGAATATAATGATAGCGATAAACTAACAGCTGTTGTCCAAGCAGGTTTTTCAAATCAATCATTCCAACGTGAAGATTATTTTGATCAAGCTCAAAACCCAATCTCAGAAACTGCTAATTTAGCTGGGGGATATGTTAAGGGTGGTGCTAACTACAACTTAGATGAAGCTAGTAACGTATTCTTTAATGCTGGATTTATTTCACGTCAACCTAATTTTGGTGGTGTTTTCCCAAGCTATGCTAACAATATTAATGACGAACTTCAAAATGAAGAAATTACATCATTTGAGTTAGGATATGGTTACAATAGTGATGTATTAACACTTAATGCTAACGTTTATGCTACTACCTGGGGTAATAGATTCCGTTCATTATCATTGACAAATGCTCAAGGTATTGATGGTTTTGCTCAATTTAGAGATATTGACGTCCAACATAATGGTGTTGAATTAGAAGGTGTTTACCGCCCAACTAATCGTTTAAAGGTTAAAGGTGCTTTATCTGTAGGTGACTGGAGATACACTAAAAACTTTGATGCTGAACTGTTTGATGACCAACAACAATCTATTGGTACAGGTACTCTTTATACTAAAGGCGCTAAAGTAGGTGATGCAGCACAATTTGTTGCTAACGCTGGTTTAGATTATAGAATTGGTAATAACATCAACGTTGATGTAGCTTACAGATTTGTAGATGGGCTATACGCTGATTATGGAATTACTGATTCTGATTTTACTGACCCTGATAACTTAGGTGCTTTAAAGTTACCATCATATGGTTTAGCTGATTTAGGAGCTACAGCCCGTTTTGACCTATTTGGCCATGATGCTTCATTTAGAGTTAACTGTAATAACGTGTTGAATACAACATACATTGCTGAATCTAATACTAATATCCATGCTGATGAAAATTCAACTACATGGAATGGTGTTGATACACAAAACTTTGTATGGTTTGGATTTGGTCGTACTTGGAACGCAAGTTTGAAGTATAATTTCTAAACATTAATAAAATAAATTTTAGAAGGCTGTTTCCTTAATTGGGAACAGCCCTCTATTTTTATTATCTTTATACTATGAAAAAAGCTATAACTGAAAAAGAGTTAGACATTCAAATTAAAATTCTAGCTAAAAAAATTAATGATGAACATCGAAATGATCCTGTACCTGTAGTACTTGTTTGCATTTTAAACGGTGGATTTATGTTTTTTAGCGATTTAGTAAAACAAATCAATATCCCTATTGAAATTGATTTTATCCGTTGTAAATCTTATTTAGGACGACAACAAGGTGATTTAGTTGTTACTAAAGATTTAGAAACAAAAATTAAAAACAAACATGTTTATCTTGTAGATGATATTCTAGATTCAGGTAATACTATGAAAGCTGTATCTAAATTTCTACAAGTAAAAGAACCAAAATCAATTACACCAGTTGTAGCAATTTATAAAGAAAGCGGGGATTTTGATAAAGTTCTTCATATCTTATACCAACCTACTGATTCGATGTTTGACCCTTGGTATATAGGATATGGTATGGATGATGAAAAAGGACATAATAGAAATTTAGGAACAATTTATACAGTTTAAATGGAAAATAAACGACGTAAAATCCACGAAGAATTAGAAGTGGTACAAACAGGTTTTGCAAATGGGGTTGCTGAAGGATTCCCACTTAATCAAGACCAAAAACAAGAGATGATTAATAATGCCACTAAAGCTTATGGAGAATTTTTAGATGCACTTAAGTGTGATTGGAGAAATGATCCTAATTCAATGGAAACTCCTAAACGTGTAGCTAAAGCATATGTTAATGATCTATGGGCAGGACGTTACACTGCAATGTCTCCTATTACATCTTTTCCTAGTGACGGATATGATGGTGTTATCATTGAGCGTAATATCCCTCTTACATCAATGTGTTCTCACCACCACCAGACAATTGGAGGTGTAGTTCATATTGGTTATATTGCTGGAGAAGAGGGACAGGTAATTGGTTTATCTAAATTAAACCGAATTGTAGAATTATTTGGCCGAAGAGGAGCAATTCAAGAACAATTAACATCTGCAATTCATAATGCTGTAGATAAAATTACTGAAGGTAATAAAGGTGTTATTGTTACTATTGTAGGAACACACAATTGTGTTAGCTGTAGAGGTGTTAAACATCAAGGTGCAGCTATGGTAACAACAAAAGCATCAGGAGCATTTAGGGATGATTCAAATCAAGCACGTAAAGAATTTTTTGACAGTCTGAAGATTAATAACGGAGGACATAATATTTAATAGTTATGAATAAAGAACAAGAACTTAAAATCCAAATGTCAGTACCATTTGTAAGAGAAGTTGAACAGTTTAACAAGTTAATGAATAAACCCAATAACTATGAACCAACAATACCCGAAAAAAAGGAGTGGGAGTTTGTATACAACTTCGTCTTGGAAGAGCTTGAGGAATATAGAGAAGCATGTGAACGAGGTGACATCGTTGAGGTTTTGGATGCTTTGTGTGACATTGCTTATGTTTCCTTGGGGAATGGCACTATGTTACATGGCCTTAAGGATAAAATTTGGCCAGCCTATCAAGAGGTGCAAGCATCAAACCTATCAAAGGCTTGCTCTACTGAGGATGAAGCAAAAGAAACAGTGGAACTCAGATCTAGGGAACAAGGGGAAGCATGCCACTATGAAAAGTGTGGTGATAAATATATTGTATACAGATCTCGTGATAAGAAAGTTATGAAAAATGTAAATTACTTTAGACCTGATCTTAAGCAATTTTTTACTGAAAACGAATTAAAAAATGTCTGACGGTTTAACAGAAGCCCTTAGAGGTACTTATTTCAATAAAAATAAAATGAAAAATTTAGACCAAATGCCAGATCAAAAATGGCATCGTAGAATTTCATTCCTTAAATCTGGAATTCGAATTGTAGGATATTGTTTTATCCCTCTTAATTTAATAACAGCTACAGCTTTACTTGTTGTAAGTGAGGCAGTAGGTATAATCGAAGAATTAGTATGAAACAATTAATCTATTTTAGTGCAGTGTGGTGTCAACCCTGTCGTATGTTAAGTCCTATTATGGAAGAACTCCAATCTGAGGGGTATAACGTTCAAAAGGTTGATGTAGATGCTAACACAGAATTATCCCAAAAATATGGGGTTCGTAATATTCCTACTGTAATACTTACTATTAATGGGGAAGAGGTTGCACGAAAAGTGGGTGCATCACCTAAGAAAACATATCTTGATATGTATAATCAAAACTAATGTTTAAGAAGCTACAAGAAAGAATATTTCCTTTTATTATAGCCTTAAGCGCTTTATCAGTTTCAGGCTCAGCAGCATTTTATTCAGTTACAGGATTGAGTAAATTGTTTGCTGGTGCCTCAACTGAAGTGTTTATAATGGCTGGTTCCTTGGAAATTTCTAAACTTGTAATAGCCTCTTTACTTTACCAATATTGGGATACTATTAATAAGGGCCTTAGAACCTATTTAACAGTAGCTTGCTTTGTACTAATACTAATTACCTCAGCGGGTATCTATGGGTTTTTATCAGCGGCCTATCAAGAAACAGCAGCATTAGCGGGTAGTGTTAATTCTCAAATTGCTCTTATAGAAACTAAAAGAGATAACGTAAAGGGTCAATTAGCGGTTTATAACGAAGAAAAATCTTCTATTAATAACGCCGTGTCTTCATTGCGTGATGGTCTATCTAACAACGTAATACAGTATACGGACACATCAGGCAATGTTGTAACAACAACCTCAGGTGCTACTCGTAGAGCTCTTGAACGTCAATTAGATCAAGCGATTGAAAGACAAACTACAATTAATTCTAGAGTAGATAATTTAAACCAACAACTGTTTGAGTATGAAACTGAAATAGTAGAAGTACAAACTAGCAGTGACATTGGTAGTGAGTTAGGTCCTCTTAAATATTTAGCTAGTTTAACAGGTTTAGGAATGGATAAAATAATAAATTATCTTCTTTTGATAATAATTTTTGTTTTTGACCCTTTGGCCATATCTTTAGTAGTGGCTGCTAATTTTGCATTTGCTAAATTACGTCCTGAAGTTAAAGTAGTAGAAAAAATAGTTAAAGTAGAAAAACCATTAGAGGTATATGGTGAAAAAAAAAACCCACCCCCACCACCTCCACCACCAACAGGAAGGATAAGGGGGATGACGGGTCTTCAACCTTAACAATAACCTATAATTAAAAAAGTTTTGTTTAAAAAATGTTACGCTGAATATGCCGGTAAGAACCAGTATAAAATGCACTTATGGACCGAAAAAGGATACTCAGTAGAACCTTACCGAGTTCCTGCTTACATAGAATGTTCTGAACGTGAAGCCGAGTATCAAGGACTAAAGGGTGAATGGTTAAAGAAAACCTACAACTGGGATAAAGATAATCCACGACTTCACTTCCATGATATGCCTGCTTATCAAAAATTCCTTATTGAAAAATATGGAACAAATGACAATGTGTCTAAAGGACATAGAGAGGTATTTTTTGATATTGAGATTGAAATGGGAGGAGCCCTTACTGAAGAATATATCCAATCAGCTCCAAAACCTGTTACTTCAATTGCGTGGTATGATAAAACACCTGATGAATGGGTTATTCTTATTTTAGATAAAAAGGGCCAAATTAATCATACTAAAGGGCATAAAGAAATTATTCCTGTAACTACTGAAGAAGAATTATTAGCTACATTTATCGAAAAATTTAGTGAAATACAGCCTGACATCCTTGTAGGATGGAATAGTGATTATTTTGACATTCCTTATTTATATTATAGAATTTGTAATGTATTAGGAGAAGATTTTGCTAATGCTTTATCTCCTATAGGTGTAGTAAAAGATGAGAGTCAATGGAACCGTAATGGGTGGCTTAACATTGCAGGGGTTGAATCATTAGACTATATGAAACTACATAAAAAGTTTAGTTTTCGTGATGAACCCTCAATGCGTTTAGATGCTATTGGGGAAAAATATGTTGGTTTAGGAAAAATTGAATATGAAGGCAACCTAGATAGGTTATTTGAAGATGACATTCAGAAATTTATTAAATATAATTTCCGAGATGTAGAAATACTTAAGGAATTAGATGAAAAATTTGAATACATAGCCTTAGTAAAAAACTTATCTCATAAAGGTAAACACAACTATGGAGAAGTTTATGCTAATACAAAAACCCAAGATGGAGCTATTTCAGCTTACTTATTAGGGCAAAATATTGTACCACCTTCTAGAGATAGAAACCCAATCTTTAAAAAAGGATATGCTGGAGGGTATTTATTTTGCCCCCAAGCAGGACTTTACAAGTATATGTTTGATGAGGATTTAACTTCACTATATCCCTCTATTATTATGTCTTTAAACATAGGTAAAGAAACACTTATGGCTCGCATCGTAGATGCTGATGATAGAAATAATCGTTTAGGGTTAAATGATTTAAAAACTAGAGATGTAGATGAGGAACTTTTAATCGAAAATCCTGATAGGAAACAAACTTATATTAAAGTAGGTAAACTTATTAAATTTATTGAAGATAATAACTTTGCTATCTCAGCAAATGGTGTTATATTCCGTACTGATAAACGTTCAGTACTAGCTACGATTCTTGATAAATGGTTTGACGAACGAGTAAAATATAAAGGTTATATGAAAAAAGCATACAAATCAGGTGATAAAGAAAAAGGAGTATTTTGGCATCAACGTCAACATACTATGAAAATTTTGTTGAATAGTTTATATGGTGCTACTGCTTTAGGATCATTTAGATATGGTAATGTGATTTTAAGTGAAGCTATAACTTTATCTGGTCAACGTATTATCCAAGAATCAGCTTTGTGTGCTAATAGACATATGAACAAAGTTATTAAAAACGAAATACAACTATGAAACTAACACCTCAATCAATTAGAAATAACGTAAAAATTACTTGGAATGGAGAACCTATCTCTAAACAAGAAATTATAGATATGAGTGTCCTTTGGAATGAAAAGCAAATTGTTTATTTTAAAAAAATGGCTAAACAAGGGGGCACAGTTAAAATTGATAATAACAAATTTAAAATTTCTATTGAAGATCCTATCTTAACTTCTAGGGGGCTTAAAGATGGAGGAATTCAGCAAGTTGATCCTGAAGCTAGGTTTTAATGAAACATTTAGAAGATACCCCTTGGTGGATTTGTGATGAAGGTGATTACAACTTTTGTGCCTATGTAGACACAGATTCTAATTATTTTAATGCTGAGCCTTTACTTAAACATTTATACCCCAATTTTGAGGAGATGGGTGATGAAGAAAAAGATAATGTATTAGAACAAGTAGCCCTTAAATACCAAGATATTATTACTAATGACTATGATAGATTAGCTCGAGATTGTTTTAATGTACAAGAACATAGACTTGAAATGAAAACTGAATGTGTTATTCGTTCAGCTTATTTTAGAGCTACCCGTAGATATGCCCAATGGATTACAAAACAAGAAGGCATTGCTAAAGAATCACTTGATATTAAAGGACTTGAATTTAAAAAAGCAAATTTTCCTCCTATATTTGGAGAATTTTTTAATGATATTTTACAACAAATTCTAAAGGGAGCAGAACAAAAACATATTGATAAATTAATTATGGACTTTAGAGATAAAATAATGTCTAAAAATACAGATATTGCTTTATTAGGGAATCCTACCTCTGTTAAAACTTTAAATGAATATGTTTCCCGCAAACCCAGAGCTGGAGAGGTATTAACTGAATTGAAAAAAGGTGCTCCTGCAAACGTTAAAGCAGCAGTTAAATATAATGATTTACTTAGATTTTGGCAGTTAGATAAACAACATAGCCCAATTGTACAAGGTGATAAAATTAAATGGATTTATTTAATTGATAATCCTTATAAAATTGAAGCAATTGGTTTCTTAAGCTTTGATGTCCCAGATAGGATGCGTAAATTCCTAAATGATTATGCTGATCGAAGAAAATCATTTGAAACTATATTACAATCTAAATTAGAAAATTTTTATACTGATTTAGGTTGGACACTTAATTTGAATCCTAATATTAATAAATTCTTTCAATTTCAATGAAAACTCTAAGTAAAAAAAGACATATTGCTAAAACGTTTACTTGGAGAATAATAGCTTCATTAGATACCCTTTTACTAGGATGGTTACTTACAGGAAATATTAAGTTAGGAGCATCATTAATGGGTTTAGAAGTTATAACTAAAACTTTTTTATATTATCTTCATGAACGAGTATGGTATAAATCAAAATATGGAATAAATGGATAGAGAAATAAGATTAGAAATTAAAAAACTACAAGACGAAATTAGAGAATTAAAAGTAGTAATTGATACTTTACAAACTGCTATGGTAAGTTGTGAAGGATCTTTAAAAGGTCACCCTCAATACAATAGTATTTTTACTACAAGTGCTAAATGGTCAATGAATTTTAAACAATGATAACAAAAAATAAATTACAATCGATTATTTCTAAGTACTATCTTGGAGGTAAAGTAGAATCTGTTAAATGGAAAGTTAAAGATGGAAAACTTAATATTGATTTTATGGCACCCACTAAAGATATGATCGGTAGATTGTCTTGCAATAGTTTTTCTATGGTTAATGAGGGTGAAATGGCTATTTTTAATACAACCCAACTTAATAGATTACTAAATGTATTAGCAGGAGATTTAATGCTTGATGCTTCTAAAACTAATAAAGTATTAACGAAGCTTACCATCCAGGATAATAATGCTTCTATTAATTATTCATTAGCAGACCCACTTATGATTCATAAGGTAGGTGAAGTAGATGAAAATGTTGAATGGAAAGTACAATCAACACTTGAAAATGAAGATTTTCATACATTTGTTAGGGCGGCATCCTCAATTCAAGGAAATGAAATAGTAACTTTAGCTGCTACTAGGGATACTATTGATACCCCCATTATTAAATTTGTATTTGGTGAACGTATGGAATTTTCAAATAAAGTAGAATTTCACACTAACGCTCAATTTGGGGATGATGTCAGAGAAGATAATAAAATCCCATTTAACAGTGAAATGCTTAGAGAAATATTTAATGCTAACAAAACATCAGATGAATGTCATTTAAGTTTTGTAGATGATGGTTTACTCCGTTTAGTTTTTATAGCAGAAGAAGAAGGAATAGAAACAACATATTTTGTTGTACGAAAAGCAGATTATTAAATACGTATAATAAACAAGGATGAACCTTCAGGACATCTAAGTTATAAAAATTTATTAACCCGAGTAGCTTAGGCACTCACAAATTAAAATGATATGAGTACATTATTCAATGAACACACCCCATTCGATATTTTATATCGAAATCTTTTCAAAGCAGATGAAGCATTTGCTCCTGCTTTAAATTCAAAACAACCCCATCCTTTAAACATTTATTACAATGAAGATGGTCTTTATTTTGAGATCGCTTGTACTGGTTTAACTAAGGATGATATCCAACTTAAAACTGAAGGAGATATATTAAATATCTCATATGATAAACCTGAAGAATCTGATCTTAAAGATTATTCGGGATACATTTACCATGGTTTAAGTAAGAAGTCATTTAGTTTAGGATATAAAATAGCTCCTAAATTTGACTTATCAAAAATCGAAGCAGAAATGCTTAACGGATTATTAAAAATATTCTTACCTCTAACAAAAGAATCGAAACCAAAATCAATTAAAATTAAGTAATTAAAAACTTGGAGTCCTGAAGATTCGTTCGTATATTTACAGGGTTCGGTTACGGTTGTAACTGGGCAATAATTTAATTAATTTTTAAGAGTTATGGAATATCTAAGAGACCCGTTGTTAGGAGATTATTACATCGTTATTGATGAGTATAACTACTCAGCATATAAAACTATTACCCCCAGTAGCGGTACGCCTTATGAATCGTGTATTGGTCATTTTGGTGAGATTGGAGGAGCACTTAAAAAAATTGCTGACAACACTATGAAAGGTCAGTCATATGATAGTATTAAAGAATATATCAAACAATATAAATCAATTTTAAACAAATTTAACGAAAATTTTATGTAATGGTAAAAGCATTATTTAACGCCGTAATTGTAAAACCCATCGAAGAAGAGGAAAGTGTTCACGGCAACATTGTAGTTCCTGATATGGGTAAAGAAAAGAATATTAAAGGTGAAGTCACATCTGTTGGCCCTGGAACCTATCAGATGGGTCATTTCATCGAAACTACTATTAAAGTAGGAGATGTTGTATTACTCCCTCAAATGGGTCCTACCACAATGGACTACAGGGGTGAGGAATATTTAATTTGTCAAGAAAATCAAATTTTAGCAGTAATTGAAAAATGAGTAAAGTAATTAATTACGGGGATGATTCCCGAAAAAAGCTAATTAAAGGTATTAACCAATTAGCAGATGCAGTTGTAACAACTTTAGGTCCTAATGGACGAAACGTAGTTATCCAACACGATCAAGGTGTACCTCAGAGTACTAAAGATGGTGTAACAGTAGCAAAATCAATTGAACTTGAGGATCAAGTTGAAAATGTAGGAGCACAAATGCTTAAGCAAGCAGCTATTAAAACTGCTGATCAAGCAGGTGATGGTACTACAACTTCGACTTTGTTAGCTCGTGAAATTGTAAATGCTGCTTCACGTTACAGTGATAAAGGACATAATATTGTAGAAATTAAACGTGGGATGGATAAGTGTGTTAAAGCACATGTTGATTTCCTACGAAATCTTTCCCAAGACATTTCAAGTGAAGACCAACTTCGCCAAGTAGCTACCATCTCAGCTAATAATGATGAGGAAATTGGAGAGTTGATTGCAACATCAATGGAAAAAGTAGGACGCGATGGCGTAGTTACTATTGAAGAGTCACGTACTGGTGAAACTTATCTTGAAACTGTAGAAGGTTTACAATTTGATCGTGGTTTTAAATCACCTTATTTTGTAACTGATAATAACACAATGAGTTCTCAACTCAAAGATACTGCTATTTTATTTTACAATGGTAGAATCACTACAGTAAAGGATTTACTTCCACTACTTGAAAATTTATCTTCACAAGCAAAATCACTTCTTATTATTGCTGAAGATATTGATGGTGAAGCACTTGCTACTCTTATTGTTAATAAGATGAGAGGTACACTTAATGTTTGTGCTGTTAAGGCACCTGATTTTGGTGAACGTCGTACTTTACTTATGAATGATATGGCTACTCTTACAGGTGGTCAGGTAATTGATAAAGATAAAGGTATGAAACTTGATAAATTTAATCTTGATTGGTTGGGTGAATGCCGTACCGCTACAATTACTAAAGAAACTACTACAATTGTAGATGGTGCTGGTGAAGAAGATGCTATTCAAAATCTTTGTGAATCACTTCAACGTCAAATTGAAAATTCATCTTCACCATTTGAAACTGAGCAACTACAAAAACGCTTAGCTAAAATGACAGGAGGTGTAGCAGTAGTTCATGTAGGTGGAAACACTGAAACAGAAATGAGCGAAAAGAAGGATCGTGTCGATGATGCCCTTCAAGCAACTCAAGCTGCTATCCAAGAAGGTATCATCCCAGGTGGTGGTGTAGCATTACTTCGTTCAAGCATAAATGCTAGTTGTGAAGTAACAAATGATGATCAACAATTAGGTTGTGATATTATGTGTGCTGCACTTCGAAAACCATTTCAACAGATTTTAACAAATGCTGGAGTAGAAAACGTTCACCAAATTGAATTTACTACTACTTCAAGTGAAAATCATAATATGGGTTATAACCTTAAAAATGGTAAGTATGAAGATTTCCTTAAAGCAGGAATTATTGATCCCACCAAGGTTACAAGATGTGCTCTTGAAAATGCTGCTTCAATTGCAGGCACTATTCTATTAACAGAATGTACTGTAGTAAACAAGCCATCAGAAAAATCAGACGAACCTCAATTAGGAGGTATGCCTGGAATGTTTTAAATTTAGATAATGTCTGGATTTGAAACAGTAGAACAAAAGCAACTCATCGCAAAGAGAGTCCCACCTGGAGACAGGTGGGCTCTCGTCGATGAGCCTAATGTGATACATTCTACACTAACTGAGACACTGGAGGCATATTTTAAAAAAACACAATTTAATGCCGCTTTCTATTTAGACCCTATTGGAAGTGCTTTATACGCAGTAGATAGAGTAGAAGTAGAAATTAAACCCGAACCAATTAAAACATTCGATTTTTATGGAGATGGCTACAAATAATAGTTTATGGGTTGAAAAATATCGACCTAATGTATTAGAAAATTACATTGGGAATGATCATCTTAAGGGTACTATGGCTAAGTACATAGAAGAAAATGATATGAATAATATGATTTTCTATGGGCCCGCAGGTACAGGTAAAACTACACTTGCTAAGCTATTAGTTAAAAATCTTAACTGTGACTATCTCTACATTAATGCCTCAGACGAAAGGGGCATTGAAACTATTAGAGATAAAGTATCAGGATTTGCTAGTACAATGTCTTTTAAACCTCTTAAGGTAGTTATTTTAGATGAGGCTGATTTCTTAACAATTCAAGCACAAGCTTCACTTCGAAATGTTATTGAAACATTTTCTAAGAGTACACGATTTATTCTAACTTGCAATTATGTGGAGCGTATTATTGACCCACTTCAATCACGTTGTCAAGTACTTAAAATTGTACCTCCTAGTAAAGCAGATGTAGCAAAGCATATTTTTAGTGTTTTATCTAAAGAAAACATACAACATAGTACAGACCATTTAAAAGATTTAGTTAATCAATACTACCCTGATGTACGTAAGATGCTCAATGTATGTCAGATGTCTTCTAAAGATGGTGAGTTAGAATTAGATAAACAAACACTTGTATCATCTAACTATGTTGATAAAGTAATTGAATTGCTTCCTAATAAAAAGTCATTTAAACAAATTAGACAGGTCATCGCCGACTCTAATGTAAATGATTTTGAATCGCTGTATAAAACGCTATATGAACGTATGGACGAATATACATCACGTCCCGCTGAAGCAATTATTATTATTGAAGAATACATGTATCACTCAAATTTCAGAATCGACAAAGAGATTAATGTGATGGCATGCGTTGCTAAATTATTAGAAATCTCTGGAAAGATTGTTATATAAAGACTTAATAGAATTTGGAGATAGAAAATTCTTATTGTATCGTATGATAAGAGAAACAGAAAAAATCCAACCCGATATTCTTAAAGAACATTGGAATTGTGATACAGTATTAAAAAAAGAAAACATATATTACTTTTGTAATGAAATTAAAGAAATAGATTATGAAGAAATCAGAAATGACCCCCCAACAACCCCAAATTGATTTGGGTAAAACAACAGCTTTACCAACCCCTGAAGGTAAGGATATTTGGAAACAAGGAGTAATCCTTAGAAAAGTATCTCGCTTTATTACAGGTGGGGATGAAGATGCAATTATGCCCATCCCAATTTTTTATGATGGTGCTACAGGTAAAATCTTAAAGGATACCTTACCACCTGAACTTAGAGAGGATTATGACACTATTTGATTGGTTAAAGGAACTGACAGGTAAGAAACGCGATTGGGACTCCTTCACCGATAAGGAGAAGGAGTCCTTTAATCCTTATATGGTTAATCGTTTTTTATCTATGCATCAACCTTTTATTGAATTAATCAATTATGTTCAAACCATTCCTTATACTGATAAGAAAAAATATTATACAGTATACTGTGGTTTATTACCTAAACAAAATGTTTGGTTAAAATATATAAAATCAAAAATGAAACAACCTACAATTGAATTAGTAGAGGCCTTATCTAAGATTTATGAATGTTCTACCCGTGAAGCAGCAACAGCAGTTGCTACTTTAGATAATGATGTCTTAGAAGATATGCTATATAAAGCTGGCTACCAGGATAAAGAGGTAATAAAAATGTTTAAATAAAATGGACAGTATAGTAAAATCAGTTTTAAAACAATTTACTGAACGAGCAGAGTTTGGTAAAAATAAATATGGTGTTGATTTAGACAGGGAAGATTTAGTATTTGAAGAATGGGTTACTCATATGAAAGAGGAACTTATGGATGCTATACTTTATTTAGAAAAATTAGAAAAGTTATATAAAAATGGAAAATAAAATTTATATTACGGGTTGTGCCAAATCAGGCACAACATTAGTCAGAAGGTTATTTAATGCTTTTGAGGAACTTAAAGTTTATAATTATGGAGAAATTATTCCTACAGACTTCGCTAAATCCCCTTACAATGTTGGCAAAAGATTCCAGTCATTATTTGCTGGAGAATTAGATGATTTTTTACTTCAACAACAATTATTAATGTTTGAGAATATTACAATAATAGATGTTTTGAGGAATAAAGAAGATGTTTTGAAATCTGATAATGGATATGTTAATGAAAACCGATATGATACTTGTTTAAAACAACGTAAAGAATATGGACACTTAATTAATTATACTATTATATATGAAGAACTCTTATCAAACCCCAACTTAATTCAAAAAGAAATATCTAAATTATTAGGGTTAAAAATTAAACATAAATGGAGCGATTACCCTAAATTTATAGACATTTCCCAAGAAAATCAGGTAACCCATAATGGAATTTATAAATTAAGGCCTATAGGAGCACCCAAAACATAATTCTAGGGAAATTGCTTAAAACTATAGAAAATAATGCCTAAAAAACCCCAAATACTTAAGGAGATACAAAATAAGGAATTGCCTGAGGTGAATTACGCTTACCAAAAGACAATTTCTTATTCTCAAATGTCAATGTATAGGAGTTGCCCTCATAAATGGGAACTCCAATATAAAGAGGGACATTATAACAATGATCCTAATATTCATTTTACTTTTGGAACCTCAATGCACGAGGTAATCCAAGATTGGCTTACAGTTTTATATGAAGAATCTTCATTAGTAGCAGATGATATGAACTTGGAAGAATTATTCCAAGAAAAATTTATAAATCTCTATCAAGAAGAATATAAAAAATTTAAAAACACCCATTACTCATCCCCAGAAGAACTTAGAGAGTTTTTTGAAGATGGAGTAGCAATTCTTAATTTCCTCCAAAAGAAACGTAGCACCTATTTTAGTAAACGTGGATGGCATTTAGCTGGTATCGAATTACCTATCGTGATGGACGTTGGTAACAATTTGATATACAAGGGTTTTATTGATATGGTATTATATCATGAACCCACAAATAAATTTTATATATACGATATAAAAACGTCGAGAAGTGGGTGGAATGCTAAAGCTAAAAAGGATGAAACTAAACAAATGCAGTTAGTCCTTTATAAGAAATTTTTTAATGAGCAGTATGGAATTCCACTTGAAAATATAGAAGTTGAATTTTTTATAGTTAAAAGAAAAATATGGGAAAATAGTGATTTCCCTATATATAGGGTGCAACTTCACAAGCCAGCAGCTGGAAAAAACAAACTTAAGAAAGCAGATAGAATCTTGGAAGAATTTATTTCTGAATGTTTTACCCCTAAAGGTAAATACCAAGAAAAAGAACATGCTAAAGTTGTATCTCCTTTATGTAAGTGGTGTGCTTTTAATAATAATAAAGAATTATGCGATAAATCATAATAATTCCTGACTCCGTACATATTTATATACAACAAACATATAAAAAATATTATTATGAAAAAAGATTTAACATTAACAAGCGTAAAAATTCAAAGTGATTTGTTTGAAGAATTTAAAGTAGCATGTGTTAGACATAAGTTTTCTTTCCAAAAACTTGCTGACCGATGTGTTCATTTGTATCTTACAGATGAGGATTTTAAACGACAAATCCACAACCACAACAATTTAGATTTAAAATAAAAATGAAAAAAGGTTATATTCCAAAAGATCAACGAAAGAAAATTTTGTTGATGTGTGATGATATCCGAACCCATTCAGGGATAGGAACTATTGCTAAAGAAATAGTATTACATACTGCTCACCATTACAATTATGTCAATTTAGGAGCAGCTATTCAACACCCTGAAGCAGGAAAGCGTCTTGATTTAAGCCAAGATACAAATAATCAAGCAGGCATAGATGATTCTTCAGTTATTGTTATACCTAGTAATGGGTATGGCTCACCAGGTCAGTTAAGACAATTAATTACAACTGAAAAACCTGACGCTATTTTCATTTTTACAGATCCTAGATATTGGGCTTGGTTGTTTCAAATGGAAGGAGAAATTAGAAAACAAATTCCTATTGTTTATTTAAATATTTGGGATGATTATCCTGCTCCTCGTTATAATGAATCCTTTTATGAATCATGTGATTTATTAATGGGTATTTCTAAACAAACAGTTAATATTAATAAAATAGTATTAGGAGATAAGGTAAAGGATAAAATGATTGAGTATGTACCCCATGGTCTAAATCATAATACTTACAAACCTATTAAAAAAGATAATTCTGAATTAATAGAATTCAAGAAACATTTATTTGGGGGTAAAGAATATGATTTTGTAGCTTTTTATAATTCAAGGAACATTAGACGTAAACAAGTACCTGATACTATTTGGTCATTTGTTCAATTTGTAGATAAATTGCCTTTAGAAAAAGCTAAAAAATGTGCTTTAGTGCTTCACACTCAAAAAGTAGACCCTAATGGTACTGACCTTCCTGCAGTGGTAGATATGCTTTGCGGTGAAGATGAAAGATATAACATTATTTTTTCAGAAAATAAATTACCTGCAGATCAGTTAAACCTACTTTACAATAGTACAGATGTTCAAATTCAACTTACTTCTAATGAAGGATGGGGATTAAGTTTAACTGAAGCTATGCTAGCCGGGAATCCCATTATTGCTAATGTTACTGGTGGTATGCAAGATCAAATGAGATTCCAAGACGATAAAGGATTATGGTTCACCCCAGATGAAAATATTCCTTCAAACCATAGGGGCACTTACAAAACACATGGTCCTTGGGCATTTCCAGTTTTCCCTACTAGTATTTCAATTGTAGGTTCACCTCCCACTCCTTATATTTTTGATGATAGGTGTGAAGCTAGTGATGCTGCTAATAAATTATTTGAAGTCTATAATTTAAACCCTGAAACTAGAAAATCATATGGTTTAATGGGTAGGGAATGGGCAATTGGGGATGAAGCAGGATTTACAAGTGAAAAACAAGGTGAAAGAGTTATACAAAATATAGATAAATTATTTGAAACTTGGAAACCTCGAACCAAATATGAGTTGATCAAATCAACTCCAATTAAAAAGAAAGTTGCACAACATAATTTAGTATACTAATGAAACCAATGTTTATTGTAAGCTGTCCGATTGATACGTACAGTGGTTATGGAGCAAGAGCTCGAGATTTTGTAAAAGCTCTTATTGAGTTAGATGAATACGATGTTAAAGTTTTACCCCAAAGGTGGGGAGAAACACCATGGGGGTTTATTGAGGCCCATCCTGAATGGAAATTTCTTAACTCACATTTATTACCCGCAGGCAATCAATTACCTAGAAAACCTGAAATATGGTGTCAAATAACTGTACCTAATGAATTTCAACCTGTAGGAACATTTAATATAGGATTAACAGCGGGAATTGAAACTACAGGATGTCACCCTACATGGATAGAAGGATGTAATAGAATGGATTTAATCTTAGGTTCATCTACCCATAGTGTAGAGGTATTAAAAAATATTAAGTTTGAACAACGTAATCAACAAACTAATGAAGTAATGGGTCAATACGGTTTGCAGAAACCAATTGAAATATTAACTGAAGGAGTTAATTTAGATATTTACCAACCTAAAAAATCTGAATTTAATTTAGAAACAATTGAAGAAGAATTTGCTTTTTTATTTGTAGGACATTGGATGCAAGGAGATTTAGGTGAAGATAGAAAAAATGTAGGATTATTAGTTAGATTATTCTTAGAAGCTTTTAAAAATAAAAAGAAAACACCTGCTTTAATTCTTAAAACTACTTCGATAGGGACTTCTTGTATGGATAGAAATGAAATCCTTAGGAGAATTGACACTATTAGAAATTCAGTACAAGATGTTCGTACTTTACCTAATATATATCTCTTACAAGGAGAATTTTCCGATACAGAAATTAATGAATTGTATAACCATAAAAAAGTAAAAGCAATGGTTAATTTAACTAAAGGGGAAGGATTTGGACGCCCTTTACTTGAATTTAGTTTAACTAAAAAACCTATTATTAGTACTAATTGGTCTGGTCATACAGATTTCCTATCAGAAGACTTTACTTCACTTCTTCCGGGGGAATTAACTCAAATCCATCCTAGCTCTGTTGTAAAAGATGTTATTATGCCTGAGTTTAAATGGTTTAGTGTAGATCATAGTGCTGTAGTATTTGCTCTTAGAGATATGTTTACTAATTATAAGAAGTATAAAGAAAAAGGTATAAGACAAGCTCATAAAAGTAAAACAAACTTTAGTTTTGCTAAAATGGTTGAACAACTAAAAAATCATTTAGATAAATATGTTCCTGAAATTCCAATGGAAGTTCCATTACAGTTACCCAAATTAAATTTGCCTAAACTAGATTTACCTAAATTAAATTTACCCAAACTTAAAAAATTAGAAGATGAAAAAAGATGATTTAGGGATATGCCCCCGTTGTGAGAGTGATGCATGTTATGAAAATAATTTAGGGGCAGATTATAAAGTTTATATGTGTTATGGTTGTGGGTTTACTACCAATACTCTTATGACTGAAGACAGTGAGTTTTTAGAAGAACAATTAGAGGTACTCCCTGAGTTATATAAGGATTTAGTTTATATAGATGATGATGGGTTAAATTGGATACCTTCTACCATAAGCATTCCTGAAAAAGGGATGATCTTTATTAATGGGAAATCACCAGAAAAATGGAATTGGTCTTCTGTTCCTGCTAAAGAGCTTACTAAAGAAGAATTACCTAATTTCCCTGAGGGATCTACTCATAAAATGGATATGAAAAATGTAAAACATTTTGATGAGCGTAATTTTATCGAAGCTATGGATTACATTGACATGTTTAAAATTATTGAATAATGACACTTAGTTACGCTATACCAGTATGTAATGAATGGATGCAACTGGAATATCTATTAAATTATCTATTTCAAAATAAACGTGAACAAGATGAAATTGTAGTACAATGTGATAAGGGAAATACAACTCCTTCTGTTTATCAAGTACTTAAACAATTTTCAAATTATAAAAAACTTAAAGTAGTAGAATTCCCATTAAATAAAGATTTTGCTTCATTTAAAAATAATCTTAAAGATGCTTGTAATGGAGATTATATTTTTCAAATTGATGCTGATGAAATGTTAGGAAGTATATTAATTGATAATATACCTAACATAATAGAATCTAATCCTTATAATGATGTTTACTTAGTTCCTAGAGTTAATACTGTAAAAGGGCTAACTCAAGAACATATTCAACAATGGGGGTGGAGCGTAGATGAAAAAGGATGGATTAATTGGCCTGATTACCAGTGGCGTATCCTAAAAAATATCCCCGAAATTAAGTGGGTAAATAAGGTCCATGAACGATTAGATGGTTTTAAAACCTATGCTTACTTCCCAAAAATAGAAGATTTGGCATTAAAACATGCTAAAGACATTAAACGCCAGGAAAAACAAAACGAATTATATAGTCAATTATGAATAAATTATTAATTTACATAGTAGCATATGAAAGAAAATCATATACACAAGGTACTATAGAATTAGCTTATAAACTAAAACCAAAAAATTCTCAAATCATAGTTTGTGATAATGGTTCTACTGATGGTACTAGGGAATGGTTAGAAGAAAATCAAGAAAAATATGATTTAGGACTTATATTCCCTGACAAAAATTTAAGGGTAGGGGGTGCTTGGACTTTACTTACTAATTATTTTGATGAAAATGCTTTTGATTATATTCTACTTTTAGATAATGATGGGTGGATTTCTCCTAAAGATAAAAATTGGTATGAACAATGTCTAGAAGTATTTGCTTCAGACCCCAAAATATGTTCATTGGGTTTACATAAAGAAAGAAAACCTGGAACTTTAGTTTTTGGGAAACAGTTTGATCCTAACTATAATTATAAAAAGCCTTTTAATAATTTAGAATACTATGATACAACACTATTTGCTGCTTTTAGGTTAGATAAATTCTCTATATGGCATAAAGCTTTAAAAAATTGGCCTCACACATTTATAGGAGATAAGCTTTGCAATTACTACAAATCAGGGGGGTATAGGACACTTAAAATTACTCCTGGATTTATATCAGACATTTCCGAATATAATTTTGATAATAAAGAACACGAAGAATATAATCAATGGTTTTTTGAAAGAGAACGTGATGGGAAAACAGGACCAGCGTATATTCATAATGTTTCAAGATCTCTTGATTATGAAGATGTTAAGTCTTTTGTTATAAAGAATTTCGGAAGTAAATATATAAAATTTTTATAAAAAATGATTAATTTAGAATTAAAAATCAACCAACTTTTTCAAACCCCTTCGGATATTAATGAACACCTTCCTACTTTAATTAAATATGGGCAAGAATGTAATCACATAACTGAAATGGGAGTAAGGGGGATTATTTCAACATGGGCTTTTTTAGGAAGTGCCCCCAAAAAGATGATAAGCTATGATATCCAAGATCCAAAAGAGTGGGAACAGGATATTAATGATGTATACAAAACTGCTGAAAATTATGGCTTAGATTTTACTTTTACTCAAGCAGATGTATTAAAAATAGAAATCGAACCTACAGAATTACTTTTTATTGATACTTGGCATGCTTATAAACAATTAAAAGCAGAATTAAAATTGCATGCTAACAAAGCTTCTAAATATATTATACTTCATGATACTACTTCATTTGAATTTCACGATGAAACTTCATATGAAATGTGGGGTGATGAATGGAAAGGAACTGGAGAGGGTATTTGGCCCGCTGTTGAAGAATTTTTAAAAAATAATTCACATTGGGTTCTTCATGAAAGATTTAAAAATAATAATGGTTTAACCATTTTAAAAAGGTTATAAATGGCTAATGGAGTATATAAAATAACAGATGAATTTGAACATCAATTAGCAAATTATACAGGAGCTAAATATGTTGTAACTGTAGATAATATGAGTAATGGTTTATTCCTTGCTTTATACTATGAGAACTATGTTAAAAAAAGTATTAAAGGCAAAATCAGCATTCCTTGTAGAACTTACCCTTCAGTACCATGTGAAATTATTCATGCGGGTTTAAAGATTGATTGGGAAAAGGTTGAAGGAGAAACATTAACAGGAGCATACCAATTAAAAGGGTCTAATGTATGGGATTCTGCTTTAACTTTTACAGCTGATATGTACAAACCTAAGACACATATGTGTGTTTCATTTACTGGTCCTTATAAACATTTTAAATTATCTAAAGGTGGAGCTATATTAACTGATAATTTAAAAGCCTACCATTGGTTTAAACGTGCTCGATACTCAGGTAGACGTGAGTGCTCCTATCATGATGACAATTTTGATATGTTAGGGTGGAATTTTTATATGATGCCTGAATTAGCAGCTCGGGGTTCATTATTAATGGGTCAATTCTATAATATGGATGGTACTAAAAAACATCAAGAAGATTTAACATTGCCTTATCCTGATTTAAGTAAATTTAAAATTTATAACCAATGAAAAAAGCCTTATTAGGCTATGGGGGGCATGCTAGAGAAGTAATGTTTCAAATGGGGGAAAACTTACCTTGCTTTGTAGAGGATAATTTTGTATGTAATAGTACTTTACCTTTATCACAATTTGATCCTAAAGAATATAAATTAATGGTTGCTGTAGGTGATAGTACAATTCGAAAAAGATTAGTAGATAATTTGCCTCCATCAACACAATTTTTTTCATTTATTCATGAAACTGCTATTTTAAGTAGATTTTATAGTGTGGTAGGTAAAGGAAGTTTTATAGGAGCATATTCAGTTATTACTACAAATGTTAAATTAGGTAAACATACTTTGTTAAATAGGGGAAATCATATAGGTCATGATTCAACAATTGGAGATTATTTTAGTGCGATGCCTGGAGCTATTGTCTCTGGTAATGTTACTATAGGAAACAGTGTTTATATGGGGACTAATTCTACAATTAAAGAAAAAATTAATATAACAAATAATGTTACTATAGGCTTAAATAGTGGTGTAATCAAAGATATCAACCAGGAGGGTATCTATGTTGGTACACCTGCAAAAAAAATAAAATGAAAATTCATATATTTTATAGACATTTTAACATAAGTGGAAATGATTTTAAAGGAAGACCTAGCTGGTTTGATTTTGAAAAATGTTTTACTAACTTACTTTCTACTATTGAAAATAAAGATGTTGACCTTCATGTTGTGTTTGATGGTGATGTGAAAGATAATTTTATAAAAAAATATTCAAGCAAATATACTTTACATTCTATAAAAGCAGGTAATGACCAATCTTCATTTTGGCAAACATGGGGGATTGTAAAAGACCTTAATTTACCTGATACTGATTTAATTTATTTTTTAGAAAACGATTACTTACACACCCCGGATTGGGTTGAAAAAACATTAGATATATTCCAAACATTTGCAGGGTTAAATTACATATCGTTATATGATCATAATGATAAATATTTTTTACCAATGTATGAAGATTTAACGTCTAAAATATTTTCTACTAATAAACATCATTGGAGAACTACCCCCAGTACTTGTGGTAGTTTTATAATCCCCAAAAATATATTTGAAGAGGATTTTAAGGAACATACTGAAATAAAGGGTGACCATAATAAATTTCTTCATCTTACTCAAACAAAAAACCGTTTTATACTAACTCCTATACCTGGATTGTCTACCCATTGTATGGAAGGCTTACTTTCACCCACAATTAATTGGTCCCAACTATGATATCTGTAATAATCCCTACCTACAAATCCCCTGAATATCTTGATTTATGTCTTAAATCTGTTTTTGAAGGGCAAAAAAATAAAAATGAAATTATAGTTGTTGTAGATGGCTTTTATGAACTAAACAAGCATGTTTTAGATAAATACCCTGATGTAAATATACTTGACCTAGGATTTAACCAAGGACTCCCAGTAGCTACTAATTGGGGGGTTTATAATGCTTCAAATGAATATATTCTAGTAGTTAACGATGATAATGTATTTCCTAAAAATTGGGACATTGATTTAGAACCCTATTTATCTAAAAAAGTAGTAGTGTCTCCTAATCAAATTGAACCTAACCCTTCAATGTTTAAACAGTTTGAAATTCAAAATTTAGGTAAACACCCAAATGAATTTAACTTAGAAGAATTTTGGGATTATGCTCAATCAATTAGACTAGAACAATTTGACAATACAGGATCTACTTTACCTTTTGCAATGCATAAGCTTGATTTTTTAGCTATAGGTGGGTGGGATATCATGTATCCTTCCCCTCATGTAGTTGATTGGGATTTTTTCCTTAAATGTGAATATGTGGGATATAGAATGGATAGAGTTTATACATCTCACTTTTATCATTTTGCAGGCGCCTCTACTCGTTCAACACCAGAACAAAATGCTGAATCAAATCGTAAAGAAAATTTAGCTCATCAATTTTTTGCTAACAAGTGGGGACAGCTTGCAAAACACAACCCCAATAATAATTCAAAGTTGTTAGATTTTTAAATATTTATAAACATGAGCAGGAAAAAAAAAGAAAGGGATGTTCTTTCACTAGAGATAATCTATGATCATAAAGAAGAACTTAAGGAACTAATTGAAAGTAAAGATTTTCATCAACTATTATTAGATGAATCTATAAAAGTAATAGAGGAATCCTTAAAGATGAAAAAAAATGAAGTTAAATTATTTTCAATTTCAAATTTAGATTGCTTTATTATTTTGAATAGGTTAGATTTTCCTAAGGTGATAAGTAAAGCGATTGAATTGTATGAGTCTTTAGAAGATTATGATAGGTGCGCTGAGTTAGTTAAATTGAAAAAAAAGGTTAATGAAACAAAGAAAAGAAATAAAAAAAACCCTTGAACTTATTTTAGGTACTCCCCTTTCATTACAAATAGAAAGTAATTCTGAAGAAGATAAATTAAAAAATGAATTTTTAAAGGTTATAGATTTATATGAGATGGTTTGGAAACGTCAAGCCAAATTTGAAGAACAATCAGGTATAGACCTTACAGCATATGATGATCCTTTTTTTAGAATAATTGAAGGAGTAATTTATTTTAGTTTTTCACCTGAAGCAGTCCAAGCCATTCTCTTTTTTATTTATTCTAGATATGACTTAGATGGTAAGCTTACTCCTTTTGTAGATGATAAAGGTGAAGAACACTTAATGGCTAATGCTGAAGATTTATGGGATTATTTGTTATATCTTACAGACCAAATGATGTTAAATAATTGATATGCCCAAAGCAAAACCATTAAGTAAACAACAGATTCTAGGCGCTGTAAACAAGACTAAATCGAACCGTGCTGCATCTCGTTATTTAGGTGTTTCTTATATTCACTATAAGAAATGGGCTAAAAACTATGATGCTACTGAAGAAGGATATCCAAACTTATTTGAACAACATAAAAATCAATCTGGTAAAGGTATACCTAAATTTTTAAACGGTGGGAAAAAAACACCTGCTATAGTAGATATTATAGAGGGTAGGATTGATCCATCACATTTTGATGCTGCTAAGATTAGAGATAAATTAATTGCTGAAGGGTACCTAGATGAATGTTGTAGTAATTGTAAATTTAGTGAACGAAGAGTATTAGATTATAAAGTTCCTTTAATAATGCATTTTAAAGATGGGGAGAAGAAAAATTATAAACTAGATAATGTAGAACTTCTTTGTTATAATTGCTATTTCCTCCAGGTAGGAAATATATTTAATGACGTACAAATTCAAGGAATGGAAGAACATAAAACACCAAATGAAAGTAAAGTAGATTGGAAAGTTGATAACTATCATATGCAACGTTTAAAAGAACTTGGATTAGAAGATAATGATGAAGACGAATTTGATATAATTTCTAGATTATGAAAAAAAAGCGCAAACATCAAAAACTAGTAACTGACTACGAAAAACAAAAAAGTAAACACCTTGAAAAACTTGCATCAAAAACCTTGGAGAACGATGAAAAAATGCGTAAATTCAAGGAGAAGAATATAAGTGATAAATTTCTAGATTTATTTTAAAGTGGTCTATGTGAAAAAAATACAAGTAGGTAGTTATGATGAATGGCTTAAAATGGCTCTTAATCAGAAATTTACTATATCTCAAACAATAGTAGAATCTATACTGGATAATATAGATACTAAAAGAAAAAAATTACCCATATTTGAAGTTGAAGTTGAAAGCAAAGGAGACATTTATACCCTTTCAATTGAAACTGATCAATTTGTGAGTACGTTAGAAACAAATCTTATTCATTTTGAAAATGAAGAAGCATATGAAGGTTGTCAAAAAATTATTGAAGCTATAAACTATTTAAAATTAAAAAATGGCAAGGAAAATTAGTGCCTTTGAATACACTAAAAGTAATTCATCAGTGAAACGACCTGGAGTTCACGCTAAAACAAAATCCAGTAAAAACAAAAATTCACGTAATTATAAAAAAGCCTATAGAGGTCAAGGAAAATGAGTAAAAATAGCTCTCAACAAAGGATCCAACAGTTTAAAGAGTGGGATCGATGGATGGAAAATGAATATCCTAAATACAAGGAAAGGAAGAAGAAGAAGCGTAAGCGACCTGAAATTCCTTTCCACGATGAAGGGGAAGTTGATTATTCCCAATATGGAATTTAAGAACTTATCTATGAGTTTGGAAGAGGCTATGAATGTCATGTCCGATGAGGATTTGACGTTCATAGCAGCTTTCAACCCCCCTTTATTTAAACAAATATGTTTAATGTTATCTCTTGAAAAACAACTTAAAATCGAAGGTAAATCCTTTTTGGAAACACCTGATTAAATATTAGGAATCCTGAAGATTTGTTCGTATATTTACGGTATAAGTTTAAGGAATGGCAATTTTCAAGATTTACAAAGATGGAGTTGAAGAGGTGATATCTCAAGAATCATCTCAATTTACATATGTCCCTGATGGAACTACTAAATCTGTATCAATTCAGAGGATTATGTATAAACATGAGCACTGGATGCCACCCGCATTTACTAATGTTAAAGATAAAAGATATATTTTACCTACATGGAAAGAAGTTCATCCTGATACTACTTTTGAGGATGTTTTTCACATTAAACCTGAGCGTAAAAAACCAGTCAAGGAAACTAAAACATTCCCATCAAAAAGTGATCCATCTGTTACTTACAAAGCAACTGTCACTACTTACCCTTCAGGTGAAGTAAAAATGTATTGTAATTGTCCTGGTAAATGGAGAGCAAAAGATGGAATGTGCAAACATTTAAAAGCTTTTGCATAAAGATGTGGGATCTGGAAGATTCGTTCGTATATTTACAGGGTCCGGTTGCGGGCAAAAAACGTTTAAATTTTTTATAATGTTAGATTTACTTATTGATATTGTTGTTTTTATTGTAGAGATAGTATTTGTTATAAATGTTGTAAAAGTGATTGAGGGTGCTCGAAATAGGGCAATTGAGAGAAAAATAAAAGAAAACGCATAAAATAAAAGATATGGCCCGATGGTGAAACTGGTATACACGATTGACTTAAAATCAATTGCTCAAACACGAGCGTGCGGGTTCGAGTCCCGCTCGGGCTACTAGACATGGAGGAAAATATGTTTTGACATATCTACCAATATGTATAACCATGAAATATGATACAAGTAAAACTAATACCTGGAAAAAAAGTGGAGTAAAACCTAAAGACATACCTAAAGCAGAGTTTATTAAAATGTGTAATGAACACAAAACAATGGCTCGAGCAGCAGCTGCATTAGGATTACATTTTGCTACATTTAAAAAATACGCTAAATTATATGAATGTTATAATCCCAATCAATCGGGTAAAGGCATAAACAAAGATATGTCTTCGAAGCAGTTTGAGAATATAGAAGATTATGCAACAAGACAATCAGTAAGAGCGAGGATTTTAAAAGATAAGTTATTAGATTACAAGTGTAAAGAATGTGGAATAGAAAAATGGAATAAAAAAGAAATTGCTCTTGAATTAGATCACATTAACGGAAACGGATGGGATCACAGGTTAGAGAATTTAAGATGGCTTTGCCCTAATTGTCATTCTCAAACCAAAACATTTAGGAACAAAGCAAGATATTAAATCCTTAGACGTAAGGTCTGGCCTCTGGAAAGTTAATGACTCACAAGCCAGTAAATATGCCCCCGTAGCTTAACTGGATAAAGCAACGCACTTCTAATGCGTAGAGTTTGAGTTCGAGTCTCAACGGGGGTACTAATTGTTCTTTGATATCTTAATTAAAATTCGCTGATGACGCCACTGCGATTAAAAATGGCGCACCAATATGGGGACGTAGCTCAATTGGTTAGAGCATCAAGCTTATATCTTGAAGGTAGTGAGTTCAAATCTCACCGTCCCTACACCGGTTGTGTGAGTTGGTTAGGTAGCAGCACAACACCTGGTCGGAGGCTAACCTCTCACGGGCCAAGGAAATACTACTTAAGTGTAGCGTTTTGATTATCATGTACGAAACAGATATCCAGTTGGCAGTCTGACACTGCAAGTACCCCTTCGGGGGTGCGGATCTGATCTCGTAGCTCAGCTGGTTAGAGCATCTCACTTTTAATGAGAGGGTCGTGGGTTCGAGTCCCACCGGGATTACTAAAATAAAATAAAATAAAATAAAATGAAAAATTTACTATTAATTACAGCAGTAGTGGGTCTAATGGCTTGTAATTCTACTGAAGAGTGTTGTATTGTAATTCAACCCCAAGATGCTAATGATTTACCTTTTGAAATTGATTCAATCCAAAACGTAGGTCAACTACTAGATTCATTAGAAGCAATCCCTTCTGATAATTTTTGATATTTATTACTAAAATTAAGTAATGGGGTACGGAACAAATGTAGTTAAAACAACGGGAAATGCAAGCCCAGATCTTGATTTTAGTAATGTTGGTATTCCCCCTATAATACAAATAGTATTTGTTGATGGAAATCCTATTTTTGGAATTGACCGAAGCAGAAGTTTAAATATTGAGATAAATGCTTTATCAGGATCAATTTCAGGAATTAATGATGATTATGGTACGGGTACAATAACTACTTCACCCTCATCACAAAATGTTACTGGAGAAGGTGCTGCATTTTCAATTACATTTGATGGAGGGGTTACATCAATTTCAGTTACTGAAGAAGGAGGGGGTTACGCAGCAGGTGATACATTTACTTGGACTTCATCTGATCTAAACACAGCAATAGGAAATGGAAGTGGAACAGGTAATTTAGTAATAACTCTACAAACATCAACCTCCCCATCTAACTTAGGACATTCTGGTGCTGGTTTTGGACCCACCGTAGCTGATGAGGGATTTGAAGGAACTAATTTTTGGTCAGGAATAACTCCCTCAACTGGGACCTATACTACTTATAAAAAAAATAATCCTGATGTAAACGGCCCCAGCATAGGCTCAGTACCTGAAGATGACATAGTATCTTTTATGTATAATGCATCAGGTCTTGTTCCGACACCTGGAATTCCTGAAACTAATGCTTATGGTAGAATATTCTCCACTCAAAGTCTAGCGATTTCCCCAATTTTTGCTTTTCCTAGAGATATAGATAATTTTACTGTAGAAGGATTATCTGCTTATATAGATGCAAGCCAACCTCATTCTTATGCAAGTGGGAGTGGACAAGGATTTATCCTTCAAGGTAAAAGTAATTCTAATCCTACCTCTTATTGGAAAACATGGTTCTACCCTAAAGGAGATACAGCTAGTTCAGATTACAAGAGATACTCTCCCAATAATGCTGGAAAAAATGTTATTAATGGTTCCATAACATTTGATTCTTCTGAGAAAGAATATATAGATTCATTTGCTGCTGTTTCAAACCAACCCCTCCAATCCACTTTTACTCAACAATTTTTAGTATATGTAGATGGGAGTCAATCTAATGGTAGAATTTTTATTAAACCTGAAAGTGGAACAGGAGATAATGGGTATGAAGTATATTTAGATGGCCTTGAAATCGTTATAAATGTGGCAGGGGAAACTACATCATCAGGTGTATCTGTTTCTAATAATAGTTGGAATTTTATAACTGTTACTCTAACAGATACCCAAAATAAAATAAGTGTAAATAATGGTAGTGTAACAACTAACACAAGAACAACTGTTACTGATTTAAGTGATATAACTACTACTAATAAATTTTATTTAGGAGGAAATGCAAGTACTGTAGGTACCCATTTTAATGGAAAATTAGCAATTTTCCTTCATTACACAGGTGAACTTACATCAGAACAAAAAACTAAAAATTGGAATATTTTTAAAGGTAGATTTGGCCTTTAAAAACTTTTCACATCTTTTATGCGGAAATTTTTGGAATCCTGAGGATTAATTCGTATATTTATGGTATGAAAAAAGTTACAATCGACAGCGTTTACGCTCAAGCACGTGAAGTGCTTAAAGAAGGTCGTGTTGATGAAGCACGTGACCTAGCAGACTACGGAATCGTAATGGCAGCTGAAGCCCAAGAAGAGGGTTTGACAATGGATGATGAACTCGAAGGAGTTCGAATCGGATTGTGGCTTGAACGATTTTGGTATTTTTTAGAAAACAATAACCTTTTATTAGCATGATTATTTCTGAATACAGCCATCAAGTAATTGAGGCGATGGTTAAGGACATTCAAATGTCACTTAAGAATATTAACACCCTACACCGTGATAATATCCACCCTGATGTAGCCGACCTGCTCAACCAAATTGACTTCTCAATTGAAGAAATCGAAAGACGAATGCATGAAGGGTAACAACGAAATTGATTTAGAAATAGCGAATGAGCAAAAAAACCCATTTTATGTAATGGATGAATTCGCTAGAGTATTTGTCGGGTTAAGACATGGTTACCCACATTTTAGTGATAATATAAACGAAGCAAAACAAATTTACAACAATGCACAATTCAGAAACATCAAATATGGACACACTTACAAAATTGAACGAGTCGAATTACAAGATTTATTGTGATATGGATGGTGTGCTTACCGATTTTGATAAGCAATTTACTGATAGCATTTCACCTTGGAAACCAAAACAATTCATTGATAAAAATGGATTAGATGAGTTTTGGAAGGAAATTGATAGCCGAGGAGTTGGATTTTGGGTTGGGATGAAATGGATGGAAGATGGTAAAAAATTATTTGAATTCCTTAAAAATTACAAGGATGTAGAATTATTATCTTCACCTTCACGTAGTGATCATTCTCGTTTAGGCAAACGTTTATGGGTTCGTAACCACAAGTTAGGTGTTAAATTAAATTTAGAGTATTCTAAAAGCAAACAAAAACATGCTGCCACAAACCACATTTTAATTGATGATCGAAAAGACAACATTGAAAGGTGGGAAGCGGCAGGAGGAATTGGTATCTTACATACAAATACTGAAAACACAATTGCATGTCTGAAAAAACTGGCCATACTGTAAAAATCAAATATGATTTCCCTGAACAGCTATGTTGTGAGGTTTATGTTCCTAATTTGGAAGATTGGTTTCGAGTAACACCTAATGAATTTAGAAGTTGGGTAGGACAAAGACGAATACTAAGACTTAAAGGTAAGGTTGGAGACGGAGACATTACTTCGTATTATGAGCCATATGAAGGACCAACATACCTATTTGGTACAAATAAGAAAATTAGTTCAAATAAATATAAATTAAACAGCGTGGCGTTTGTAAATAATAAAGACCCACGTATATTTCAAAGACGACCTTATGAGCAGCTCTAAAAAAACAAAAAAGCAGATCGAAGAGGAAATGAAAAATGAATTGCGTAAGCAAGGAGTTGATGTTGATTTCCAAGATGATTTTGGTGATGTGTATAGTAGCGATGATGATTTACTATCTAAATTTAAAGATAGTAAAAGTGAATACGAAGATGATTCGTACGATTACTAATTAAAGCAAGCTTTTAACAGCACACCACACCCCTTTACTCCGTATATATAAAATGGACATAACCGAGTTTACCCAGGAAGTAATATTTTACCTACTTGTAGGTGCTATTTTAGCGTTTGCCGTTGAATTGTTGGTTCGATTGTCGGATGACAGTTTTACAATGGGTGAGCGAATTTCATTCATTATATTTTGGCCTATAATGGGAGGAATATTTTTATACCACTTTATTAAAGAATTATTACAATGATTAAATATTTTTTAGGATTAGCATTTGCTATTGGAGCAATAATGTATCTCGTTCAAATACACAGTGCCTGGGAACGAAAATACATCAAAAAACAGGATAAGTTAAAGAAAGATGAGTGAAGTTATAATTATTATAGGACTCCAAGGTAGTGGGAAAACACATTATATACATAATGTATTGTCTAAGGAAGGAGAGACCTTGGTAAGTTTTGATGATTGGGGAAGGAAAAAGTGGGGGGATTATTTTATTCCAAATCCTAAAGGTGAATTTATTGATGATGATCGATATAAAAGTTTGGTTAGAAAGATTAAAAACCTTAAAGGTAGAATTATAATAAGTGGAGCTTGGTTTTGTGATCATGATTTTTTATGTAAATCTGAATATTATTTAAAGTCTCAATTTCCGAATTTAAAAATTCGTAGGATTTATTTTGAGAATAATATAGAGAAATCTATATCTAATATTATTTATAGGGATAAAGAAAATGGAGGTCGTTTTGTAAGAAATGAGGAAGGAAAACAATGGTATGTGGGTGCTCATTTTAAAGATACTCCTGCTTATAAAGTTATAATTGAGAGAAGTGGAGAATTTTCTAAAAAATATGTTATCCCATCTAAGTATTTCCCAATTCCTATTTTCGTATCTAAAAACTATAAATTAAGTGATCATGACTTTTGAAGAATTTTTAATATACAAAACTCGTTGGCTGAATGGGTTTAATAAGCATATGAAATTGGGAAACGTAGATTTCAAAACATATATGCGTATGAACGGGTTAAGCGAAGAAGAGTTTGATATATTGGACGCACAATCTAATAGGAAATGATTAATAATTCTTGCTTTATTATTACTTCTTATGTAGATACTTCTAGGAAAGAAAAAATTTCTTTAAAGTTGTTAGATTATCTTAAAGATAAAAATTTGCCTATTATTTTTGTGGGTAACCATAAAATTCCAGAATCAATACAAGAAAAAGCAGATTGGGTTCTTTACACTAAAGAAAATCCTAAAATAAATAGAGATATGGTTTTATGGAGTCAAATCCCCTATAATCCTAAATTTAAAACAATATCTTATACCTCAGATCATGGGTATGCTCATCTTTTACAAGCATATAGAGGATTTAAATTGGCCGAAAGTTTAAGTTATGACCACGCTATTCACTTAAACTATGATATGGATTTAAACGATGATTCTTTTAAAATTATTACAGAGGCATTATCTATTAATTCCAATGTGGTATGTGGTCATGGAGAAAATGGATATTGTACTAATGTCTATAGTTTTAAAATAAAAGACTTTATCTCCGTTATAGATACTAATCTCCATTACTATAAAAATGTTAACCCACCCGATATTATGCCTGGTTGGATTTGTGAGACTTTCTTTAAGTGGGCTTTAACTAAAAGTAATACAGATGTATATCAAATCCCTAAATTTTATTGGATGGAGGAACTTAGTACAATATCATTTTTATATTTAAATGGTTTTCAATTTAAAATTTATCCTTGGGAAGAAAATAATACTATGCTGTTATGTTTTGATGATAATATTGATGTTAATGAATTAGTTTTTTTAGTTGAGGGGAAAGAAATTCAAGCACTTCCTACTCCTACATCTAAAAATTTTACTCTACCTTTTAAGAAAGGTAAATATTACGATCAAAAAGGGAATTTCATTTTTAATATTGATGATGAACATATTTCTAGATTTAAAATTAAGCCTATAGAATGATAAGTATAAAATATAACCACCCAGATATTAGAGTTGAAACTAAAGAAGTATCTAAAATATTAGATCTTCCCTTAAGATGCTCAATAATATCCCATGTAGGCAAAAAAGAAATATGGGGTTGTGAGTTAAATGATAATAGTTGGGCGACATATGCTAATGATTCTATTTTTGACATTAGAATCCAAGATAAATTTGGAAACACTATATTATACAGAGAATATAATGTACTTGAAGACGGTAGTGAATTAGATAAATCTCTTTATTTATATTGTAAAGGTTTAAAAAACCCTAAGGGGGTTGCAATTGGGACTCATGATGGGGAATTTGGTGAGTGGGTATCTGCTGTTTTAGATGGTACTACTGAAGCTAAATTAATTGAAGCATCTGATAGTCAATATTTGGCCTTAATGAATAATTATGATAACCAAGGAAATGTTGAATTAATTAATAATTTGATTACTATAGATGGAAAAGATATTGAATTTTTTGAGGGTGGAAAAGGTTATACCAATTCAGTTAAATCTAATGTTATTGAAAGTTGGGAATGTGAGCCCATAAGTAGTAGAATTTCCCCCTCCATATCAATAAACGAAGTATTAGATAAAAAATACGATTGGTTACACTTAGATATTGAAGGATATGATGCTGAGATTATTAGAGCTATTAATGTGGATGTGTTACCTAACTTTATTATATTTGAACATAACAATTTAAAATTTGATGAAAAATCAAGAATAGAAGATTATTTAATAGATTTAGGGTATAGTATTAATAAAAATGATAATGTATCCTACTTAGCAATAAAGAACAATGATTGAATTAAAAAATAATGGTAAAATTAATTTCCTTGTTAATATCCACTATGGGATAGGAGAATGTTTAACGGGGGGGATTATAGCTATGCATTATTTAGCTTATCTTTTAGCTAAAGAGGGACACAATGTATATATTTTTTGTAAACCTGAGTACCCACATGAAAACATTCACGTTTTAAAGTCTTGGAGGACAAAACGACATATTAATGAGGGAATTAACTCAGAGGAAGCCGAGGAAAGATCATGGGAATCATTTTCTTATCAATATTCAAATACTGTAGCTATATACGATCAGGACATTTATGGGGATTGGTTTGGGACACATTGGAAATCAAGGTGGATATTATATAATACTAACCCACAGATTGCTGAAGGGTGGGGGGATAATGATTATGTTTTTACATATGGAAGTCAAGAAAACCTTAGAGAAAATATAAAAAATGTTCAAGGTGAATTAATTGCAATGAATCTTTATTTAGATGTTTTTAAGAATAAAAATCGTAAAGATAGAAAGGGGTATTGCCATTTATTCCATAAACATACTAGCCCAAATGCTAAAACGTTTGTAAGTGAGTTAAATTCTACTAATTTAAGTAATTGGAAACTATCAGGTTGCCATAGATATTTAAATGAAGAATTCAATAAACATGAATATTTTATATGTTATGATCAACTAAGTTTCTGGCCCCAGATAGCTGCACTTTGCGGGTGTAAAGTTATAGTAATGAATGTAAAAGATAATCCAAATGCTTATTATGATTATAAATTAACTCCTGAACAGTATAGATTAGAAAATCCTCTTAAGAAATATGGGGTTGCTTTTGGGTTTGATGATTTACAGCATGCTATTGATACCCAACATTTAGTAGAAGATCATTTATTAGAAATAGATCAAGAAAATTTAGGTACTGTGAAAAACTTTGTTAAATTTTGGGAAAATAAAATTAGAAAATAATGAAGTTAAAAAATAATGGGAAAATAAATTTTTTAGTACAGGTTTGCCATACTTTTGATGAAGTTTTAACTGGGGGAGTTATTGCAATGCATTATTTAGCTTATCTTTTAGCTAAGGAAGGACATAATGTGTATATTTTCTGTGAACCTGAGTATCCACACGAAAATATTCATACTATAAAAACTCAGGTTAGTAAGGGAAAGGATGATGAATTAGGAGCAGTACCATTATCATATAGTTGGGAACCTTTTAGTTATTCACTTGCAAATACAGTTTCAATATATCCACAAACAACTTGGGGAAATTGGTTTAATACAAATCACGTAGCAAGATGGATATTATATACTCCAAACTCTGAAACTGAAAAAACATGGGGTAAAAATGATGTTATTTTTAGCTATGGCCCACAAAATAAAATGATTAGTAATTATAAAGAAAAAGAATGTAAAAAATTAATAGCAATGGATTTTAAGTTTAATCATTTTAAAAATCTAAACCAAGATAGAAGTGGATTTTGTCATTTATTTCATAAACACACAAGTCCTAATGCTGAAGAATTTTTAAATGAAATTAATTCGAAAAATTTAGGTAGTTGGACCTTAGATAATAAAAAAAGTGAACTTTTTAAATTAAATGAAGAATTTAATAAATATGAATATTTTATATGTTATGATCAGTTAAGTTTTTTTCCTCCGATTGCAGCCCTTTGTGGTTGTAAAGTTATAATAATGAATGTAAAAAATAACCCAAATGCCTTTTATGAATACAATACAACTCCTAAAGAGTATAGATTAGAAAACCCACTTAAAAAGTATGGTATTGCCTTTGGGTTTGATGATTTACAACATGCTATACTTACCCAATCTTTAGTTAAAAACCACTTAAAAGAAATGGAAGATTTTAATTTGGAAACTGTAAAGAATTTTATTAAATTCTGGGAAAAGAAATGTTATGGATAATATTACACTAGATATATGTAAAAGTAAATATTGGGAATTTATAAGAGACCTTAGAAATGATAAAAGAGTATTAGATGGGTTTATAAACTCTACTTATATTACTAAAGAAATGCAAGAAAATTATATGAATAATCATCATATGTTTTACAGAGTTGCTTTAATCAATAACAAACCTGCGGGTTATGTAGGGGTAATTGATGATGATATTAGAGTATGTACTCATCCTAACTATCAAGGTAAAGGTGTAGGGAAATTTATGATAAACAAATGTATGGAAATTTGGCCATCAGCGTTTGCTAAAGTAAAAATAGATAATGAAGCTAGTTTAAAATTATTTGAATCGTGTGGGTTTAGTAAAAAATATATTATTTTAGAAAAATAAAATGCCAATTAAAAAACATAACCCCTTCAAAATTGTTCAAATGTTTGAAGAAGAGATAGCTGAATACACAGGAGCTCCCTATGCTGTTGCTGTAGATAGTTGTACAAATGCCTTATTTTTGACTTGTAAGTATTTAGAAGTAAATGAAGTAACTATACCTTCTAAAACATATCTTTCAGTACCAATGAGTATTATGCAAGCAGATGGGGAAGTTATCTTCGATAGAACCCCATCTACTAACCATTGGGAAGGGATTTACCAATTAAAACCTTACCCTATATATGATGCTGCTAAAAGATTAACTTCTAATATGTACATTTCTAATTCATTTATGTGTTTATCTTTCCATATAAAAAAATCACTTGGGATTGGTAAAGGAGGTATGATTTTAACTGATAATAAAGAAGCAGTTAATTGGTTTAAAAAAGCAAGGTATGAAGGAAGGAGTGAAAAGTTTTATAAAGATGATAATATTAAATCATTAGGGTGGAACATGTATATGACCCCTCAAGAAGCAGCACATGGATTATGCTTAATGCAGAATTACCCTCAGCATTCTGAAGATATTAGAGAAGTAAATGGTTATAGGGATCTAACTGAATTTGAAGTATTCAAAAAATGTAAAGTAATATAAAATGAAAAATTTTTTAGAAATAGGTACAGAGTTAACTGATAAAATCAGTTATCATAGATATGATAGATTTTATCCTACCTTTCTAGAACCTTTAAGAGGTAAAAAATTTAATATGCTTGAAATAGGCATGGATCGTTTGGGTTCTTTAAAATTGTGGAAAGAATATTTTCCAAAAGCTTATATCTATGGGGTAGATATTGGAGTTGAATATAAAGATGAAAGAAGTAAGATATTTAAATTAGATCAAAGTAATAAACAAGATTTAAATGTTATAATAAACTCTATCCCTAAATGTAAATTTATTATAGATGATGGAAGTCACCATCCTTATCATCAATTTATTACCTTTACTAAACTATTCAATGAAATATTAGAAGATGGTGGTATTTATATTATTGAAGATATAGAATGTAACTATTGGAGATCTGATACTGAAATATATGGGTATAAAATAGGGCACTTTAATTTTATGGATTTACTAAAACAATATCCTGATAAGATTAATAAAGAATTTACAGGAGTAAATAATCCTTTAAATTTATCAAGTATTACTTTTGGACATAATTGTGTTATTATTACTAAGTCTACACAGGAAGAAATAGAGTTAAAGAATAGAAATTATAGATTTAAAGGTTATTTAAGTTAATTTAAAAACTTCCACGAAAATTTGTGGAATTTTAAGGATTTATTCGTATATTTACAAGGTAAATGAGGTGCGAGCCCAAAATCCAATTATGATGATTTATCAATTTATTGATGTACCGACAATCGTGTTTACGTTTGTTATGACAGCTGCTGTTGCTGGAACTGTTTATGTGTTTAACCAATCTAAAAATTTGAAGTAATGGAAGATTTGAAATTTAAGACTGCGGGTGATGTAGTTAATACTGTGGATCCTGATTTTACTTGTTCTAATAATAGTAACTTTCAATTAAATGTTAATGGCTTTAGAATTAGTGTTGCGTTTGGTCCAGGTATGTACGTTGAGAGTGAAACCCGTTACTCAAAGGCAGATCCCCTAAAAGAATACATTTGGGGTAGTAAATTTGCTGAGGTGAAAATTTGGGATCGTAATGGTCAAGCAATTGAGTGGGATCATGGTGATACAGTATTGGGTTGGTGTTCTTCTGATTGTATTGCTCGAATGATTGGATGTTTGGCTAGTTGCCCCCCAGATCATGATCCTAAAAGAGCCCTTGCTCAAATTGAAGAGGCTTCACGCTGATATGTGGAGTTTCATCTTTTTGTTCGTATATTTATGAAGTCCGGTTGCGGGCGAATTGTTTAATTAAAACCTAGTTAAGATGTTTGTAGAAAAAATCAATGAGGCGCAAGAGTTACTTGCTAATGATAGTAACCTTAAAAAAGTTGAAATTCGTTTCAATATCGAAACCAATAAGTATGGATCTGTTTTCAGAAACTTTGATTTAGTGATTTCCCGTGACAAGTATACTGATAGTGGGTTTGGTTATTACCTAGCAGAAACCGGAATGTTTGGAAATTATATGGGTCATGTTGAGATGATGAAGAATGGAACCGGATTTTATGTTTCCAAAGTGTGGTTTGGTCAGATAATGAAGCAAAAGATGAAGTTTGATGATTTTACCTTCAAGAAAATGGTTAGTATTGCTGAGGTTGTTGAAAAACAAGAGCCTATTAGTGGAACAATAATCGATGAATTGCCATTTTAATGAATGATTTAATGAAGAAATTAGTTTTGTCCATGAACATGGATGAAATTATAGAAATGTTAAGGGAAATTCGCGAACTAAGCGAAATGTCACCAAGTGAGCGTGAAATTTACGCTCTATACAACCCAGAAGCACAACTTATTGCGGAATGTGATAGAGAATCATTGATTTCTTCAAAAGAAGATGTGCTAAAGATTTTGAATTGAGAGAATTTGTTCGTATATTCACGGAGTCCGGTTGCGGGCACTTAAAGACAGAGAAATGAACGTTTTATATTTACATGGTTTAGAAAGCAAACCCACTGGTCCTAAAATGCAATATTTAAAGGATCGTTTTGATAGTTATTATGCTCCTGAAATTGATTATAGAGACCCAGATTCATTTGAAGAAATTCTTGATTTGTGTATTGCTGAGGAATTTGACATGATTATTGGTTCTTCTATGGGGGGTTATTATGCTGGTGCCATAGGATCAACACTTGACATTCCAATTATTGCTTTTAATCCTGCTTTCCATTCTCGTGAATTTGAACCATATGGTGTTACAACGGGCTCAAATCCCATGAACGGGGTTTGTGTGTTGGGTATGGATGATGACGTTATTGACCCTACAAAAACGTTTAAAATGGTAGAAAATTGCGAGTCATTGGCAGTTATGCCAATTGAAGGCATGGGTCACCGCACTTCATTTGAGGTGTTTGTAAAAGCTATTGAAACAATTATTCCTGAGGATATTGGTTAATATTTATCGGTATGATTAAACTGGTAGATTTACTCCTTGAAGAGTATCCCAAAGGTAAGTATATTCCCTTAGATGGGGAGGAAAAGAAAAAGGCACAACAAGATTTATTTAATCTTATAGATACTGCTTATTCTTCTATTGGGGGTCACGTAAAATTCAAACAACCTTCCGATATTATGGACCCTGAGCTCGAATTTTGGAGAGCGGCTGATATAGATGAAGATCCTGAATTGGACGTCGTCTATTTTGGTAAGAAAACACCATTTGGTGTAAAACATACTGGTATTGGACACGATGGTGAAAGAGCCAACATTAAAAACTTATTAATTAGAAAATCAAGTGAACTTAAATCACCTGGTAATTATGTTGAAATAAGTGGTGCTGCTTATGATTCATTCGTTGATAAAGGAGGTGTTCCTACTATTGATGATGAAGAAAAAGTACGCGCTATTCTTAAGGGAAAAGAATTAGAATGGCATGGTGAACACCCCAAGGGTACCAAACCAGGTAATGGTTGGTATACACGTACAATTGGAGGTCAAAAACTAACAAAAATTTTAGCAGGAAACGTATAATTTATATATTTATCAATAAAAGCATCATTAAAAATGGAAGAATTAAATACATTTAGAAAGTTCATCAACGAAAGTAAAGAAAAAACTAACGAAATTTTTGGACTTAGGGGAACAAAAGACCAAGCTCAAAAAGCAGCTGAAGCTTTAGATGCACTTGAAAAAGCACTTTTTGAATTAAATTTCCTTGATATTCTTGGAGATGAAGATTATATGGGTTGGATGTTAAAATATGAGGAATTGAGAGGAAGAGTGATGGCGGGGTTGGAAGATGAGGACCGAAAAAAGTATGATGTTGCCTATGGTAGCTCAGAAGATGATTTAGATGAGAATGATAAAGCATTAGATGAAGTCATTAACGAAGCTAGACCTAACCTCAAGAAATCATTACCCACTATTGCAGCACGTAATGTTGAAAGAAACAATAATATCAACTTTGATATTGAA
>Ga0206126_10000677_pt1 | contig 44812 bp, 60 predicted proteins | sample Helgoland_Spring_5_FD_148621 | JGI IMG/M metagenome (GOLD analysis project Ga0206126, IMG submission 148621) | Pelagic subsurface seawater microbial communities from Kabeltonne, Helgoland, North Sea - Helgoland_Spring_Bloom_20160412_1 | ecosystem: Environmental > Aquatic > Marine > Epipelagic ...
TAAAAGAATTAGGATTACTACCAGCAGAGGAAGAACAACTACAAAAACCAGGAGCATAATATGCCAAATGTATGGGCAATTAGTCAAACACAAGAATTATTAGTTCAAAAAATAGAGGCCGCAGGAGATAGTTTATTTGATATTGATATAGAAACTGATATTTTAAAAATACAAGGCAATATAGCTATTATACAGATAAAAGGCACTTTAGGCTTTACACCTTCACTTTTTAATAAATTAATGGGCAATAATGCAACATCATATGAAGATATTATTGCAGCAATAAACAACGCTAACAATACCAGCGAAGTAGAGCATATTTATTTAGATATTGATAGCGACGGCGGTGTTGTACGGGACAGTATATGGGAGGCTAGCGATGCGATTTTTAATAGTGTTAAACCCGTTACTTCTATAGCTACTAATCTATGTTGTAGTGCAGCTTATTTGTTAGCTAGTCAAGCTAGCGAAGGTATAACAGCAAAGCATGCACTTACAAATATAGGAAGCATAGGCGTGATGCTAAGGACGCAAAATGATAATGATGAAGAAGTTATTATTTTACGCTCTGAACACGCAGAAAACAAAAATCCAGATATTTTAGAGAAGCCAGAACAATATCTAAACATAATAAATCGTACTGAAAAACACTTTATAGAACATATATCTAGAAGTTTAAACTTGACAAGTGAAAAAATAGTTGCAACCTTTGGTAGTGGTGCTACAATTACAGCAGAAGAGGCTACAGAGCGTGGCATGATTAAAAATATTTATAACAATAATATGTTTAACAAAAGCAAAGAACTAGAGGCAAAATCTCCAGAAATTCAAGTAGATGTAAAAGCATTGGAAGCGGCTGCATATGGCAAAGGTATACAAGCAGAACGTGAAAGAGTGCAAGAGTTGCACGCATTTGCAAAAAATTATAATGCTCCAATGGCATGTGAAAAAGCAATATTAGAAGGCTTACAAGCTAAAGATATTTTAACTGAAATTTTAGAAGAACAAAAACGAGAATTGACAGCTAAAAAAATACAAAAAGAAGTTGAAGCAGTTCACGTACAATCTACAACTGATAACGCGTTAGCAACTGAAGAGCAGGAAAGAGCAGAAATTTTAAAACAAATAGGAAGTTAAGATGACAACTACAACTACAATTTTATACAAAGCTATTCTTAGTAATCTTGAGCTAAGAAGTGAACTATTTACAGCAGCTATTAAAACTTACCCAGTTGGCACTTTACTAGCAAGAGACACAAGCACTAAAAAATTAGTGCCCTACGTGAAAGGCGGGGTAACAAATGGCAACGGTATAATTAATAGCATTCTAACAGCTGAACTAGTAGCTAGTGCAGTACAAGATTATAGTGTGGATGTAACTATCTCTGCTCGTGTTGACAAAGATTTATTAATTATTGATGCAGATGGTAACGCTAGTAATATAGATGCTGTGTTAGTAGATGAGATGGCAAAAATGAGTATATATGCTCAATCATATTCTAAATTATCTCAAACTTTTTAATTCTAAGGAAAAATAATGGAACGTAAACTTTTAACTACCGCATACACCGAGCGACTCAACGAAAGAACTATTGCAAGATCTTTTTTTACGAAAACGGAAGATATCGGTGCAGCAGGAACTGTAGAATTTGACAGCAGATTGTTAAGCAATAAAGCAGCACAACGTGGAAATCCAAAAAGCGGATACAATCAAAATACTGTTGGAGAATACGCAACTAAACACTATTCTCCAGTTGTATATAAAGAGTCGCTAGGCGTATCAGCAGATAGCATGTTAGTTAAACAATTTGGTGGCATAAGCTCAATATTAGGCAATGAGCAGTTAAAGATGTTGCCAGCGTTTATGAAAGATGTAGTAGTTCCAAGAACTCAAGAAATCGCTAATAAAATTGTTACTGATCTGGATTTACAAGCAATTGAGATTTTAACTACAGGCGGTGTTGCAGCTAGAAACGCTTTTGCAGGTGTATCATATATTGATAGTTCAGATACTAATCATTTTAATACTGTAAGTACTCCTTGGACGGATGACTCTTCTAAACCAATAGAAAATTTAACAGCATTGGCTAAATTGATCAAAATAAATAGCATGAAGTCAATTAGTAACATTATAATGAATGATGCAACTTTTGAACTTTTAGTTAGTAATCCTTCTTTTAAAAAAGCATACGAAACTAGAAGAGTTGACCTCGGTTTAATTCAATTGCCATCTGACACCCGCAGTAGTGCAAATTACATGGGTGATGTTATGATTAATGCTAAACGTGTAAAAATTTGGTCTGAAAGTGCTTACTATGAAAACTCAGCAGGCGTTCAAACTCAATTTATACCTAATAACAAAGTCATTTTAATAGCAGATGATAACGAATTTGTGCAGTGGTTTGGTAGTATCGCAAGATTTAAAACTAACAACAATAATTTAATGGACTTTTTGTCGGGTGATTTTACACTTGAAAATAATCTAAAAATTAGCCAAATTGCTGTAGCAGATCGTTATGGATTGGGATTAGATATTGCTTTAGATTGTAGTGCTTTGTTAGTTGCAAAATCTAAAGGATTCGGTTGTTTAACAGTCGGTTAGTAACGTGGCTAAGCATGTAGCAGCCAGCATAAAGAAACAAGAGCCTGTAGTAGTTGAACAAGAGGTGGAATATACTCTTGCTATCAGCATGCAAGGATTTCAAAAAGGTCAAATTGTTAAGCCTACAGACTTTACAGAAAAAGCTTTTTCTTACTGGTTAAAAACTGGTGCAATTATTAAAAAATAATTTATGTATATAGTTAGCGTGTCATCTATTTTAACAGACAAAGGCATAAAATTAAAAGGTTCTAACATTTCAGAATCAGATTTTAATAGTAAAAATAAATTTGTAGCTTTAATTAAAGATAAATTAATTACTAAGCAAAAACTTAACAAAGAATAACGCTTTTTAAATTTGTGTAATGAGTATATTAGATATAGCTAACGCAGATTTAAACAACTCTATTAAAGCAGATATGGAGTTAATTAATGTACAAGTTAAAGCAAACACGCCACAGACAGAAGTTAGTTGTTTAAAAAGTCATATAGGCGTTACAGCAGACGCTAACACAGGGCAACTTATAGCTAGTGAATCTATTACTATATCTTTTTTAGAAAAAGAGCTATTAGATAAAGGTATAACACTTGTAGCAGATGAGAGCATAGCAAACTGGAAAACATTTAGCTTTTTGTTAGTTGAGCAAATGCCAGATAAAACTTTAGGCTTAATAAAATGGCAGGCTGCAAGGTATGACACTTAAAATAATAGATAAAGAAATTACAGGGCAAAGCACGGCTCAGATCATCACTACGCAAATAGGCATAATTTTAAAAGCTGAATTTACAAATCAGTATGATAGTTACAATCAGCAAGCTAAATTTGATGTTGATATATATTTAAACAGCCACAGCATATATAAAAAATACTTAGAAGACCCAACAAAAGTCAATTCTTTAATTAACGTATTATTTACAAACGCAACTACAGATAGTTTATTATCAAACGGTACTTTAGATATTACCTACAATTATAAACTGCAATTAATTACACGTGCTAATGCTAATACTACACTAGATGAAGCAGCAACAAAGATAGCAGCTGACAAAATGCAGGAATTGATATTTATTATCACACAGATCTTTACATATCATGCAAATATGAACCCACCTTTACAGCTCAACAATATACACAATTTAGCGTTATCTAGTTACGAAGTGGGAGCATTAGACGAAAACAACACAATAGATAAATATATAGGCTGCATGTTTGATTTAAAAATCACGGCTAGAGAATATCCACTACTTGCTAATATAAATATTTTACAAGGCTTCAATATAGAGTTAGACTACAACAACAAAATTATTAAATTAATTATAGACACATGACTACAGCAGTTTCTCCGAGTGCCACAGTTTCGCAGGTTGGCATACAAACAGAATTTACTACAGCAAATCAAACTAGTAGTCCTTTATTGCCGCAAGCCATATACGTGATGGGACAGGGTAACACGGGCATAGCTTATGTTAGTGACTCAATAAAAATAAATTCAGCAGCACAAGTCGCCACGAAGTATGGCAATGGCTCGCCACTACATTTAGCAGCTAAAGCTATACACGGCTTAACTAATGCTAAAGTTCCTGTTTATTTTTACGGTTTACAAGAGGACGGTGCAGCAGTTGCAGCTAGCCATAATTTAATTATATCAGGATCGCAAACTGTAACAGCAGAATATCAAGTTGTTATAAATAATATAAAGTCTAATAAATTCTCCCTACTAGCCACCGATACAGCGAGTACAGCAGGTGATAAATTAGCAGCAGCAGTTAACGCAACTTTAGGTTACCCAGTAGGGGCAATTAACGCAGTAGGAACAATTACTTTAACAGCAAAATCTAAAGGCAGCTGGGGAAATGAGTTATACGCAGATATAATGGATGGTAAAGGTGGCTTTGTGTTCGCGGGTGTTGCTGTTAAATTCACAAGTGGAGCTAGTAACGCAAATGTGCAGCCGGCACTATCAGCAATTGAAGATAGTGCATATAGAACTGTACTAGTTAACACGTTCGACATGTCAGACTCAACAGCATTAGACGCTATAAAAGAAAAAGGTGAAGCAAGATGGTTGCCTACAATTAAAAAGCCGTTTATCTCATTTGTAGGAAGCAATGCAGATACCACCACAGCAATTACAGCTATAACAGCAACTAGAGCGTTGGATAAAATTAATGCAGTATTTGCAAACCCGTCAAGCCATGATTTACCTTTAATTATTTCTTCTAGCATTGCTAAATATGTAGCAGAGAAAGCTAATACATCTCCAGCCGAAAACTATGCAGGTGCATTATCTCAACTAACACCTGGTGCTATAGAATGGACGCTAGCAGACAAAGAAGACGCTAAAACGCAAGGTGTAGGCTTTGTGCGTATTGTATCGGGAGCTGTAAAAATACATGAAGTAGTTAGCATGTTTGATGATTCGCAGTACGCAGAAATATCAATGCCCTTTAGGAAAGTGTCAGATATTACAAGATTACAAAACGTTATGTACGCTTTAGATTTAAAATTAAGCACTGATTTTTATAAAGAATCTGCATTAGTGGATGTTGGTCAAATAGTAGCTGCAGGCGTACAAGCTGTATCTGTTAAAGATGTAAAAGCTGCTGTTGTGGAAGTGGTAAAATCTTTAGTAGTAAAAGCTATCTTAACAAATCAAGCTGGAATACTTGCTAATTTAATTGTTGCAAAAGATAGCACTAATGCAGATAGAGTAAATATACAACTACCTACCATTGTTAGTTCAAACACTTCCATATTTAGCATAGATGTAGGATATCAATTTAACACTGGGGCAGAATAATGGCATTTTTACATAGATTAGTTGAGTTCAAACTAAATGCACAAGCTTATCCAACAGACGCAGAGGCAGGCATAGAGCTAGATAATAGAGTTTTTCAAAATGCTAGTATAGCATTAAACGGAGGCGTACAGTCTACGCAGTCTAAACGCTTACCAAGCTTAAGCGGTATAACGTTAAAAGGCATAAATAAAGAGCAGTTAGACGCATTATATGTTCTTAATGACTTACCAAAAGGTTATGTTGTAAACTTTACACTTGCAGAAACAGAAGGCGAAGTTACTTATACAGGCACTGTAAATATTGAAGGCGATCTAGTGTATAACTCACAAGCTGGCACTGTATCATTAAGTTTAATGAGCTCTGATGGATTGCCTTTTATACCTATCTAATATTTTTTTAACATACCCATATAGGAATTTTCCATGGCAAAAATATCGGCAGAAGTAGCAGAACAAGAGTATCAAAGATTTATAGATGCTTTAGATTTAGATGAGGAATTAGATAAAGATATCTTAGAAAATGAAGAATCTAAAGCTAGTTTAATAAAGGCTATAAGAAAAACAAGATTATTGATAGATGAAGATGGAACGCCTATTATTAATTTTATCTACTCCAACAAATTAAGATCTAAAAGCAGTAAAGATATTAAACAACTAGAAAACGTAGAAATTAAAATTAGTGGAGAGTTATTTTTTGCATTAGCAAATGGCGGTATTACAGCAGAATCTATAGCAATCTGTACAGGATTAATGCAGAATCAAGTAAAGCAATTAGACCCACGTGATAATATTTTAATTGCATGTATTATAGGTTTTTTTACCGCAAGCTAGCAGACGTTGAAATAATTAACGCAAGCACGGCTAGCTTACAAAGATATAATATGGCGTTTACTTATGCTACAATGCACTACACGTGTTGTCTGGTGTATAACGCTGTATTTGATAGGGATATGACTTACAATGCTTTAAAGGGGTACTATTTATATATTAGAGATTCAAAACTAAAAGAATTGCAAGATGGCTAAAGAGCTAGTAGTAAAAACAGTTTTCAAAGCAGTTGATAAAATAAGTCAGCCTTTACGTCGCATGCAGTCCAGCATGGGCAGGTTTAGTAATACATCTATGCGTTCCATGCGTATGTTAGAAATGCGTTTTAACCGTGTAAATCGCTCAATAGCAAGCATTGGTAAAACTGGGTTTGTAGCAGCAACGGCGGGTAGTGTGGCACTAGGATTGGGCATTAGCAAAGTAGTAAAAGAATTTAGCAAGTTAGAGAACGCAGAAGCAGCATTTACACCTCTACTTAAAAGCGGCAAAAAAGCTAAAGAGATGGTGGAAGCCATACAAGCCACAGCGAGTACAACACCCTTTCAGTTTGAAAACTTGCAAAAATCAGTAGGACAATTATTACCAGTAATGAATGGTGATATACAAAACACAATCAAGACTTTAAGAATGATAGGTGATACTGCTGGAGGTGATGCACAAAAATTAGAAGGAATTACCAGAGGTTTCACTAAAGCTATGCTAAAAGGCAAGGTAGATATGGAAAGTTTCAACATGATTGTTGAGAAGGGTGTGCCTATATTGGATGATTTACGCAAAGTTGCAACAGATATAAATTTTAATAAATTTAAAGGTACAACAGACCAAGAGAAGTTTTTTTCAGCAATGAGACGTGGGTTAATCACAACAGACCACCTTACTAAAGCCTTTGAACGTATAACTTCTAAAGGTGGGATATTCTTTAGAGGCATGGAGATTGCCAGTAAAACTACCACAGGTAAATTATCTACGATGATGGATAACTTTAGCTTAATGTTAGCTAGAGTAGGTGGAGCAATAGCACCAGAGCTAAACAAGTTATTTGATAGTTTGAATAAACAGTTTATAGATTTATCTACTATTTTATCTCAATCTATCAATCAAAAAAAACTAGTACAAACCTTTAAAGATGTATTTGGAAGCATTATATCTATGCTAAATAATGTAGGTGCTACAGTAAAAGCATTATTAAATAATCCCAGCGGCTTAGATAATTTAAAAACAGTAATAGGAGGTATAGTCGGTTTAACTAAGTTTATTATTACTAATGCTACGGAGATAGTTTTTTTTGGTGCTGCATGGGTTGGATTAAGCATAGCAATTAAAGGTGCCGCAGTAGCTATGGGAGCTTACAACATGGTGTTAGTTATTACTAGCAAAATTAGTAAAGCAGTGTTACTTGTAACAACCGCATTAAATATTGCGATGCGAGCAAACCCGATAGGTTTATTAATAACTGGTGTAGCAGCATTAATAGCATTACCTCAACTTATTATTAATAATTGGGACAGTATAAAAAGCTTTTTTTCTAGTATTTGGGATGGCATAAAACGAGGCGTAGGTGTTGCTATAGATGCACTAAGCACTTTGGGTGATTATTTTAATAACTTGTTTAGCGGCATTTTTAGCAAATTTGGGAAACTACTAGGATTAACTAGTAATAAAGGCTTACAATTAAACACAAAGCACACGCAGCAACTACTAGCACCTAGTCCTATATCACAAAGACCAACAGCAGAAGGGTTAAATATTTTAGATAAAGTTACATCTACAAAATCAACTACAGAAAACTTTGTTACTATCAGAGATGAAACAGGAAGAGCAGAAATGCAAGGCTTTCATAATCCCTTTGTTCAACTTTTACCAAGTGGAGCTTAGCAATCATGGCAGAACCTAAAGCCAGTTACAAAAGCGACGCGGGGGGCGTTATAGAAAGCTTTGCATATAAAGATGTTCGCAAAAGCAAAGAAAAACTATCTACTACTTATGAGTTTAGCAATACAAATCAAACGTACGTTCAAACGCTAGGAAGTACAATGTTGCGTTTGCCAGTGGAAATGATTTTTACTAGTTCGGAATATTTGAAAGAAGCAGAAGAGGCTTTTAAAATATTAGATAGTTCAAGCTACGGAATACTAACGCATCCACTTTACGGAGATATTAATGTAGCCGTTGTTGGAAAAATAACAAAAGAAGACAGATTGTTAACAGGCATAGGCTCAAGTATAATTACAGTTACTTTTTACGAGTCTATCAAAAAAGCATACCCAGCTGTTAGCATAGATGCAAGAAGTTCAATTCTTGAAAAACAAGCCTTATTAAATAATGCAGCAGCAGAACAAGTTAGCAAAACTATAGATTTAACTAATCAGACAGACGCAGCAAGTTGGAAAACAAACTTACAGAATGCAATAAAACAAACTAAAAAAAGAGTTAGCACTATAATAGATGGTACTCAAGCAATATCATCAGAAATAAGCATTGTACAGCGTTCTGTAGAGAGCAATATAAACGCTATAGCAGGCGGTGCAGTTGATGCAGCAGGGCAACTATTAACAATAGGGAAACAAGTACAAATCTTTATACAATTGCCAGCACGTTTAAAAATATCTATAGTAGATCGTGCTAATGCATTTATTGATAACTTAAATAGTTTATTAGGATTAAGTGGTAAACCAGATTTAGTAACTAACACAAACAAAAATAATTTTGCTAACGCAGATCTGCAAGCAACAGCAACAATAGCAGCATTAGCAGAAGCAACAATTACAGAAACAGAATTTACTACACAGCAACAAGCTATTGAATATATAGACATACTACTGAATCAAGCAGAAAACTATATTAGCTGGCGTGAAACTCAATACACAAATTTAGCACTTGCAGATGATGATTATCAAACTTACCAACAATTGCAAGAACTTGTAAATTTAACGGCTGGCTACTTGCTAGATTTATCTTTTACACTAAAACAACAAAAAACCTTTGTATGTAATAAAGATTACTCAGTAGTTGAATTAGCTAGCATTTTGTATAGCTCTATAGAGCTTGAACAGCAAATAATTACAGATAATAAATTAATAGGTGATGATCTATTTTTTGTAAATAAAGGTAAAGAAATAATTTATTATGCCTAAAATTTACACAGTAAAAAAGGGAGACACTTTACAACTAATTAGCCAGGTAAGCTATGGCAGTAGTTCTTATACAAGTCTTTTAAACGCTGCAAACCCTAGCATTTTAGATGTTAACAAGCTGCAAGTAGGGCAAGTACTGCAAATCCCAGATAACCCAACACTAGCAGCAGTTACAGTTCCAGCACCTAAAATAAACAATCAAAATATTAGCGTAGTAATTGATGGGAAACTGTTAGAAAATTGGGTAAGCATTGCAATAAATGACCCTCTAGATGGCTTTGACCAGATTACACTGGTAGGCGTGATTGATGACGCTATTCTAGCAGTACTAAAGCCGCTACAGTTCCAAGTTTTACAGTTATTTATAGCTAATAGATTATATTTCACTGGCTACATTATTAATACAGCTAACAGCGTTACATCTAAAGCTAAAACTTTCACAATTCAAGCGATTACTAAGAGTGCGATTATTGAATTTAGCACGGCTACACCGCAAGATTTTAATAATATTAATGTTATTTCTATAGCTCAAAAAATAACGCAAGGACTAGGATTCTTAGTAACTAGCAATGTGATCACAAGCCCTTTTGATTTTGTAGCAAATACAGAAAACAATAAAACAATATTTGACTTATTGAAACCTTTAGCACAAGCCAGAGGCTTAATTTTAAGTAATGACGAGCTGGGAAATTTAGTATTATTACAAGCGGCAAGCAGCACAATAGCAGTAGCAGAGCTAAAAGAAGGAGATGCACCAATTACCAATATATCTCCAAATTATTCAATACTTGAGTACTACAGCCATATCAAAGCAGGGCAAGATATAGAGATGGGAGATATTGAAGCTAGTGAAGCAGTTTTTACTAATCCTTTTTTAAATTCAATTACTAAGACTAAAATAATTCAACTTGATAATATAGATGCCTCAGGTTCAGTTAGTGAGAAAGTGAAACAAGAAGCTAGCAGAATGTTCGGAAATGTATTTAGTTTGCCTATAGATTTGGCGACAATTTACACGCAAAGCGGTGCAGTATGGAAAACAAATACTTTTGTAAATTTAACAGCTCCGAGTGCATTGATTAAAAATAAATATAAATTTATAGTTAAAAATGTTATTATAAACATAACAAGCTCAAGCCAGTCTGCAAGTTTAACATTAGGATTGCCAAATATTTATACAAACACAATACCTACAACATTACCAATTTAATTAGAAAATTATGAGTGGCAGGATAGGCAAAATTATAGAAGTATTAAATACTACTTTAAAAAACGGTGCTAAAGTGCTGGGATTTAGCGTAGATTTTCAAGGCAAAACACACAAAGCATTAAGTACTGGAATAGCTGGAATAGATGCAAAGCCGTTATTAATAGATTACGCAGTAACAATAAAACAAGAACATTCAGGAAATCAGCCGATAGTAGTAGGCACTAACGACACAGCAAGCATGTCGGAAACTGAAAAAGGCGAAATTCAAATATATTCAAGAAATAACGAAGGTATAAAACAAGCTGATATATTAATCAAATCAGACGGAAGCGTTAAAATAAAAAATAATAGTGGCAGCTTTGAATTGAAAGCAGACGGAACTTGTATTAGCAGCGGTGATATCGTGATAGGGGGTATATCATTTTTAGGGCATATGCATAACTACATAGATTCCCAAGGTGCAGCAGCAACACCAGTGCCATCTCAAACAGAGGTAGCTAACTAGTGGACATTGCTTTACATGTAAATGAGAATAATGAAGCTGACATAGCAATCAGTAACGGCTTAGTTGCTACAGATACAGGCATAACAACAGCTATCAATCTAAGCCTATTTGGAGGCAATACAGACGGTTCTAGCTGGTGGGCTGATGAGTTAGATAGTAATTTAGCTAATACTTTAACTAATGAGTTTTTAAGTTTGCAAGATAAAGTTTTAATATCTGCAAATTTACCAGGTTTTCAAGCAGCATTAACAAAAAATTTGCAGTGGATAACAGATAATAGCATAGCTGGTAATTATGTTGTAGAATGCAGCATTATAGATATTACTACTTTACAAATAGATATTTTAATATCAGATTTAGATTTTAAATATACAACATATGCCAAGTTTAAATAGCTTATATGCAGAGATAAAAGCAAGCTTTGCAAGCACTTACAATCAAAATATCAGCCCTTTACCTAAAAGCTTTTTAAATATACTAAGTAAAGTCTTGGCTGGCTTGATGAACGGATTATATAAATATGCTAACTTTACACGTAAACAAATATTTTTGAAAACAGCAAGCTTTAAAGATATAGAATTAGAAGATGGCACAATTATAAATCCACTACGCGAAGCTGCACGTAAATATGGCATTGAAAATCCTATAGCAGCAAGTCAAGCAGAATTAGAAGCACAAGCCGTAATTATAGCACCTGGAACAATTCAAAGCGGTACTCAGCTAACCAACGAATCTACAGGCATTATTTACACAACTACACAAGATTATACTGTAACCAGTGGCACTATTAATATAGCTATTCTAGCGAGCGGTGATGCAGCTAATAAGGGTGGTTTTGGTGTAATTGGCAATATGTCAATTGGTGATATAGTTAAATTTATTAATCCCCAAATTACAGCAGCAGATGCTAGCATAGTAACTATTTTAACTACAGCAGCAGATGCAGAAAGTGAAGAAAGCTATAGAAATAAAGCAATTATAGCAGCTGCGTTAGAAAGATTGCCCAATAATTATTTATGGTATAGGAAAGAAGCTGAAGCCTTAGGAACAGTGCGTGTATATCCTTACACTAGCTCACAACCTGGGAAAATTGACATGTATGTAAAAAGTACTATAGGTTCTTCTGTAATACCAACGCAAACGCAACTAAATGAAGTTTTAAACGCAGTAACTTATGACCAGGCAGGTATTGAGCAATTGCCAGCAAATATTGGCGGCATCAATGTATACACTATTACTTCATCAGATTTTACTATTCAAATTACATCTATTACTACAGAAAACGAAGTGTTAGCAGTGCAGTTAGCAATTACAGCAGCATTGCAAGACTTATTTGCAAGTTATGAGCCTTACAATTCAGCGACGGATGGCATAGCAAGTGCAAGAAAAGATATAATTGATATGCAGCAAATCAATGGCATTGTGTATACGGTTGCTAATAGTTTTGGTGCAACTGTTGGAAGCATTACATTAGTGCATGTACAAGATGGGAACAGCTCTACAGTATCTAAATACTTGCTAGAAAAAAATGAGTTAGCTAATCTATCTAGTGTTAATTATGTTTGATAAGTTTTTAAGATTACTATTGCCAGCCTCCTGGTTTTGGCAGTCAAGCACAAGCAATCTTGGGAAGTTGTGGGAATCTATAGCGGCCGTAGCAGATACTACTAAAAATTATTTACTGGGAAGCGTTACCGACTCTATACCTTTAAAAACTTTAGAATTTGAAAAATGGGAAGAGGAGTTGTCTTTGCCAGCCAACACGACTTTAATAGATGAGCAGCGTAGGCAAAGGATAAGCGGCAAATTATTAGAAACAAATGTAGGCACAATAAATAGCATACAAACAAAATTACAACAATATGGCTTTGATCTATATGTACACTCACCTTTTCAGAATAATGTTTTAGTAAATCCAAGCAATTATTTAAGTACTGCAAGCACTATACCTGAGATGATATCGTTAGGAGATGATGCCTGGGGATATTTAGGGCATGAAAATGCAGTATTAGGGTATAGTGCAGCTACTCCAAAAGGTTACCCTCTCGTTAATATTGATTACAAGATAGATAATGCCCTTATAAGCTTGGGCTGTGAGTGGGGATATTTAGGGCATGAAAATGCAGTATTAGGGTATAGTGCAGCATCTAGCATTGTAAATGAAAAAAGGGTAAAATACATTCTTCCGACTGATGCAAATCTATACCAATATTTTATTTATATTGGAGCTGCAAACTTCGGTGATTTTGTTACTATATCTAAAACTAGACGCAACGAGCTAGAACGGCTATTATTGCAAATAGTCCCCGCACATATTTGGATCGGCATGTTAATAACTTTTACATAAATTAATTATGACAACAACACCACAGGATTTAAATAACACCAATGCACCGATCGTTAGCACAAGTCCATATGGCACTGGTAAAAACTCTACGCAGCCAACAGTCAAAGACGGTACACCTATTACAGCCCTCTGGTTTAACCAGTTTATGAATGGCACAGCAGTATCACTATTAAGAGCCGCAGGTATTATTCCTAACAGCGTCGTAGATAACGCAGATATCTCACAAATATCACAGGCTATACAATCAGCAATAGCCAAAGGAAACTTAGTTAATGATATTTCTACGCAGGAAAATATTATAGTTTTAAGCAGCTTTAGAGATGCAGCAAACGGATACAATTTAACTCACCCTATAGCGGTTTTGCAAGATAAGCAGCAGTTTAGGTTTGTAGCGACGTTTACAAATACTAGCACAAGTGTAACACTAAAAGGCTCTCAAAATTTGCAAGCTAAACAAATTATAAATGTACAATCTGGTGATATATCGGCAGGAACTTTGTATATAGCTACATATTCGGGCAATGACACAACTGGAACTTTTGAAATTAGACCAGAAGTTTTTGCAGCTATTCAAGATAATATTTTAGATAATGGTGATTTTGTTATAGCTCAACGTGGCACTAATTTTACAGCAGCTACAACATTCACAAATGCAGACGGAAATTATACGCTTGATAGATTTAAAGTTATAGATTCTAGAGCTGGCTCGGATGTTGTAGATATCTCACAAACTAAATTAGCGTCTGAATTGCCAGCAGAAGCAAGAGCAGCAATTACATTTACGCATCAACGTCAAAATGAGCAAGCTGGTCTAGTTCAATACTTAGATTACGACACAACACGTACTTTATTAAATAAAGATTTATCTTTATCTTTTGAAATTTATAATTCAGATTCTGTTACACGTAACTTTAGAGCTGCAATATTGAGCTGGCAAGGTACAGCAGATGATATGCCAAACGATCCAGTTAGCACGTGGCAGACCGCTGCAAATTTAGGCTTTGCGACTAATTTTACCACAGAAAATACTACTACAACATTAACAGCTAATGCAACATCATGGAATAGATTCACAATTAATGGCGTAAATATTGACACAGCCAGCACTAATAATCTAGCTATTGCAATTTGGACTGATGAGACCATGGCTAATGGTTACGAGTGGCGAGCTACTAAAATTAAGCTAGAGCAGTCTAATATAGCTACTACTTGGAAAGCTAAAGCTGTAAATGAAGAGCAATCTAATTGTGCGCTATTTGTAAGTACAAGTTTTAAAAACGGAATTATCAATAGTTTGGCAAATACATTAAATTTCAGCAGTAAAGCGAATAGCGCTTTTTTATTGACTAACCCGACCATACAATTTCAATGTAAAATGCGTGTGCCTCCAGTTGTAACAACATTTTCACCTATCAGCCAAGCTGCTAACAAAATGGCGAGGTATGACCTCGGTAGTGCTTACTTAGCCGATGAAGATGTGTTTTACACACTTATCAGCGACCAGAGAGTAGAAATCTCAGGCAATGGAACTTTACCTTTGAATGATTTTTTCTATCGTTTACATTATTTTGCATCAGCAGATTTATAATTATGAGCGATTACAATTACTATATACGTTTAAATCCTGATAGCTTAATTACTTATGCGTATGTAAAGCCACGTAATCAAGATAAAGAAGATGCAGCCGATATACCTTACAAAGTAAATCAGGGCAAATATTGGGAGCTTCCAAGCGATATATATAACCAATACAACGAGTATAAATGGAAGTATATATCTTACCAAGACCCAGACCTAGAAGAGCAAACAGAGCCAACTTTAGCGTGGTGGGAAAATGACTTGTTAGAGAAGTGCAAAGATTATTATTTAAATAATCAAAATATTAGGCAATGCACAATTACCAGAGCTGATATAAAGCCCGTTTATTATTCTGTAGATAGAGATGCGATAACAGACACTGGAAGTACAGCGGCGAGCGGTTCAGGTTACATTTATAAAGACGAAAGTACAGAGCAAGATATTAATTTAACTAATCTTGAAATAACTCAAATTTTTAAATTTATACATCATATAGCTATTACAAATAAGCAGCACTATGTAGAGCATAAAAGAGCTATAAACGCACTAACTAGCAACTTAGAATATAATTACAAATCTAATTATTTAATTAATCAAGTAATTAATCTAGATGCAAATTAAAGCAGATTTTAGAGATATAAAAAAACTAGAGAACTTTTTAGAAAAATTTAATAGAACAGGCGTAAAATTTGCAACACGCAACACTTTAAATGCTTTGGCTTTTGATGCAATGCGTGAAGCTAAAAAAGTTGTCGGAGATAGTTTTATTAATAGGAATACTTTTACAGTACGCAGCATACAAGTAAATAAAGCAGGCTTCGGAAATGTAAATAGTATGCAATCTGAAATAGGAAGTACGCAGCAGTATATGGAAAAACAAGAAGAGGGAGGCATAGTTAAAGCCAAACAAGGCTCTAAAAATTTAGCTATAGCAACAACAGCAGCAGCGAATCAAATAGGCAATAGACGCACCAGGCTAGTTACACGTGCTAACAAGTTAAGAAATATAGTACTACGAGATAAACACAAATTAAATTTTATACAAAATAAAAAGCAACGTGCAGTAGGAATTATAGCAAACGCAAAGAAAAATAAACTCAAGCATTTTTATCTCGATTTAGGTGATGCTAAGGGCATTTTTTCATTAAAATCTGGTAAGCTAAAAATGATTTACAGCTTAAAATATACGCAGCGAAAAATAAAAGCCACGCACTGGCTAAGCAATTCTAGCGAAAAAGTTGCAAAAAATGCTTTACAGATTTATAATAAACAACTAGAGATCCAAATAGATAGAATTATTTTTTGAAAAATGGCAACAAGATTTACACTAACCAATGCAGCTGTTAGCAGCGTTTATGACTTAAAAAAAGTGCCTTTGAATGATTTAGGTAATTCATTAGTTTTTAATGTTGCGAGTACTTCAAATTTTGATGGTGCTATTTTAAAAGTAAAATTGTATGATGATGCAGATAATACAAGCTATTTAAATAATTTTAGCACTCAATTATCTGTAGCAGGTATAGCACAACCGCAGGGTGTTGCAATTACTCAAGCTGTAGGTGGTGTACGCTTAGAAGTATCGCAGCAGGGTTTTATTGAGTTTTATATAGATACTCCTACAGCTAATACTAGTATAAATATCTGGGTTGATAATCTAAATATAGATGCAGTAGTTTCATGATAACATCAGCAGTTTTACCAATTGTTTCACCTATTAATTCTAGCATGCTAGGCAGCTCCACAGATAGCACACCCGTCGATGCTATAGTGAATTTATTGTTTAATGATAGCACGGGTTTAGCAAATGCATTACAAAATAATTTAGGCAGCATAGGCACCTTATTAATCAACGATAGAGAATAGTTATGGCTGATAAGCAGATAGGGCAACTAGAAGATGAAAAAGTACAGCCGCTGGACACTGATTACTTAGTAGTTGACAGCAACACAGGCAGCACTGACCCAGCTACTAACCTGCCGATTTACGCAACTGCTAAATTGCCAGTTGCAGGTTTACAAGCTTATTTATTAGATCCGGCTATTACAAGCGTAACAAACAAAGCACCCACTTCTAATGCTATTAAAGAGCAACTAGATAAGCTAATACCGTTTGAATTTGCGTTAGTTGCTCCACAGTCAGTTTTTAATCTTGTACATAATCACAACGCAAATGTTATTAGTATTAAATTTACAGACGCAGCAAATCCTTTAAATGCTCTCGGTTCTGTACCAGATTATTTTGAATCTATAGATAAAAATAGCGTGTCTTTTACTACTGATATACCTTTAGAAACAGGAACAAAAATAAAAATTTACTTTAACTTTTAAAAAATTATGGCAAACAATATTCAACAAGTAAACTTAAACGATATACCACTTTTAAACTTAGTTACTGAATCTGTATCAACTAATTTTGCAGGCGTAGATTTGATAAATGGTAAACTTGGTTACAATGTTACAAATAATGAACTGATTACAGTAATAGCTGGTGCAGTAGTTACAATGCTAACTAGCGGAGATATAGCAACTGGTGCAGATATAACAGCAGCTACAGCTGGCAAACTAATAGATGTATCTTTAATAGCTAGATCTGGCGATACACCTGCTAATTTCAACTTAGTCCTGCCCACTTTGCAACGTGTCATTGATGAAGTAGTTGCCAGCAACGTAGGAGACGTAAAAATTAGAGGGGGGCTAGTAGGTACTGCAAACTTAACGGGTAATTCCACAGGAAACGCATACCTAGACGCTGTATCAAACGTATTAGCAGGTGATAAATTCATTATTACTACTGATGGCAATTTGACAGTTTCAGACGGAACTATAGCAGTTAAAACAGGCGATACAATTACAATGCTAAACGCTAAATCTAAAGCCACTTTACTAATTGCAGATGTATTATTTGTTGATGCAGGAGTAATTCATGCTATAGATGTAGCTTTTGACAATTCAGGCAGTAATTTAGTAGCTATTAATTCTAGTGCAGCTATAAAAGAAGTTAATGCAAAATTTGCAAGTTCTTTTTATGAGCAAAATGGGTTGACATTTACAGCATCTCAAATACTTACAGTGGTGCATAATTTAAACTCTGCCAAAATTAGCGTAAAAATGGCGGTTACAGGCTCGGGCGTATTTAATGAAGTTGGTGTGAATAGTGCAAGCAGAACAGTAAACCAGTTTGCAATTCAAATTGATGTAGCGGGCACGTACGATATTTTAGTTACAAATTTAGTAAAAGTATAATATGAAGTTTTTGCAAACGATTGATGCTGCAGGTGGCATAATTGCGTTATCGCACAGCGGCAATCCCGAAAATTCTAAAATAGGGTCAGTAGGGCAACATTGCAGAAACACAATAAATGATGACGTATATTATAAAGCGACTGGGAATTATACAGCAACAGGCTGGAAATTAATTACAGCAGGTGGTAGCAGTTCAAGTATCCCGCCCAAAGTTACGGCTTATTCGGCTGGCAGTTACTACTTTACTCCTTCAGCTGGAGCAGTTGCAACAAAAATTCAAATGCAGGCAGCAGGCGGCGGCGGCTCAGTAACTAGCGGTAATGGCTCGGCACTGGGCTGTGGTGCTGCTGCTGGTGCTGGTGGTGGGAATTACTACGAAGCCATGGTTAATCAAGCTTTTCCTATATCATCAATATCTATTACTGTGCCCTCAGCAGTACAACCGCCCGCGTCGACAGGAGACGGAGCCACGGGCGGTTCATGTACCTTTGGCAGTTATTTGTCAATCACGGGCGGCGGCGGCTCACGGCAAATTACAGGTGGATACGTGGCTTTAATTTATCAAAGCTACGCTCCTAACGCGTCAGTGATAAATTGGGGCAATATAAATGTAACTGAAATACTAAACAAAATAGGGCAAGAGGGCGGTTCTCCCTTTGTTCCTTACTATAACGTTAACAGCTTAATTGTGGGCGGTCGTGGCGGCGACAGCCATTGGGGTTTTGGCTCAGGGTCGGAAGCAGCAATTTACAGTGCTTCCAGGGTGGGGTATGTGAGCATACAAAGAGCGGTGCAAGGATACGGCGGCGGCGGTGCAGGAGCAGCTGTCGGGAATAGAACAGCGACTGCAGGGACGCCTGGCGGAGCAGGTAGATTAGTTATCACTGAATATTTTTAATACATATAACGTACAACATGGATACAGCATTAGAAGATGAAAAGGCTAGCAAAAAAGTAATGGAGCAGCTGTTGCAAGCAAATAAAGCAGCGTATGACTTACAATGTCAAAAAACTTTAGACGCGGAAAAATTAATAGATGCTAACTCAGCTAAAGAAATAGCAGTAGAAGAAATAAAAATACAAAGAAAAACAGAACAATATGCACCCGTTGAATACAAGGGTAATTTGTATGCTGCTACAGAAAGAGCGCAAAATAATTTAGGACACGCTATTTCAATTTCAGATGCTAGTAGTTTCGAGTGGCTAGATGTTAACGGCAATCTTGTTGTTTTATCTCGTGCAGATATTCAAGCTATAAGATTATTCATACTTCAGCGAACTAAAAAACTTTATTTTAAAGAAGCTAACGATATAAAGATTTTAAATGCTATATAAAAACGAGTATACAGCACTTTGCAAACATGCTCAAAAACACCCTATTATTTTGCATGTCAAACGTAAAGGTACCGCTTTATTACCTGGAGTAATTCAATTTTTTAGCTATGTAGCTTGCACATATAGTTTATATTTTAAACTACGGTTAAAAGGAAATAAGAGAGCCTTTAGTTTAGCGTTTAAACGTGCCAAACGATTTAATGTAAATCACACTGCATGTATATTTTATTCTAACGAATTTAGAGAGCTATATGTATTTCAAAATAACAAATCTACTAATTGCCATATTTTACCTTTATCAAAATACTTAGAAACAATTGATGCAGAAATTAGAGCAGATATTTTACTAGATAAAAAAATTAGTCAAGAGATTTTATATGAGCATATTAATTTTCTAAGTAAAAATATTAAATACAGTATTAAGTCTGCGATAGGCAGCTACTCAATATTTAAAAAAAGCGTAAACGAATTTAATAACTTACAACAATACTGCACCCAGTCAATTTTAGATCTTTATGAAAAAAGCTGCGTAGATTTAGAGTTCAGCAATTATACAAATATTAATAAACAAAACGATAAAATAACGCCGCGTGAATTATGTCAAGCTTTATATTTTAATAATAAAAATTTACAAGGCACTATAAAAGTTGTAAAGTTACAATAATTTTAATTTTAATTTTAATTTTATGTTTCATTATGTTTAGCTGGTTTGCTGGAAAGTCGGATTTATTAGATAAAGCTGCTGCTGGAATAGATGCGTTAATTTTAACAGATGAAGAACGCATTACATATAATTTAAAAAGACAAGAGGCATTTTTAGAGCTTGAAAAAGAAGTAAACAAGCAATCAATGCCACGGGCGTTAACTCGTAGATATTTAGCTTTGCTGGTTACAATACCTTACATTTTAGCTGTTATCATTAAATCTGCTATAGAGTTTTTATCAGCTTTGGCCATTATACCCCTTGTAGATTTATCCAACGTAGCTAGTACTTTAGAGCTTTACACAACGCCCTTTAGCTGCATTATAATTTTTTACTTCGGCACGCATATTGTAGACAGAATAAAAAAATGATTGATGTAAAATCTGCAACTATTTCAGTTCTGTCAGTATCAACATTAACAACATATCTACAGCAAAATTTAAACGCAGAACTTGCACTTGTGATAGTCGGCATAAGTACTTTATTAGGCATGTGTTTGACTGTAATTTATCATCACGATCGTATTAGTACGTTATTTGCAAGCGTCGGATTAGCTGCTGCATTGTTCGGATTCTTGCCAGCATACACTTTTTTATCATTACATCTTCAAGATATTACAGCATTTTGTACTAGTTTATTTCTATCTTTTATAACTCCCTTTCTCACTGTCTACTTGCTAAAAAGTAGGGTATGGTTAGATATTACTACATTATTAGAGCAAGTAATATTTGCAAAATTAAAAAAGATACTAAATAAATTATTATGATTACATGCTACTCTTTTATTGCAATTTGTTGCTTGCTCTGGATTGCGTTAACAGCAGATGCGATCGCAGGGCAATGGCATAATAAACAACGAGGCTTAAATTTTTGGATAAATATAATATTAATGTGCAACGCTAGTGTTTTAGCTGCGATGATAGTGGGTGATGTAGTTTATAATATTCAGATGCAGCTATTAAGCTTTATAATTTTAATAACTAATCTGTTTATTTTTTACACTCTACGCAAATTAATGAGACGCAGACAGTTAGCAAGCTGCGGTAAAAATTTTAATAAATTACTAAGCAGATGTCATTTAATATCACAAAAAAAACAAGGATTTATAAATAAAATTATTAGCTCTTAATTGTATAAAGAACTTGCTTTACTGAAAAATAAGGTTACAATTAATGTATAATTTATATAAATATAAGGAGTTAAAAAATGATAAATAGCATTACTAATGTTTTATTGCTTGCACAATCAGCAAAACACACAAGCAATAAAGATGCTTTGCAAAATATTTTACGATTAGTTGAAGGTGCAATATACTCAACACTAGATAATAAGTTTTTAAACGAGAATTATAGACTAAAACTACATTATTATGCTTGCATGCTAGAAAAAAAATTATTAGGAATATAAAATGGATTTATTAACTCAAATTATACAGCTAAATGAAGGCTATTGCAGCACTATTTATAAATGTCCAGCAGGCCGTGAAACGTTTGGTTATGGCACTTCATTAAATGAAGAGAGAAAAAAAGAAGTTGAAGCATGCAGGCAGGGCGAGTTAGAGGCATTAGCAACTAGTTATTTTCAAGATGATGTTACAGCACTATTAGTAAAGTTAAGAGCGTTTAGCTGGTTCACAGAGCTTTCTGAACTCAGGCGTGTAGTAATTGTAGATCTAGCGTATCAGATGGGAATTCATGGGTTGTTAGGATTCTCAAAAATGATTGCAGCATTAAAAGAACAAAATTTTGGACATGCACACGATGAGCTTTTAGATAGTTTATATCATGCTCAACTAATAAAATATGCATATAAAGACGAGTGTCCAGGAATTTGTGAGATGCATAAAGGAGCTTTAATTCTCTGGTTTAACAATTTTTTAAATATTGATGAAAAACAGTTACGCAGTACCGCCAACGCTCAAACATTAATGTTTGATAAGCCGCTAGGCAAATATAAAGATTTAAATTTAGTATGAGCATATCATTTTACCCTCTTATTAAAAGGGCGTTAAAGCGTGAATTAAAGAACGCAGTCAATATTGACTTAGGCAAGAAATTTATAACTGTCAGTGATTGGCATGCTGGCAAAAAAGACGGAGCTGATCAATTCAAACAGTGTGAGGAGAGCCTCCTTCTTGCACTCAAACACTACGAATATAAGGGATATTATCTTGTAATTGCTGGCGATTTGTTCGAAATGACGGAGCAAGACGATATAGGAAAAATAATAAAACTCTACGAACATATTTTTGCTTTCATAAAAGGGCACCAACGATTTAAAGGTGTTTGTATTTTAGATAGTAATCATAACCCGAAACTGCTGCAATGTGATTATGTTAAAAATATAATAACAAAAAATTTATACAAATCAATAAAATGTAATAACATTTTAATAACTCACGGGCATAGAGGAGAGATAAATATTCCTTTTACTAATTTAGGTATACGCATTTTTGCCTGGCTGCAACGCAAAGATTATTTGAAATCTAGAGATCTTAAAAGAACAGCTAACGATATATCACGCAGGCATTGCAATAATTTGCACAAAGCTCAGCAGGCATTAAAAATAAATTTAATATGCGGTCATACGCATAACCCACGGATTGAGCATACTTATATAAATTTGCATAATAAAAAACCGATCACAAGTAAATTTTATGCTAACTCTGGATTTTGCAGTTATCTAAATGGCAGCGTTGACGTATTAGAATACACAGATGGAATGCTAATTTTACAAAAATTTAAAAAATAAAACATGAGAAAAATTATACTAACGTTATTGATCTGTTCACTAAGTACATCTAGCCAAGCTGATTTGTTCACAGCTAAGTATCATGATTGCTATGACGGCGACACTTGTACAGTTGATTTACTACGCAATGAAACAAAAGGTTATGCAGTACCACACTTTTTTGGACAACGTGTAAAAATAAGGTTTTCAGGCATTGACACGGCAGAAATTAGAGGCAAATGTATAAAAGAAAAGATATTAGCCAAAGCTGCTAAAGAGTTTACAAAAAAGCAACTTTCTAATGCTAAAAAAATATTCATAGATACGGATAAAGTTGATAGTTTTGGTAGATATGTAGGCGTGATATATGCAGATGATAGAATCAATAGTATCAATCAAATGCTATTAAATAATGACCTGGCTGTAATTGAGAAAAAAGGGTATAACGACTGGTGTAGTTAGATATAAAATGCTATAATTTAAGCAGTGTACAACCCCTTTAATCACCTAAACTCTGGGGAAATCTCTCCAGTGTGTACGCACATGTTCAAACCGTTTTTACGGTAAAAGTTATGGGGTAGGTGTAGGGTAGTAGTTAAAAGTGCTTAGATGTCAGACTATAAATGTAACTCCTAAACGCATCAATAGCAGCTTTATAACCTAATGCTATACAAGCATATCCACCACACGCTTTAAACGCTCTTAAGAACTCTAGTTGCTCTTTACTGATAGTGCTTTTAGTGTGATCTTGTCGTTTTAACTCACAAGCAAAGTTTCCTATAATTATATCACTAGCCCCCGTTGTCATACCTGCAGCTTTTTCTTTAGATACTTGATATAGTGTACGTTTCCCTTCGTTCCGTGGGTGTAATGCAATTCTTCCGTATGTCGCAGGGTATAGTTTTCTAATTTCATTAAAGAAAGTAGATTGTTCTGCTGATTCGGGCGGGCATTTCCCACGGTGCGTAGTGTCTCCAAAAACTGCAATATCACTCGGAATCTTCATCTCTGTTGTGTCCTTGAACTTTAAAAAAATCACTTGACTTGCGTTTAGAATAAGTTAGCGTTTTAGGGCATGTAAAAGAATTTAATGCTATATCTGCATACTCTTCTACCGTGTCAAAAATTTTATTAGTTGTTTCGTAACAAAAATCTCTCCATACTTTTGATGCCTTGGGCTGATACCACGCTGTAAACTTGTGATAGTCTGTAACATACATTACTTTTATAGTGTTATTGCCAGCTTTTGAAACCCACTTTGTCCAGCTCGCACTAAGTACTTTATTTGTGCTTGAGGTGTGAGGGTCTTGCTTCATTTTTACAAAGTCTAGATGTAGTTTTTCGTTAGGGTCTATCAGTTCAGCTTTGCAGTGTTCGCAATATCTTGCAGCAATATCATTATCACCTTTACATTCAGGGCATTCTTTAGAACTCCATCTATGTTCGCACCTATAACTATTTAACCCTTGCATTATGTATCCACAGCACCTTCTGCCGTAGTGTGAGGGAACCTCTAGCCCGTTTTGATCTTGCAGTATATTGCCGGCTAGATCTATAAAATACCCTTCTGGTGAGACTTCAAATTCTTCTGGGTTATAACGTGAACTGAACTCATTAATACAAAAGCAAACAGAGCAAGCAACACTTACCAGAGCTGATTCTTTTTTGGATTTGTTTTTTACGTTAGGTTTAAATATGCTATCAAATAATTTATGTTCTTCTACGTTATTCGCATAATCTAACACTAAGAAGTTTTTTTTATCTTTGTGCAATCTAGTGCCACGACCTATTATTTGTTGAAATAAACCAGCACTTTTTGTACTACGCAATACAGCAATTACATCAACATGCGAAGCGTCAAAGCCTGTCGTTAAAGTTCCAACGCTAACAAGATATTTAAATTTTTGTTGTTTGAAGTCGCTTATTATTTGCTCACGCTCTTTACTGTTAGTGTCTCCTATTACTATTCTGCTGCCATCTGGCAGACTCTCCAAACATTCTTGTGCATGTTTTACTGTAGCACTAAACACCATAACGCCTTTTCTCATTGCAGCATGTTTGACTATATCTTGTATTATGCTAGCTGTTTTACGTCCTTGCCCCTCAAATACTTGCTCATATTCTGCTTGCGTGTGTTTGCTAATATTGCTTGTGTCATAGCTTGTAAAATGCTTAGGGTCTAGTAAAGGCGGTGTCAAATACCCAGCAGCTATAAGTTCTTCTGCCTGGATCTCGTATACTTTGCTATGAAAATATGGCTCACAATCGGACGCTATAGAATTATTTACTCCGTACTTATATATATAGCCTGAATTTAGTCTGTAAGGTGTTGCAGTCATGCCTATTACTCTAAGCTTAGGATTAGACTCAAGCATGGCAGTAAGAATAGTAGTTAGTGTAGGGGTTATGCCATGAGCTTCATCTATAATAACGCTTGCAAAATCGCCTTTTGTAAATTTGTTAATACTATTTTTTACAGATATAGGAGTGCCAAATATTGTGTTAAAACGCATAGACTTACCTAGGCTGGCACTAAAATAACTAGCTTTTTCTCCATACTCTTTTGTATATTTGTTGAAATTTTGCTCTGTTAATTCTTTGCTAGGTGCTAAACATAACACACGTTTGCCACTTTTCTTTTGTATGAACTTAGCTAGTTCTGCTACAATTAAGCTTTTACCTGCACCTGTTGCTAGCTCAAGAACACACGGCTCAACGGACTTCTTAAGATGACGTAACACAGCGTTTACAGCGTCTTGCTGATAGTATCTAAGTTTCATATATTAAACGCTTATTTTCCAGTAACTACTACCAGGTTTTCTATACTCTTCCAAGTCAACATTTTTTAGCTCTTTAATTTTCTTATAGTCAATTGTGCCTTTTCTTTCTACTTTTGTAATCTTGCCAAAAGTTCCTAAGTCTTTGCCGCGTTCGTCTGCTATTTTCACTATTATTTCTGCCATTTCTTTTTGCTTAACAGTTAATTCTTTTATATCTGCATTTAACTCTTTATATTCAACTAATAAACGTATAAGTTCTGTGTTGTCTTCTTCTCTTTCTGTTAAATATCTATCGTAAAATGCTTTTAGCTTTGGTATATTTGTTTCTAGCCATTTTTGATCTAGCTCAACACGTTCCAAGGATTCAGCGTACGGACTCCATTGATAAAAATCACACCATTTACGACCAGTGCAGTACATCTCTAGCTGGATTTGAGTATAGTAATGCTGTTGTTCGTGTACGCTTTTGAAAGTTTCAGCATCTTCTTTTCTTTTTCCAAACGGGCATTTAATCTCTAGCACTCCATCCTTCCCTAGTAAGCCATCAGGACTGGCACCCAGCCAAGGCAGCGTAGCGTGTATATGGAACCCTGTTTCTTCTACTTTATCTTTAGCGTGTAAAAAATTGTAATCAGTTAATGCGTATTCTTCAAAGTTATTGCCGTAGTCCATCGCTGGATTGCTTAGATTTTCACCTTCAGCACCTTTGTATGCAGCTATCATATCACGCATCACGCTGGCAGCCGTAGCGAACGGACTAACACCTAATATAGCACCTGCACGGCTTCCAGTTATACGCCCTTGTCTCTTTTTGTGCCATTCTGTAGTTCTTTGCTGTTCCATATGGAAAGGGGCATTACACCCCTATTAAATTTAAAATACTATATCTTCGTCATATGCTGGCTTTTCAGCTACTTGTGCTTTATGCACTGCTGGAGCTACTCCAGATACCCAGTTCCCTTTTTTATCTCCCATCTCCCAAATTTGTAAATTTATCATCATAGGTTTATTAGCTAAAGCAAGCATTAACACGCTATCTCCTGGTTCTTTGCCAGACGCTAGTAACTTACCGCCACAATTTGCATCTATAGCGAGTAACATTTTTTTACTACGTTCTACTACTGCATTCTCGGTGCCTTTTACTCTTGCTGTGGCATCTTCAAAGCATTTTATTTTCTGGTATACTGTTCTGTTTTCTGCAGCACCTTCTAAAATAACCCACTTAGCATTTACATAACTGCCTATTTTGTCATATTCAGCAAGTCCGATTTCTTCAATCATCGCTTTATATTGCCCCTCTGCTAACACTTCAAATGCATTGACACCGCTGTATTCTTTACTAACTTCTATTCCACTAAAAAAACTCATTACTTCACTCCTTGGTTATTATTAAAAAATGGTATTAGACCCAGTAACGGATTTTTCCCTTGCTCAACTAGCACAGATTCAGTAATTCCATATCTATTTTTAGAGACATTCTCTGCGACAACATGGCAAACTAATTCACGTTCTCCCGTAGCGATTCCTCTTTTAGTTTTTGAATTTGCACGAGTCTTAACAAAAGTACACAACTTAATAAAACCCACTAAATCCACGTCGTCTACATAAGGGCTAACGCTTTTTTTATTCAAACGCAAACAAAATCTAGTATATCCACTTTCTTGATCCGGTAACTCTATGTTTTCCGTGTCAGCATGTGCTATAAAGACTATAGTCATTTTCTTTTTAGAGACTAAAAGACCTACACCTTTCCGCAATCTATTATGCAACGCAGTAACCGCAGCAATTCCACTACCGTAGCCTCCTAATGCCTGGTTTATGCTCGCTGGATTACTAGGATCTGATTCTAAAACATCTTGCATAAATATCTTATCTAATGCTGTAACACTATCAATTACAAGAGTTTTATAATCATGCTCTTCTGCCATTAAGGCCTTTAGTTGTTGCCATAAGTCGGTAGCTGTTTTTACAGTCGGTAATGCGTCAGGCCTCACGTTTTCAGGTACAGATTGTAGTCCCTCTTCTGCACAAATAAAAATGGGATGAGGAAAGCTTGCTGCGAGACTTGTTTTCCCTAGTCCTGCATCTCCTAGTATAGTTATGATCGGTGCGTTATCTTGCGGTTTAGCTGCTTGTTTTAATATACTCATTTTTTTCCTTTTAATTGTTAATCACTACGCATATATTAAGCTATCTTTGTTGACTAGTCAATAAAAAAAAGCTACTATATGAATAAATTCATTAACAATTAAAAAAATATCATGAGCTTAATACAACTAATAAGAGATAAACAAAAAAAAGAACTTTTACGCTTAGTAGACCATTTTGGTAGTCAGTACATGTTAGCTAAAGAGTTGGGTGTATCTAAGCAGGTAGTGAATGGCTGGACAAAAAGAGGCCGTATATCAGCAACAGGAGCAAGAAAGATAGATAAGCTATTACACGGAGTATTTAAAAAAGAGGATTTAAGACCAGACGTGTATAACTGGGATAAGTAATGTATCAGGATTATGTTGAAACGGGTATGCGTGTGTTTGCTTTGCACAAGGTGGAAGAGGGGGTGTGTGGTTGTGGTGATGTAAAGTGTAAAGCATTGTGCAAGCATCCGCGGGCTAGGAATTGGCAAGCTACACCTTTATGGGAGCCAGAGCAACTAGAGGCACAAGAAAGGTTCTTTAAAAGTGGATTTGGGGTATTAGTAGAGGGCTATCTTGTTATAGATGTAGACGCTAGAAACGGAGGGTTACAGGGCTTAGAAGCTTTAGAATTAGCTTTCCCAGAATTATTAATGTCCTGTGAGTTTATTGTAAATACGGGCAGCGGTGGAGGCTCTAAACACTTATATTTTAAACTACCCGCAAGCCAACAAAAACTAGTCCAGACGCACAAGAACTTTTTAGGAATTGACTTTAAAACAAGTGGATTTGTTGTAGGTGCTGGGTCTATTCATAAAAGCGGCAATAAGTATAAAGCTGTATTAGGCATGCCTGGTGATATAACAGAAGCTCCACAAGTTTTAATAGAATTGTTACAGCGTCCACTTCACCACAAAGCAGAGTTTGACGGCTCTAAAATAGAGTTTACAGAGATACAGTTAAAAGAATTGTTGCAGTATATAACTAATCATGACGCGGCTTATGAAAAATGGATCCAGGTTGGCATGGCTTTGCATGATTGTACAGCTGGCACTGGCTTAGAGCTTTGGAATTCATGGAGTAAAAGCACAACACCTACAAAACATGACGATAATACATCCCAGAAGTCCTGGCATAGTTTTGGCAAGTCTGTAAATAAAATAACCGCTGGAACACTGATACATTTAGCACGTGAAAATGGTTATATTATGCATAGCAACACGCAGCCAGAAATTACTACTTCTAAGCCTTCTAGTGTAGATTTACAGAACCCCCCTGGCTTTGTGGGTGAACTGTGTGCATGGATTAATAATCAGTGCTTATATCCACGTAAAAACCTTGCTGTAGCGGCTGCACTGCAAATAGTTTCTAATCTTGCTGGCATGCGTTTTGCTGATGCGATGGACGGTGTAACCAGTAATTTGATAAGCTTCTGTGTGGCTGGAAGTGGCACTGGTAAAGAAAGTTTATTGAAAGCGTTTAGCGAGTGTATGCGATTAGTTGATTTACATCCTGCTATGTACGGCTCTTTTAAGTCAGAACAAGAGTTATACCGCAATTTGATAAGGCACCAGGGAGCTTTTTATGCTATAGATGAACTGGGCATCCACTTAAGCAAGATTAAAAACGCAAGCACTAAAGGAGGTGCTAGTTACTTAGAGGGCTTGCTAGGTGCTGTTATGAGTGCTTCTACTAAAGCAGATAGTTTTTTAGCAATTACGGGAGATTTAAAAGAGGAAATAAGAGCGTTGATTAGTCGTGAGCTGGTAAGTGTAAATAAGCAATTAGACGATAAGCCAAGCACTTATTTAGAAAGTAAATTAATATCTTTGGAGCGTCAACTAAAAACAATTGACAATGGTATTGAGAAACCTTTTTTGTCTATTTTAGGTTATACAACCCCCTCCACTTTTGATAATTTGTTTGATTTTGAAACTGCCACAAACGGCTTTTTATCTCGTGCTTTAATATTCAAGGAGCAAGACAATAACCCACGGCGTAAAGAAGATTTTAAAAAACAAGAGATGAGTGAGCAACTAAAAAGAGGTCTGCAACTTCTGGCAAATGGGGGAAAATATAGTGTTACTGATGAGATGAAAGCACGTATTGAATTTTTAGACGAGAAAACACCCATTAGCACAACTCCAGACGCTAAGAATAAGCTGCAGGAAGTATATCGCCATTTTTGGAACCAGGCTGAAGAGTTAATGTCTAAAAGCGGCCTTGAAGCTATACCGCGTCGCGGCTGGGAATTAGTATCCAAAGTTAGTTTAATTCTTGCTTTAAAAACTGGCGTTAGAGAGCTGCAAGATGTGGTATGGGCTTTTGAACTTGTGAAGTGCGATATTGACTCTAAAATCTCATTAGCTACTGCTAACACGTCCGACAATATGCTTGAACAGCTCTGTAATAAGATTGTAGGCAACTTAGGGAAAGAATGGACACTACAAGGTACGTTAAAGAATAAATGCCGCTCTTCAACAGCAGAGGAGTTCCAAGCTGCATTGGATTACTTAGTAGCTAACACGATCATCGCAAAACAAGAAGTACCACACTCCTCTAAAAAATCTATCTCAGTTACTAAATACCTCAAACTTTAGAAAAAAACATATTGACTCTGGGTGCTTTTTGGCACTCATTGCATTTCTACGCTCTTTTTTTGCTTAAAATATCTAGATAGTTCTAGATAGTGCTAGGTAGTAGGTAGATTACTATCTAGATATTTATGTTAGTAAGTGCTCACACACCCTACTACTACTAGTATATATACTTATATATATATATATTTAAATATATATATATCTAGATAGTTAGATAGTAGAAAGTTTGGAGTTGAAATTTTTATTTTTTTTTTTTTTATATCTCTACTACCTAGCTATCTAGCTATCTAGACCCATTTTGGTGGTTGATCCCTTTGGTAGTACGGGTTTCTAGATAGTGAATGAGCTACTATCTAGGTTACTATCTAGCTATCTAGGTATTTCACTCACTAAATATCAATTAAAACTTGCATTTATTATATTTATGCATTAGATTTGTACTTTCAAGAATATACACCTTCTCTAAAAACTCAAAGCATGATAAAAGTAGCATGATAAAAGATAGAATTATAAGATCTGAAAAAATAGATTGGCAAAATATAAAAACGTTACAGCCAGATAATTTTAAGATTCCAGAACAACAAGAAGTATTAAAAAAATCTATAGTAGGCAATGGATTTGTTAGTCCGTTTTGTGTCTGGGAAGATGCAGAGGGCGTGATATGGTCAATAGATGGTGTGCATAGAATTAAGGCATTAAAAGAATTGCAAGAGCAAAAAGAAGACATTCCTAAGCTTTTAACAGCTAATTTTATTGATGCAAAAACACGCAAAGAGGCTGGCATAATTTTACTTGAAGTTTTCAACACTAAACAAAATAAAGCTACAGAAGATGGATTAGAGTTACTCAAAATTGATTTAAATATTTGTGAAGATGATTTGCATGTAGATGTTGCAGATCTAGATTTAAAGCTAGATGAGCTATTAGACGCTGAAGTTTTACCGTTAGAAGAAGCAGACGAAGAGGCACCAACGCCACCAGTAGCACCTAAGACAGTAAAAGGCGACCTCTACGAATTAAACGGTCATAGGGTACTGTGTGGTGATAGTACTATGATTGATGATGTGGATAAGCTGATGCAAGGTGAAAAAGCAGATTTAGTATTTACTGATCCTATGTATGATGATAGCACTGCTGAATTTTTAAGCAATATATCGCTAATTTCTGATAATTATTTGATAATGTGTACATTAAAACAAGGCTTTTCTATGTACAATGATAGCGGCTGGGAGTTTAATTTTGATATTGTTTTGAATCAGAAAATACCTTCATCAATGCTTAATAAGAGGGTACCATATTATTTACATAAAAATATTTTATATTTCAGCAAAAATAATAATGTAGATAGCATTTTTAATTGTGATAACGCAAAAAATATATTTTCAGATAGCGGCAAGGGATACTATCCTAGCGTGATAGAGTCTGCAAAACAAACAAATAACGAGCATGGTTTAGCAAAAAACCCAGAAGGAATAATTAAAATTTTATCAGGGTTTAAAGCTCGTTTAATAGCTGATATATTCCTAGGCTCTGGCAGCACGTTAATAGCATGCGAGCAAACCAATAGAAAATGCTACGGACTAGAGCTAGAAGAGCGTTACTGCGATGTTGTTGTTACAAGATGGGTAAATATGATGGAGCAGAACAAAAAAGAGTATAGCGTAAAATTAAATGGTGAAATAATAAACTGGAAAGATTTGCATTAATAACTTGCATAAATAAAAAATATAGGCATAATAGGTAGCATAAGAAAATATAAATATAAATATAAATATAAGGAATTAAAAAATGAAAAATGTAGATGCAATAGAATTAGAGAATAAATTACATGATGTAGAGGATGAAATTACATCTTATGAAGAAGATCATACAACTGCTAAAGCATTAGCTAAATTTGTACAAGACGAAAAATTAACCGATGTTATTAAAAAAGAGCATAAAGAATTTTTATATTATCCAAACTATATTTATTCTTGTAACTCTATAGAGGTATTAGAAAGTTTTGAGAAAAATAAAATTGATTCTTATGCTAAGTTTTTAAGCGTTTATTTTGTTGAAAATTTAACACTAGATGAGGATATTCAAAAACAATTAGAGAGACGTTATTTTTATGTCGCTCAATTCATAACAGAGTGGCAAGAATGTATAACGGAAGCAATGGGTTTAGAATATTTATTGGAAGAACAAAAAAATGCTTTTAATGTTCATCAAGCTGCGGATTATTACTTAAGTGATTTAAATGAAGAATATCCTGAAGCTTTTTTTGAAGAAGTAGAAAAGCATTCTGGCAATTACCCTTCTATCTTAAAAAGTGATCATCCTGATGCTTTTAAAAATAAAATAGTTGTTTTTTCTTATATGAATTCTGATGAAGATATAGTTGTTAAGTACGTAGATCTGGAAGACTGCGAGCATGCCGGGGATGTTAGATTTAGTATTAATCATGCTATAGATTTTGAAAATTTAAATGAATATTAGATTGGAAAGATTTGTTTGAAACCCTTGCAATAGATAAAAATATAGGTATAATAAGTAGCATGAGACAATTAGGGTTCGTTATTAGATGTAGGGTATTTTAATTAGTTGATTAGCTAAAAGCGTTTTAATAATTATGAGGTTATTGCTTAAATATTGTTGCAAACTTTGGAAAGTAGTAGCTTAGTAATTGTTAGAACGTTATTAGTTTTTATAAATATAAGGAGGCATAAAATGGAAGATAAAAGTGTAGAGACAGAATGTTATCACGATTTTGGTGGCTTTGGTGTTGAGTGTATAAAGTGTGGTGAAGATGGGATATAAAAAAGAACTTCCGACACGTAAAGCATTAGATAAATTAATTACAGAAGGGCAAGGAACTATAAGTGTAGCAGTTGCTGGCATACTAGAGCAACCAGCTAGACGGTTACCTTGTAGGAAAAAATTACACAACGGTGAGCACGTAGAAATGGACATAATAAAAGTTGGCTTTTGTGCATCTACACCTTTTTATAACTTGAAAACAAAAAAAACAAGTGTAAATCACTATAATTGTGTAGCGTACAATGAGAATGCAGAAAGTATTCTAAATGCTCCAGTTGGAGCGGCTGTATCGTTTAACAACGCAAGAGTGCATTTTATGAATTACAATAAAATAACAGTAGATGGTAGTTGCGTTCCTACAAAAACCTTTGAATTTGTGGTTCAAAATAATAGCAATTTATTAATAGATATAATGGAATGATGACAAAATATATTACTTTTGAGATAGCAGAGTCTAACGTTAAAAAATCATTGATAGATGTAGCGTTTCATGTTATAGCAAATAAAGAAAAATCAAAGCATATTAATATAAGAGAATCACAAATTTTAATTGCTGAATACTTTGAAAAAGAAGGTGTAGAAGCATTTAACAAAAAAAAGATAGAAACTGGATGCGAGGTGATAAAAAATATGGATCATTTTTACAAATTTGGGATGTTATATATTTTGTATGATCTTAATAATTTAACTACTACCGACGCCAGAAAATTAGTAATAGAAGTATGCAAATTACAATCTACACAATTTAGCAAGCAATTAGTACAATTTGCAACAGATTCACATTTTATAAATAAAAGACAAAAATATCCCAAAATTACAAAGGCGTTGTGTTCATTAATGTATGACAAACCTGGTAGACCTAAAAAAAATAAGTAATTAATAACTTGCTATAGATAAATAAAATGTTAGAATAGTATACTTGAGGATTTGTACTACGGGGGGGTAACTACAAATTAGTCAACCCTCAATAAAGCGGGTTGCCTTCTTGCTGGGGGGCTCGCTTTATTTATTATTAGATCTAGCACTACTGCTAAAAAAGCTTATTTCATAAAAATAGGGTTCAATTTAATAAACATAAGTTCAATTGCTTCTTTAATAAATGGTATATATTGCGCTTTTTTTATTATTTAAAATAAATACAAGGATATAAAAATGAATATACGAAAATTAAAAAAAGATAAAAAGGTTTGTTTCCAGTTGCATGAATATGTAAAAAATCCTGTGGCATTAGGACGTATATCAGAAGGAATTACACAAGAAGCATTGGCAAAAAGAATGAATGTATCACAGGCCTATATTAGTAAATTAGAATCTAAAAATGTTGTTAGTGATAAAGCATTAAAAGAATTCTACAAAGTGTTAAATATGCCAAAAAAAACTAAAGATGTTGATCTTAAACTGTATAAACATGCAAAATACAGTCCGATTGTACATATGCCAAAAAATAATAATTTTATATTTTATTTTATATTTTCTTTATCAATGATTCTGTTGGGTTTAGCATTATCTTTAATGCCTCCTACTTTTACAAAAGCACACGCTGCAAGCGTAGAAGGTAACATTAGTAAATATAATAATCAGATACGCTACAACTATAAAATTCAAGCATTCCATACAACAGTACAAGAAAAGCTCAACTCTAGATTTGGGATGTTTAGTATTAAGTATGTGCATAAAGCAGACAAAATGAGATATTATGCAAAGCTGCAAAAACACAGTAGTAGCATGTTAAAACTAGAACGTACGTTTAGTGCAGGCTATGCGATAACTAAGCATTGCGATGCGTTTAGTGGCTTGCGTAAAGACATAGTAGGAAGTGCAATTTTAGCAATGGGCAAATGTGGCGTAGTGTATGATAATGTACAGTTATCGTCTTCGTACTTGTATACACATTTGCAGCAAATCATGAGTAATAAGTTCAAAATATTTATTACACAAAAAATCTTTATAAGTTACGAGTTTCAAAATTACAAAACTGAACAAGAAAAATATAACTGGAATCTTCAGCAGCTAAATTTTGGCTACAAATTTGATTAAGTAATTTGGATGTAGTATAATGTTTAGAAGTTATCTATATAGTATTTACAGATAACATTTTTCTTTCATTATTACAAAAAAAATATCATGTCAATTATTACTACAGATTATATCGCTGCTAATACTTTAACGAAAGACACACTACTAGCCATCTTTCAAAACATAGCTAGCTATATAGATCAACAAGACGCTTTAGGCTCAAGCAGTGCAACTGCTGCATTAAATGGCTTAAGTTCTACTTTGCAAGCTAGCATTACTGCTTTAGAACTGAGTACTGCAGCTAACTTAGCAGCTTCAGAGTTAAATGCTGCCACTAATTTAACTAATTCTCAAACTGCTGCTACTGCTGTAACTGATGCATTAACTGTTTCAGTAACTGCATTGGAAGCTTTAACAAGCACTTCTAATTCAGATTTAAATGATTGGGAAGAAATTGTTACTTTCATTACAGCTACTCGTACGCAACTTGAAACAATTTTAGTTAATGATTTGGTTACAGGCGGCGTTACTAAAGCTTTATCAGCGGAGCAAGGTAAAGTTCTAAAAGGATTAATTGATGCATTAGCTGCACGCGTTACAATTGCGGAATCTAATGTAGTAAATTTAGATGCAGGTGTTGTTGATTTGAATGTTAAAATCACAAGCATTGCAGCACAAACTGGCGTAATGTTTCCACTTATCTAAATTAAATTTTTTTACAGATTCATATTATGCTAGTAATCCTATTTTACAAAATGCAGAAGTTAATATGACTATTCAAACTAGTACAGCTACATCAACATTAGAGCAAATTAATAGTACAGCTGAACGCGATGTAGTTTCTTCTAGTATCTGGGTAGCATAATATGCGTTTTAATTTTTCTTATAATCAATACGCTGGAGAAACCGTAGTAGTAAATTTTTCTATAGAGAATTTAGAAGAGGATATTGCAGCAACTTCTCCAGTTTATTTTATAGCTGCGACAATTATTATTAATAATAAAGAAATTAATGGCAATCATATATCACCTTCAGAAGTTGGAGTTAAAGATGTAAAAGGCATTTTGTCAAGCTTGTATAATTTTAAAATATTGCCATCACTGGGACTTTTATTGTCATCCGATGCTAAAGCGATTATAGATTTAAAATTTACACACAAAACACATGCAAATTACGTTAAAATTAAAAGAATTATTATAAATTATAGCTCACAATATACTAATTAAACACTTGTAATACATAAAAATATAGTTATAATAAGTAACATAAGAAAATATAAATATAAACATAAGGAATTAAAAAAAATGAATACAGAAATTAAAATAGATTACGACTTGGCAGCAGAGCCTTTTACATATGATGCAGAAGCAGAATGTAATATGTTTGATATGTCTAAAACAGCTTTAGGTCAGGAGATGGCACGATTAGAAGAAGTAAGAAAAGAAAAAGAAGAGGAAAAGAAAGCCATAGCAGACAGTGAAAGATGGTTTAATGAACATGAATTAAGTAATATTTGTCATATTGCAACAATGCAGTACATAGAATATTCAAAAAAACCTAATGAAGTTAGTACTGTAGTTTTAAAGGATATTTTTAATCTTTATGTTGATAGTTTAAAAGATAATCAAAAACCAACTTCAGATGATTTTATTACTTATATTTATAATTTAAATGATGAAGATACAGCGGAAATTTATGAGGAGTCAGAATATTAAAAAACTACTACCAAACTGCTGAATAAGCAGCTTAGAAAATATAATACATATTATTAACAATTTACTACTGAACAAGTAGCTTAGAAAACATAATACATAATATTGACAATTTACTACTGAATAAGTAGCTATATAAATATAAGAAATTACAAAAATGGATGCAGATGCTAAACTATTTAACAAAACAATCTCGCAAGCTTACAGAGAATTACAGCTTAAAAAAAGCAAAACGATTGTCTATATAAATATATATGATCATGAGTTTGAAGATGAATACCAAATAAAAATGCAAAAAACTACAGCAGGAATTGGGATATTATGCAGATTAAATGGTCAATTATCTTATCAAGCTCAAGCTAATTCTGCGGGCGGTTCAAGAGTATATGAAATTATAAACGATATCGCAGCTGGCAAAATAGCAAATGCAAAAGGCTGGATATAAGTACAGTAATCACTTGCAATACATAAAAATATAACTATAATAAGTTATATAAATTATATAAATATAAGGAAATAAAATGAAAATATTCAAAACATCTAATAAATTCAAACAAATGAGATTAGCAAAGTTTGAAAGTGCCAGACAAGCTATAGGGAAGATTGAAAAAAATACAGATACTTTTTGCTTGACGTTTGGTCAATTTAGCCTTATCGATGCGTTAGAAGCGATTTTAAAGCAAACAGGTAAAGCACATGTAGTAGTAAGCAGTTGGACGGCGGCACAAGCTCACTTAGCAAGAGCTAAAGAGATGATGGCTAGACTAGATGTAGAGAGTTTTAGGATGATAATTGACAGATCATTTAAAACAAGACAGCCAGACTATTACAAATTTTTATTAGAACATTTTGGTGCTGAATGTATTAGACAGATAAATACACATGCTAAATTCATGGTTATACATAATGACAAGTGTAATATAGTTGTAAGAACATCTATGAATTTTAATGAAAATCCAAGACTAGAAAATATAGAGATAAGTGAAAACAAAAACTTTACAGACTTTTTTCTTTCATTAACTGATGAAATTTTTAAGGAAGTACAGCAAAATGAAACTAAATCATCAGATCTAAAATTAATCGGTTTAAAGACTACATGCGAAGTAAAAGAGGTAGAGATGGGGAAAGTGGATTACAAAAATTTAAATGAAGTGGAGGCAAGTTATGGGTATTCCAATTAATGAAGACTGGTTTTCAAGCGATGCAAGTTCAAAGATGCCAAAAAATGTAGAAAAAATTCTAAATGCAAATATAAAAATTTTTGATGCTGCTGTTGAAAAAATAACAAAAGAGGGCTGCGTAGTTAGAGATTCAAAAGGCAATGTATTAATACACCCATCTTTAGAAATACAATTAAAAACCTCTAAAATTATCCTGGAAATATCTTTTAAATATCCATAGTATATGCATTAAACACTTGCATTAGATAAAAATAAGGTTATAATAGGTAGCATAAGAAATTAAACATAAACATAAGGAATTAAAAAAATGCAAATATTCAATAAACAGCTAAAGGAAGTATACAATCAAGCATGCGAAGGCGTAGAAAAAACTAGCGTGAGTATACAAGTTTAAAATAAATGGAAAACTAATTATTATATATTAGAGCTGCAAAAAAATGATAGCGGTATATGCATTGTAATAAAATATAAAGGCAAAATATTAGATGCAACTACATATATAAAAAACGATAAAATGATTTTACATGTTTTGTTTAATAAAATCAAAGGCAGAGGAATAGCAGGGTATTCGGGATGGCTATAACTTTACAAAAACAAGTATAAAATGAAAAACAAAACATGTAGCATAATAAAAAATGAACTTAAACAGGTAGCTAAACTCCAGCGGGTTCGGGTAGCAGCATGTACAACAATCCCTTTTCTTATTTTTTGCAGCATCTTTGTTATTCCTGCCCTGTCTGTAAGCTTTAAACTATTTTTTGGGATTATAGCGGGAGCATTAAGTATATTTATTGTTACGTTATTTATATTTGTAGTTGCAGAAGGAATTTATAAAGATTTATAAGATAAATAAATAAATAAGCATATTGAATAATTACTTGCAATAATTAAAACTGTAGGCATAATAATAGCATAAGAAAATATAAATATAAATATAAGTATAAGGAATTAAAAAATGCAATTAGTAAAATATTATAGAGCTCCAAACGTTTACACTTTAGCAACTACAAAGATATTAAAAGCAGACGAAATAGTGGACTACACTACAAGATATGGCAAAAGCATAGAGTTAACTATTTGCAATCTAATAGAAACTGCTAAAGATGGCACAAACTACTATTCTTATACTAAAGGAAATAAAATGTCTATTATAAAAATAATGTTGCTATGTGTAAATGGGTTTCTTGCACTTTGTTTGTTTGTAAGTTGTCTAGAAAGTGAAAAGAAGATTAAGCATGCTAATATTATGTCAAAAGCAGTCAGCAAGTATCATCAAAATCTTGTTGAAGCATGTGTAAAAGAACCCAACGGAAATCATGTTGCAGACTGTCAGTATATCATTAACAACGGGATAGAGTTACCCTATAAAAGATTAGATGTCAATTATTATTCACAATACACAAAATACACAAATTAAACACTTGCAACACTTAAAAATATAGTTATAATAATAGCATAAGGATATATAAATATAAGGGAATAAAAAAATGGCAAAATTAAAATTTACTTTAAATAAATTAACTAAATTAGGCTTTAAATTCACTCAAGCCACAGGAAATTCATATGTGTGCAAATTAAAAAACAATGCTATTTTTAGCTTGAATGTAATTGATGAAAACACTGTGTACTCTTTATGTTCTGAATCCTTTTGTAAAGAAATGGATAGATATACGAAACCTACATTTTATCACGACATAAATTCAGCTGTCATGTGCTTATCAGATGATATAATTAAATAAAAATACCTACATTAACCGTTTTATATAGACAATTAAGACGGTTAATTTTCTATTGACTTTTATAATAAAAAAAGGTACTCCCAGGGGTTTTAGTAGTGTTTGGGGTTTATTAGCCGACGGCGGCAATTTAAAAAACACACCACTTTTTCAAGATATAACATTCAAAATACAGTTAGGCCGCTGGTTTTTGCTAAGTTTTTACACTTATCTAGTTGATTGTTATGTAGTTTTATATAACATGCTCTATATTGTTATATTATTTTATTGTCGTTATATGCAGCTAATTAAACGTGCAGATTTTACAAGGGTATTCAAGCTGCAAAGGGCTAATGTATCAGTTTATTTAAAAAAAGGCGGTAAATTTGTAAAGTGTACGCACGAAATTGATAGCAAGCAGTATATAAATGTTATGCACCCTCTTTTCATATCTCACTACAATCAAAATTTATCAAAAAAAATAGGGTTATCATTAGATGAAGTGATAGAACAGCATAACAGCTTATTTTTAGAGATATCAAGCAGTACTGAAGTAGAGCAGAAAGACATTGTAAATAAAAACAGCGTACTAGATAAAACTACAGTACTGACACGCAGTAAAATTGACGCTTTAGGGCATTTAACATTACAGCAGGTAGTTGAAGAATATGGTAGTCAGTACAATTTTAATCTTGAAATGCAAGGTTTTAAAGAGCTGTTAGAAGTGCAAAAACTTGCTAATCAAGTATGTAAGCAGCGTGGCGAACTAGTGGGCGTGGAGCTATTAACAAAAACAACAAAAGGTTATTTAGATAGTTTATCTACTGCATTATTAACAGACTTTACAAATTGGACGGTACTAGAAGTGGCAGCAATCACAGATTGTAGCAAAGAAAAACAGCTAACAATGCGGGAGAAATTAAAAGCAGAACTAAGCAGGCATTTAAAAGCAACACAAAACAGCATAATAAAACAAGTCAATAAAGCTCAACAAGCATATGCATAAATGAAGCTTAGCATTACACTAAAAGAATTGGCTAGTGTTGCTAGCAATGGAAGCTTAACGTATGAGCAAGCTAGTTTTTACGCAACGCTATATAAGCTCCTTTCCTCGTGTCTGCAGCAAGATAGTAATATTATTAACAACGCTAAAAAGATAATAGATCTATTAGTTTCATATGGCTTAGAAAGTGAATTAGAACATAGTTACCACAATTTAAAATCAAAAACACCTTTGCAGGTGCAAGAGGAAATAAGTAATAATAAATTTGTAAATAATCTGATTATTTTTGTGTGGTTTAAATTTTGTCAGCAAAAAAGCCAATCAATACACTTGTTAAATTTTGAGCAGTCTGATGTTGATATAGATGAGAATAAAAAAGAACAGCAAACAGAAAAAAGGACAATCTGGGTAGCTCCAGAGTTTGACACGCATAACTTATTAGATGTATTTTCTAACTTAGTAAATAAAAGCGTTACTTTATCTGTAAGTGCGTGGAGTGAACAAAACAGAATTCTAGGTGCTACGAGCAATAAAGCCAACAGTTTATATGATTATAGCGTAGTTCCCTATTTGCGTGAAATTGTAGATCAATTAAGCGTTAACAGTGCAACGAAAGAAGTAGTCTTGATGAAAGGCGTGCAGCTAGGAGCTACGACAGGAATATTAGAAAACTTTATAGGTTATGGCATAGAACACGTATCTAACGCGTCGATGCTGATGGTAACAGCTACGGAAGATTTGGCAAAAGAAAGAATGGATAAGTTTATAAAGCCTATGGTTCTTGACGCTAAAATGGAGCATAGAATTATTAGTCAAGATTTTTTTTCTAGGAATAAAAAGAGCGGTGCAACGGCGAAACAGATGGAATGGGTAGGAGGTGGCTTTTTAAAAGCTATAGGGTCAAATAGTGGCAGTAGTTTGCGTTCATTGCCTGTTAAATTTTTATTATTAGATGAAGTAGATAGTTATCCTGCTAAAGTGGGCAAAGAAGGTGATACTCTGGGTTTGGCAGTAGCTAGAACGCATACCTACGGCTCAAGTAAAAAAATACTATATATAAGTACGCCATTAATTCAAGAGACTAGCCAAATTTACAAAGCTTTTTTAATGGGAGACCAACGCAAGTACTATGTGCCATGTTTAAAATGTAATGAGTATCAAGAATTATTGTTTAACAAAGCAGATGAAGAAACAGGGTTAGTTTATGGCTTAATTTTCAAGACTTTAGAAAACGGCAACTTAGATTATGACTCGGTTCGGTACTTGTGTAAATTTTGCCAGCATGAACATAAAAATCACGATAAAACCAAGATGTTAAAGTTAGGCAAATGGAAAGCTACAGCAGAGCCGCAAAAACAAGGAGCGGTAAGTTACCAGATCAGCGGCTTATACTCTCCAGCGAGCTTCAAAAGCTGGGAAGATATTTGTTATGATTGGTTGCAATGCTGGGACGTGGTTACTAATAAGCCTAAGGATTTAGATAAATTACAAGTATTTTATAATAATAATTTGGGTAAGCCGTTTAGAGAATTAAGAGAAAAATTACAGCTTAGCGTCATCAGTAAACATAAACGCAACTACAAAAAAAGCACACTTCCGAACGCATACGCAGAAAAACACGCAGGGCAAAAAATTAGACTAATTACAGCGGCGGTAGATGTACATGCTGATAACTTAGCAGTCGTAATAGTTGGGTGGGCAAAAGGTCGCTGTTTTCTACTTGACTACCAACGCATAGAGGGTGATTGTTTAAAATCTACGGATAAAAGTTGGGGTAAGCTGTGGGAGTTGATGGAGAAGAAATACACAGATACAGATGCAGTACATAAGTTTGCAGTAGCACAAATATTTATAGATACAGGATATAAGCAGTACACGGTAGCAGAAGCAGCAGCAAAAGCACCAGCAGCGGTACGCAAAAAAATACAGCTAATAAAAGGCGAGAGCAGCGGAAAAGCTCAACAAATCAACTTCAAATATGGAACTAAAAGTCTTGCCAATTACAGGCAATTAATAATATATATAGATAATTATAAAAATTACATACACGGCAAACTGCACTATACTTGGGAGCAAGGAGATATTATGCCAGAGGGACATTTTAATACTTATAACTCTATCTCTAGCTCACAACTAAAAGAGCTAACAAATGAAAGTAAACAGGAAGTAGTTGATAGCTTGACAGGCAAAGTAGTAGGGTATAAATGGCATAGAGCAGGCAAGAATGAACTTTTTGACGGATTAGTATATAATTATTGTGCTATTGAGTTTATGGCACAGATGTACTATAATCAGTTTAAAGAACGCTACACAAATATAGATATGACTTTTAGTATGTCTTATTTTTGGAGTGAATTATTTCCTCGAATTGAACAACAAGTTATTGATGACTAGCACATTTTGGACAGATCAAAAAATAGCAATAACAAAGCAACTGACAGAACTTAGAGCATCTATATCAGCTATAGTTATTGGCGGTGTAGAGAGTTACTCAATTGATGATGGGCAAAGCAGGCAGCAAGTAACTAAACAAAATATAGCTTATTTACATAAGCTTGAAGTGCAGTATATAGCACAATTAAAAGCAATTGATAAGCAAGAAAAGCCATACACAACAACTGTAGGAGTAGCATATTAATGTATACTGAAGAAGAAAAAAACAACGCAAATAGCACTACAGCACAGCAAGCAGCTAAAGAGTTCAACATAAGTAACGGTACAATTAACAATTGTTTCACTGATTCACAGCCAAAAATTGAAGCTTACAATAAAGGTAGTAGCAACATAGGAAGTTCTGATTTTGGCAATCTATTTGAGTTTAAATTATTTGATAACGACACTGTAAATACAGCAAATGCAAGCGGCTCAAGAATGGACTATGGCAGATGGGCAAATCTTGCTTACGGTGCTGTAGAGGTATATAAAAGTAATGGGATCGCAGCTACTTTAGTGGATAGATTAGTGGCAAGCGTAATAAATACGGGCTTAAAGCTGCAAGCTATTACAGAAAATATCACTGATAGTAAAGCTATAGAGCAAGATTTTAAGGTATGGAGTGATAACGCTTATTTATGCGATTACTCCAGACAGCGAAGCTGGAGCGAATTGCAAGCACAAATATATCAATTAGCATTAGTGTATGGAGATGTTTTAGTAGTAGCACACGCAAGTACACAAAATAATTTGCCTTTGCTTCAAGTAATCAGTACTGATAAGCTTACAAATCCAGATCAATCCAGGTTAAACGGTGATAATTATGTACAGGAGGGAGTAGAAATAGACCGCTACGGCAAACAGGTAGCATTTTGGGTAACTAATGCAAAAGGAGAAGCAAAAAGAATAAACGCATACGGGCGTGTTAGTGGTATTAAACGTACAGCATGGCTAGTATACGGACATAGAACAAGACGCGTAAATGGCGTAAGGGGCTACCCTGTGTTAAATGCAGTATATGAGTTTATAAAAGACATTGATAAGCTTAGTAAAGCAAACTTAAAAAAGGGCATAATTTCATCTTCTATAGCAGCTTTTGTTAAAAAAAGCATGGTTGAAAGTAATAGTATGCCAGATTATAACCCACTTTCCGAAGCAGCTGGAAAAATTGAGAACAAAACAATAGCACAAACTGGCACTGACATAAATTACAAACAGCACGATGTAATGAATGGCACAGTAGTTACTGGCTTAAACGCTGGCGAGGAGATAGTGCAGATTAAACAAGAAGGCATGGGTACGGATTATATTAGTTATCAAGACGCTCAAATAAAAATATGTGCATACGCTTTAGAAGTTCCTCCGAATGTGTTTAAGATGGAATACGACCAAAGCTTTAATGCAACGCAGGCAACTAACAATCAATTT
>Ga0206126_10000681_pt1 | contig 44700 bp, 39 predicted proteins | sample Helgoland_Spring_5_FD_148621 | JGI IMG/M metagenome (GOLD analysis project Ga0206126, IMG submission 148621) | Pelagic subsurface seawater microbial communities from Kabeltonne, Helgoland, North Sea - Helgoland_Spring_Bloom_20160412_1 | ecosystem: Environmental > Aquatic > Marine > Epipelagic ...
GTTATTGTTATTGGATCTGGTGAATCAGGTCTTCCTATTATACTAGGCGGAAACAACTAGTCTTTAAATTTTATTAAAAAGACCTCATAATTAAATTTATGGGGTCTTTTTATTTAAAACATAACATAAAATGAATTTAAACAATTATTACTTAATAGAAATTCAATTTTTAGGATACAGATTTCATGGTTGGCAAAAACAACCTAAAATTAAAACTGTACATTTAATGATTGATCGTACTATTAACTATGTACTTGAAAATAATAAATTTAAAACTCTAGGTGCAGGAAGAACTGATGCTATGGTATCAGCAAACCAAACCGCTTTTGAATTATTTACTGAATTACCAATATTTAATTTAGAAGAGTTTTTGAAATTAGTAAACACTAATTTACCTCAAGATATTAGAGCGTTAAATATTAAAACAGTTCCAAAGGAATTTAATGTTATTAATGATTCTAAAATAAAAGAATATAAATACTTATTTTCAGAAGGAAGTAAAAACCATCCTTATTGTGCTCCGTTTATCACAACTTTTTTAGATAGTTTAAATATAGACCTGATGAAGGAAGGAGCAAAGCTATTTGAAGGGAAACACAATTTCAAGTCTTATTGTTATAAACCCCATGAAAATGGAATATTTGACAGAGAGATTTTCTATTGTAAAATTTCTTTTAATACTACTTTAAAAGCTAATTTCTTTCCTAACAAAAGCTACGAATTAACTGTTAAAGGAAAAGGATTTATGAGAAATCAAATTAGACTTATGATGGGAGTTTTAGTTGAATTGGGTAGAGGAGAGGTAAGCTTAGATTATATAAAGGAATCTCTTAGTAAATATAATCCACAAATAAACTACATAGCACCTGCATCAGGACTTATGCTTAATAAAGTTGATTTTATTGATTATTAAATACATCTATAGATTTATTTTTTATATTTTTGAAAAAATGTATTATGGAAACAATTGAATTTATAAATATTAAAATTTTTGAAAACACATTAAAAGATTATCTATATCTTCTTTTGTTTGTTGTTATAGGTTATCTAATAATAATACCTGTAAAATCAATTATTATTAAGATTCTATTTAAATTTTTTGGTAAAGATCATAATGATATCGACACCCTTGAGTTTAAGAATTTACTTAACAAACCATTACAGTATTTTTTGATATTAATTTTATTCTTTTTTTCATTAAAATTTATTAATATTCCAACCTTTTTAACTTCATCTGAACAAGGGGTTGATATTAGCGTTATTGCTTCTAAAGGCTTTAATTTTTTATTATTGACAACAGTTTTTTGGGTAATATTAAGATCTATTGATTTTGTCGGATATAAATTAAAAAATAAAGCACTTGAAACTGAGAGTAAAGTAGATGATCAATTAATTCCTTTTGCAATTGACTTAGCCAAAGTTATTGCTATTGTTTTGGGTGTTGTTATGATTTTGGGAGATGTTTTTGAGGTCAATATCACAGCATTGGTTACTGGGTTAGGAATAGGTGGGGTTGCTTTTGCTTTGGCCTCCAAGGAAAGTTTGGAGAATTTATTAGGTTCCTTTACTATTTTCTTTGATAAACCTTTTACTGTTGGCGATACAGTGACTATAGGAGGAGTAACTGGAACCGTTGAAAAAGTTGGTTTTAGAAGTACAAGAATTAGAACCTTTGATAAAAGTGTAGTTACAGTACCAAATAAAAATATCATTGGTGCCGAGTTAGATAATCTTGGAGCTAGACCCGTTAGGAGAGTTAAGTTTAATATTGGTCTTACTTATGACACTTCCGTTGAAAATATTAAAAATATTGTTAATGATATTCAAAAATTGATCGATGATCATGCTTCAACTAATCAAGATGGTAGAGTTAGATTTTTAAATTTTGGGACAAGTTCGTTAGATATAATGATCTTGTACTATGTAAATAGCCCGAATTGGGAAGATCTAATTGATGCTCAGCAAAAGATTAATTATGATATTATTGATGTCGTAAATAAATACAAATGTGAGTTTGCGTTTCCATCAACATCAGTTTATATCGAAAAAAATTAATTTATTTTTAATTGAAAAATTAAGAATTGAACTTATCTATATTAAAAAAAATTGAAAGGCTTAAATCCCTATTTTACATAATATAAATTATAGGACATTAAATATTGTTTTTCTATTCAGTATCGTTTGATGATATAACCATTTCTCTATTGTATTTACAACACATTGGAAGTTTATCATAATCTTCATCCAAAGCTGTACTAAGTTCAGTGTCATATCCAGACTTTGCTATAGCATTGTGTATATCATTAATAAACTGATCATTGATTTCTGACGTAATATTAATTGAAATCATTTTTGATTCCGTGCTCCATGATGCTGTATCTACCCCTTCAATAGACATAGTTGCTGATTCAATTGTAGATTTACACATACCACAATTACCTCTAACTCCAAATGTAAGATCACTTGTAATAATTTCAGCAGTTTCTACGGCTGGAATTCCAATAACTTTAACTTCCGGCTGTTTGTTATTCATGCAAGAAACGACGCTTAAAACACTAAATAATAGATATATACTTTTCATAATTTGATTTGTTATTTGTTTTTTCTGTTAGCAATAAAACTTTTAATAAAATAGACCATAGATAATATAGATGTCAGTATCATAATAACAACACGTATTAATCCAAATCCACCAGAATCTAATGAATTAGGCAACCTCATAACAATCAAAGCTACTAGAATGACTAAAGTTAGTAACACAGCTATGTGAGCTATTAGTTTATCCTGTTTTTTTAATCCATTAGTACATAATAATAAGATTATACCAAATATTACTGGAATAAGTGCTGTTGGAGAAACTACTTCAAAATAACCCCATAAACCTATAAATATTAAGGATATAGAATTAATTAAATTTGCCTTAAATGAATTCATTTTTTAAGATATCTGATTAACAATTAATAAAGATAATTAATTAACAGGAATAGTTTCTTTGATTTTATCAAAATTTTCTCTAAGATAAGATCTTAATCTTTTTTTGTAATCATCAGTTAACCAACTTAAAAAGTTGTGCGTACTCTTGCTGATACATTTAGAATATCTATTAATTCTAAAGTCTATATCATCATTTAATTTTTTAGATAAAATTAATGCATCAAAAACATCTTCACTGTTTTCAATACAAATTTTTGCGTGTTGACTGATAGATCTTTCTAAAACAACTTTAGAGGACTCCCCTTTTCTGATAGATTCTACATAGGTTTTGTTAACATCAAAGTAAACTTCTTTTGAATTTTGAAATTCTTGTCTTAGTTCATCAGGCATTTCATACCTAAAATTACTTTCAATTTCTTCATCTGTTATGATACTGTCTAGGTAATAATTTGGTGATTTAAATATTCTTTGCCAATCTAAATCAATCCCCCATTCACCAAACCTATGAAAGTTATTACCCAAATCAATAACATTAAAATGAGATTTATTTTTAAGGATTCTTGAACCTCTTCCTATCATTTGATAGTAAAGAGTTAGAGATTTTGTAGCTCTATTAAGTATTATTGATTCCACTGTAGGCTCATCAAACCCAGTGGTTAAGATACTTACAGAAGTTAAAATAGCTCCAGGAGTAACTTTAAACCAATTTAGTATTCTAGCTCTTTCTTTTTTTGATGCAGTATTATCTAAATGAGCTACATCATACCCAGCGGTCTTAAACATGTCATAAACAATAAGTGACGTATTTATACCATTGTTAAATATTAATGTTTTTTGGCCCTTACATTTTTCTTCATATGAAACTAGCAATTTAGATAACATATCATTATTAGTATATAAATCCTCAGATGATTTTACTGTATAGTCTCCGTTGGCTCCAATAACCAATGAAGTAAGTCCTACATTAAATGAATACATGTTAGCACTTGCTAAAAATTCATTCTTTATTAAATCTTGAATGGACTCACCTACTATTAATTCATCATAATTATCTGTCATTGGGAGCTCTATGTTAGAACTCAGTGGAGTAGCAGTTACCCCTAATATAAAAGAATTACTAAAAAATTTAAATAATTTTGTAAACGAGTTATAATGAGCTTCATCAATAATTACTAATCCAATACCTGAGATATCTAGTTTATCATCGTTTAACCTGTTGTTAAGTGTTTCAACCATGGCTACAAAGCAGGTATACATTGATTGATCGTCTAAGTTAGCTTTACTATCTATAACTTTGTTTTCAACTCCAAATTCAGATAATACTTTTGAAGTTTGTTTACACAACTCAATTCTATGAGTCATGACTAATACTTTTTTATTATGATTAGAAAGATATTGTCTAACGATTTCTGAAAAAATTACAGTCTTACCACCACCAGTTGGAAGTTGATATAATAAATGATAATCTTCTCTTGAATTTTCGAAACTATCAAAAATTTTACTGATAGCTCCTTTTTGATAACTATAGAGACTTTTGTCCGCTTTTCTTTCTTCTTTCTCGTTAAGGGTAATAATCATTTGAAAAATGTTGGTGGGCAAAAATACCAACTTTAGTTAGTTTTTCAACTATAAAACATTAATTTTTTTATATTTTTATAATAAATCACTTACTTATGAACTTATATGTTAAAGCAGCTATTTTAATTGTTACTATTATATCTATTTATCTATTAAAAGTGACAAATGATAATAACAATCTTTTAGAGAAAGCAAAAATTATACATAAAAATGTTATAACTCTAGACACACACTGTGATATAGATGTTAAAAATTTTACAGAGTCTATTAATTATTCTAAAAATATAGACACTCAATGTAATATACCTAAGATGGAAATTGGAGGTCTAGATGTTGCTTGGTTTATAGTATATACCGGTCAAGGGGAATTAAATACTAAAGGATATGAAAAAGCTTATAAGAACGCAATATCAAAATTTGACGCTATTCACAATTTAGTTAACACCTACTCAAGTGATAATATTGGATTAGCGCTTAACTCTAATGACGTTAGAAAAATTCATAGTAGTGGAAAGAAAGTTGCGATGATTGGAATTGAAAACGGATACCCAATTGGGCTAGATATTAAAAATGTTGAGAAGTTCTATAATAGAGGTGCTCGTTACATGTCTCTTTCTCATAACGGACATAGTCAATTATGTGATAGCAACACTGGAGAAGAAGATGGAGTTTATTTACATAATGGACTTAGTGATTTGGGGGTTGAAGTAATTAAAGAGATGAATAGGATAGGAATGATGATAGATATTTCACATCCATCTAAAGAAGCAATTAGACAAATGATCAAAATAAGTAAAGCACCAGTTATTGCATCTCATTCTTCTGCCAGAAAATTATGCAACCACAGTAGAAATCTAGATGATGAACAATTAGGATGGATAAAAGAAAATGGTGGTGTTGTGCAAACTGTTGCATTTAAATCTTACTTAAATTCTGAAAAATCTAAACCAAATAGTAAAAACAAAGTAGATGTGTCTGATTTTGTTGATCATATTGATTACTTAGTTAGTTTAATAGGAATAAATCATGTTGGAATTAGTAGTGATTTTGATGGTGGTGGTGGAATTGATGGATGGGAAGATGCTTCAGAAACTTTTAATGTAACATTAGAGCTAGTAAAAAGAGGTTATAGTGAAGTAGAAATTGAAAAAATATGGTCAGGTAATTTATTAAGAGTTTTAGACGAGGTTTCTCAAATTTCAAAAAAAATACAAAAAATATAATTTGTTTTAGTACCTTTTTTTTATTTCTCTAACGATATCTTCAAGACCGTTTAATTGAAGCTCGAAAACAAGTTCAAGTTGTTTCCCTAGCTTTCCAGATGGGAATCCTTTATTTTTATACCAAATTATATAATGCTCAGGTAAGTCAATTAAATATCTTCCCTTGTATTTTCCAAATGGCATTTTCATTTTAGATAAATCAATTAGAATCTGTTTATCTTGAAACATGTGTTTTATTAATAATTGAGCAGTTTTTTTAATTCTAATTCAAACCTATCATAAGGTAAGTATTGGTCTTCTAAAGTTTTTTCAAAAGGAATTGGTGTATCTAAACTAGCAACTCTTATAACTGGTGCATCTAAATACTCAAAACAACTCTCCATTATAATTGATGATATCTCAGAAGCTAAACCTCCAAACATAGAATCCTCTTGTAGTATTATGGCCTTACCAGTCTTTTTGACTGAATTTACTATTGCATCTTTATCAAGAGGACATAAAGACCTTAAATCAATTAAATCAAAAGTATGTGTATCTATGTTTTTTATTATTTCAAGTGCTTTGTGTACTGGTGCACCATAAGTAATTATTGTCAAATCATTTCCTTGAGTCAAATAACAAGCTTTTCCTAGTGGCAGGTTGTAATATCCTTCTGGAACATCTTGTCTCACACTTCTGTACAAAGCTTTGTGCTCAAAAAATAAAACTGGATTTGGATCTTCGATTGAAGAGATTAATAAACCTTTTGCATCAGCAGGAAATGCAGGATATACAACTTTAAGACCAGGTGTTTTGGTGAACCAAGCTTCATTTGTTTGTGAATGAAAAGGTCCTGCCCCTACTCCAGCTCCACAAGGCATTCTTAATACAACATCAGCATTTTGCCCCCATCTATAATAAGATTTAGCTAGATAATTAACCACAGGATTAAAACCAGAGGTTATAAAATCTCCAAATTGTAGCTCCACTATAGATTTTGTATCACAAATAGATAAACCCATTGCAATTTCAATTATTGATGATTCACATATAGGAGTGTTTCTAACTCTATCTTTTCCATATTTTTCAACAAAACCCTCCGTAATTTTAAATACACCTCCGTACTCTGCAATATCCTGACCCATTATAACCAGTGAATTATTTTTTTTCATGGCTTCATCTAACCCCTCTGAAATTGCATCAACTAATCTCAAATGGTTCGTTTTAGTCGAAGCAATTGATTCAACAAAATCAAATTTTTTAAAAACATCAGAAAGTTGTAATTCGATATCAGTTTCAGGATAAGGTTCATTATATGCTAACTCTAAATTTTCATTAATCTCAAGATTTAAAGAATCTTTAATTGTTTTAATATGCTCAAGATTAATTATATCATTACCAGTTAAATAATCTTCAAAGTTAGAAATAGGATCTTTTTTAGCCCATGTATCTATTAGTTCTATGGGAACATATTTAACTCCACTAGCTTCCTCATGACCTCTTATTCTAAATGTTTTAAATTCTATAAGAACTGGTCTAGGGTTTTTTCTTATGTCTTTCGCTATCTTTTCTATTTTACGATAAACTTCAATAATATTATTTCCATCAATAATATGAGCCTCCATCCCATACCCTACTCCCTTATCTGCTAAGTTTTTACAATTGTATTGTTCTTTCGTGGAAGTAGATAAACCATATCCATTATTTTCAATACAAAAAAGTACTGGTAGATTCCATACTGAAGCAACATTTAAAGCTTCATGAAAGTCTCCTACACTGGTTCCACCGTCACCAGTAAAAACAGCGGTAATTTTATTGGTTTTATTAATTAATTGATGTAATGCAATTCCGTCCGCAACTCCCATTTGAGGTCCTAGATGAGAAATCATACCAACGATGTGAAAATCTTTTGTTCCAAAATGAAAAGAACGATCTCTTCCTTTTGTAAAGCCAGAAACTTTTCCTTGCCATTGACTAAATAATTTAGATAAAGGGATGTTTCTAGAAGTAAAAACACCTAGATTTCTATGCATTGGTAAAATATACTCATCTTCACTTAATGCATGTGTAAGACCTATTGAAATAGCTTCTTGTCCAATACCTGAAAACCATTTTGATATTTTTCCTTGTCTTAATAGAATTAACATTTTTTCTTCTATAAGTCTAGATTTTAACATACCTGTGTATAATTCAACCAGTTTTAAAGTTTTAACGTTTCCTATTTCGTACAACATAAAAATTTAATATTTTTTTAAAAATATAAAATATTAAATTCTAATAAGGCCAAATACTAATTAAGTTTATTAACTTTATTAACTATTAAATAAAATAATTATAAATTTAATTGACTCATATGGAAACAAATAAAATTCCTAGTGTAAATCTTCTAGATTTCTTGTCTTCAGATATAAATAAGAAAAATAATTTTGTTGAATCAATTGGAAAAGCATTTGAAGAGATTGGTTTTGTAGCTCTTGATGGTCATTTCTTGGATTCTAATTTTAACGAAAAACTATATAAAGAAATAAGATCTTTCTTTGATTTACCACAAGAAATAAAAAATAAATACGAAATTCCTGGCATCTCTGGTCAAAGGGGCTACGTTTCTTTTGGTAAAGAATCCGCTAAAGGAAGTAAACATGGTGATTTAAAAGAATTTTGGCACTTTGGTCAGTATGTCGAAAATGATGATAAACTTTTAAAAGAGTATCCTTCCAATGTAGAAGTTACAGAAAATAAGGAATTTAATATTGTTGGTAAGCAAACCTATAAGTTATTAGAAAAAACCTCAAAATATGTTTTAAGAGCATTATCTCTCTACTTAAATTTAGATGAGTTTTACTTTGACAAATACATTGTTAATGGAAACTCTATATTAAGACCGATTCACTACCCTCCTATTTTAGAGAAACCTAAAGATGCAGTAAGAGCAGCAGCACACGGAGATATTAACCTAATTACACTTTTAATGGGTGCTCAAGGAAGGGGATTACAAGTAAAAAACAATAAAGGCGAATGGATTGATGCTATTGCTTCTAAAGATCAATTAATGATAAATGTTGGTGATATGTTATCAAGACACACTAACAACAAACTAAAATCTACAGTTCATAGAGTAATTAATCCTTCAAAGGAATTGATGAAAAAATCACGATACTCTATACCATTTTTTATGCATCCAATAAGTGATATGAAATTAAATGTACTAGAATCTTGTATTGATGAAAATAACCCGAAGTCATTTGATGATATAACGGCTGGTGAATTTTTAAATCAACGATTAGTAGAATTAGGATTATTAAAAAAGTAATGGATTTTAAAGATCAACTTAAAAAACATTTTCCTGATCATAAGTTAACAGACAAAAACTATGAAATAAATGAAGTTAGTTCATTGCAAATTGACCCAATAATATGTAAGTACGAAAAAAGAAAAGGGAAAGCATTAACTATATTGGAGGGTTTTACAATTAATGATAGTGAGGTAAAAAATATTGCAAAAGAACTTAAAAAGAAACTGAGTGTTGGTGGTAGTTTAAAAGACAATTACATTATAATTCAAGGAAATTATAGAGATAAAATCATGGAAATATTACATTCAAAAGGTTTTAAAACTAAAAGAGTTGGAGGCTAAATTTAAACTATGTTAAATCAAAAAGAATCTGAATTAATATTTAATGAAGATGGTAGTGTTTATCATCTAAAATTAAAACCCAATAATATATCTGATTCTATTATATTGGTTGGAGATCCACAAAGGGTAGAGTTAATTTCAAAACATTTTCATTCTATCGAATTTTCAGTTTCTAATCGTGAATTTAAAACAGTAACAGGTGTTTATAAAAACAAAAGAATTTCTGTAATATCTACAGGAATAGGTTCTGGAAATATTGATATTGTACTTAATGAATTGGATAGTTTAGTTAATATCGATTTTGAAACTAGAAATCTTAAACCTAAATTAACTAAGCTTAACTTAATAAGAATAGGTACATCTGGAGCCATTCAAAAAGATTTACCTGTTGATTCTTTACTTATTAGTTCTAAAGCAATTGATATTGATGGTTTCTTAAATAATTATAAGATAAATAATGACCATACTTACAATAATGCGGACAATTATCTCAACGATTATAAATTTAATAACCAAAAACTTCTTCCATTGTGTTTTAATTGCTCAGAAAGTCTATTTGAACATTTTGAGATTATTTCTGATTTTTCTGGTGTTACCGTTACTTGTAATGGATTTTACGGAAGCCAAGGAAGATCTATAAGAATAGAGACTTCCAACCAAAATTTTATTAGTGAAATAAAGAAAATATCTTTTTCAAATGATAGGGTTACAAATCTTGAAATGGAAACTGCTATTATTTACGGGATGTCAAAAATATTAGGCCATAATGCTATTTCTTTAAATGCAATATTGGCCAATAGAGAAAATGGCACTTACAGTCTTAATCCGAACAAAACAATCAATAGATTAATACTTTTAACTTTAGATAAATTATCGGACTTATAATATCAACTTTATTTATTTTTATTCTTCGCCTTGCTGACCAAAGTTTAGGCACTTTAAGAGCTTTACTTGTCTCAAGAAACAAACCTTATCACGCAGCTTTTATTGGATTGATTGAATCTGCTATTTGGATTATAGCTGTATCGAAAGTTATTCAAAATGTGGCTGATCCTATTTTAATTGGAGGATATGCTGCTGGTTTTGCTGCAGGAACTATACTTGGATCTTACTTAGAAAATATAATTGGAGTTGGCAGTATGGTTGTTAAAGTTTTTATTCCAAATGAATCTAATAATTTAGCAAATATATTAAGAGATAACGGATACGCAGTTACTGTAATTAATGGAGAAGGTAGAGACGGTGCTGTAAAGATTTACTGGTGTATTGTAGCAAGAAAAAAACTAAATAAAGTTTTAAAAATTATAAACAAAAACAATCCTCAAGCTTATATAACTACAGAAGCAGTTAATCCTATTTCAATTAGTAAATAATATCACCAATAAATTTTTTCTAACCCTTTGTTCTTTAAATATTCATTTGTCTTGCTAAAATGTCTATTTCCAAACCAATATCCTCTATTAGCACTAAGTGGTGATGGATGACCAGAAGTGAGTATTAAATGTTTATTTGTGTCTATCAATTTAGATTTTGAAATAGACTTATTACCCCATAGTAAAAAAACAACATTATTTTTTTTCTTAGAGATAATTGAAATTATTTTATCAGTAAATATTTCCCAACCAAAGTTGTAATGACTTCCAGGTGAATTGATTCTAACTGACAAACAACTGTTAAGTAGTAAAACTCCTTGTTTAGATAAATAGGTGAGATCACCATTATTAGGCATTGGCTTATTGATATCACTGTTTAATTCTTTAAATATATTTTTTAAAGATGATGGTATTTTAACATCTTTGCTAACTGAAAAAGATAATCCATTAGCTAGACTTTCTTGATGATAAGGGTCCTGCCCTATTATAACAACCTTTAATTTAGATAGCAAACAAAAATTTAGGGAATCAAAAATATTATCAATTGGCGGAAAACATGTGTAATTTGAATATTCTTGCTTGACTCTATTAGTTAGATTAAAGAAGTAGTCTTTATATAACTCTTCTTTTAAATGAATTTTCCAATCTTTATTTAAGTTATCAAGCAACAATGTTATTGTTTTATGCCTTTAAACTTACCAACCGATTTGCCTACTATCATGGAAACAGCAGCATCACCTGTAACATTAACAACTGTTCTGCACATGTCTAAAGGTCTATCAACTGCAAATATTAAAGCTAAACCAATTGCTAATTTGTCAGAAGGAAAACCAATTGATTCTAACACAATAACTAACATTACCATTCCTGCACCAGGGACTGCGGCACTACCTATAGATGCTAATAAAGCTGTCAACACAATAGTTAACTGATCTGCTAATGTCAAATCAAATTCTAATGCTTGAGCAATAAATACAGCTGCTACAGCTTGGTACAAACTTGTTCCATCCATATTAATAGTGGCTCCAACTGGTAAAACAAAACTAGACACTTCTCTGTCAACTCCAATATGATTTTCAACTCTATCCATTGTTAATGGTAATGTAGCTGCACTACTACTAGTAGAAAATGCTAAAAGTTGAGCTGGACTGATTTTTTTTAAAAAAACAAAGGGATTAGAATTTGTTATAAAATAAACAGCTATAGAATAAACTATTATCATAAAAAACAGACCTAAGCATACAACTCCACTATATTTTAAAAGAGCAAGTAAAAGGTCAGGGTCATTTGAGGAAGTAATTACACTAGCTAATAATGCAAATACAGCATAAGGAGCAGTTTTCATTATTAAATCAACCATTTTTAAAACAACAAAATTTAAAGAATCAAAAAATGATTTTAGAGGTTTTGACTTTTCTTCTCCAATTAAAAGCATACTAATACCTAAAAATATTGTAAAAAATATAACTTGAAGCATTAATGAATTATTAGACATCGCCTTAAATGCATTATCAGGTACTGTATCTACAAGAAACTGTAACGGACTACTTTGTATTTGATTATTTGCTTCTGCTAATTTAGATTGAACACCAGAACTTTCAGAATATGTAGAAGTTAATCTTTCTACAGTTTCACTAGAAATACCCGAGCCTGGATTAATTACATTAACTAAGACTAAACCAATAGAAATAGCTACAACTGTAGTTATAATGTATGTAAAAATAGTTTTAGAGCCAATGGTCTTAAATTTTGAGATGTCTTTAAGATCTGAAATACCCTTGATAAGTGACGCTAAAATTAAAGGAATAGCAATTAATTTTAAAAGTTTAACAAAAATAGTTCCAAGTGGTTTGATCCAATTGTTGACAAACAAATCTCCTCCATTAATATTTAGCATTAAAACACCAAACAAAACTCCAGACAACATTCCAATTAAAATTTTCCAATGTAAAGCCATTTTTTTTTATTTATAATTTATTTAATCTAGATAGAAGTACAAAGTCTGCAATTACTAATGCAGCCATGGATTCGACAATTGGAATTGCTCTGGGTAAAACACATGGGTCATGCCTTCCTTTGCCCATCATAGTGACCTCTTTACTATCTGAATTAATTGTTGTTTGTTTTTGCATAATTGTAGCAACAGGCTTAAATGCGACATTAAAATAAATATCCATTCCATTACTAATACCTCCTTGAATTCCACCAGAGTTATTAGTTTCTGTTGTATTATCTTCATTAAACAAATCATTATGCTCACTACCTTTTAATAATGTACCATTAAAACCACTGCCAAATTCAAATCCTTTTACAGCATTAATTGAGAGCATCGCACTTCCCAGCTTAGCGTGTAATTTATTAAAGACAGGTTCGCCTATACCAATTGGTACATTTTTAATCACACATGTAATCACTCCTCCGATAGTATCACCATTTTTTTTAATATCTTTTATTTTATCAATCATCAATTGTGCAGAAGTATCTTCAGGACATCTAATTGAATTATTTTCAATTTTAGAAAAGTCTAATTCAGAATAATGTTTATTGAGTTTAATTTCACCAACAGATGAAGTATAGGCAGTTATATTAATGTCACTAATAAATTGTTTAGCAATAGCGCCTGCAACAACTCTACAAACGGTTTCACGGGCAGAACTTCTTCCTCCGCCTCTGTAATCTCTTAAACCATATTTTCTTTCATAAGTAAAATCAGCATGACTAGGTCTAAAGATATTTTTAATATGGTCATAATCTTTAGATTTTTGATTAGAATTTTTAATTATAAAACCAATCGGAGTACCAGTTGTAATTCCTTCAAAAATTCCTGATAAAAATTCAACTTGATCATCTTCTTTTCTTTGAGTTACTATTTTAGATTGACCAGGTTTTCTTCTTCTTAATTCATAGTTGATTTTATCATAATCAATTTTTAATCCAGCTGGACAGCCATCAATTATACCTCCTAACGCAAGTCCATGAGACTCTCCAAATGAAGTCAATTTAAAAATATTTCCAAATGTATTAGCAGACATAAATCTTCTGATTGAAAAGTAAAAATAGATTATTAAGATTAAAACAAAAAATTATGCAATGATATATGTAAATTATATTTATTTTTAAGTATGATAAAAAAGTATTCTAAAGTTAACAAAACTGATATAGATTCTTTTATTGAAATAATCGGCAAAAACAACGTTTTTTTTGATGAGGAAACTTTAAAAAACTATTCTACTGATCATACAGAAAATTTAAGTTTTTTTCCTGAAATAGTCATTAAACCAATTAACTCAATTGAAATTTCAAAAATTATCAAATATTGTAATAAAAGACTAATTCCAATAACTCCCTGTGGAGCAAGAACAGGCTTAAGTGGTGGCAGTTTACCTATTTATGGAGGAGTTACTTTAAGTACTGAGAGATTAAATAAAATAATTGAATTGGATAAAAGAAACTTACAAGCTACTGTCGAGCCTGGTGTCATTAATAAAGTATTCAAAGATTTTGTTGAAAAAGAAAACCTTTTCTATCCTCCTGATCCAGCTAGCCAAGGTAGTTGTTTTTTAGGAGGTAATTTAGCAGAGAATGCTGGTGGACCAAAGGCATTAAAATATGGCGTTACAAAAGATTACGTCTTAAACCTTGAAGTTGTTTTACCTACTGGAGAAATTATTTGGACAGGAGCGAATGTTCTAAAAAACTCTACAGGTTATAATTTAACCCAATTAATGGTTGGAAGTGAAGGAACATTGGGAATTATAACAAAAGTTGTGTTTAAGTTAATTCCTTTACCAAAAAAAACAATTACTCTATTAGTTCCCTTTAAGTCAGCAGAATTGGCCTGTGAAGCAGTATCTGCCATATTTAGAGCGGGATTAAACCCTTGTTCTCTAGAATTTATGGAAAGAGATGCAATTAACTGGGCTATTAAATATTCAGATGTTAAAATGGATATAAATGATGACGTACAGGCACATTTACTAATTGAAGTAGATGGAAATGATGAAAATATTCTATACAAAGAATGTGAAGAAATTGAAAAAGTTGTAACAACTTTTGATTGTAGTGAAATTATTCTTGCCGATAATGAAACCCATAAAAATATTTTATGGAAATTAAGAAGATCTGTTGGAGAAGCTGTAAAAGTTAATTCTGTTTATAAGGAAGAAGACACTGTAGTTCCAAGAGCTGAACTACCAAAATTACTTAAAGGTGTAAAAAAAATTGGATTAAAATATGGATTTAAAAGTGTTTGTTATGGGCATGCAGGAGACGGGAACTTACATATTAACATTATAAAAGGTGAAATGAGTAATCATAAATGGGATAAAGAGCTAAAAAAAGCAATTAGAGAAATATTTACTCTAACTGTCAAGCTTGGTGGTACTATTTCTGGTGAACATGGCATTGGGTATGTTCAAAAAAGCTACATGGACATCGCTTTTTCAAAAAAAGCAATTGAACTACAAGTTGAAATTAAAAAATTATTCGATCCAAATAAGATCTTAAATCCAGGTAAGATATTTATATAACCCTAAGTAATTCTGATTTTCTAGACTCTTTCCATTTACCAGAAGTAAAATCTGGAATTTTTATAGTTTTACTCTCGTTAATAACAGACATTTCTGAAAGAGGCAGAATTGAACTCCACATAACACTATCATAAACATTTATATCAAGTGGTAGACCTTTATTTAAACATCTAATAATTCTATATATCATTACAAAATCCATTCCTCCATGACCAGCTTGATTGTTTGATATTTCTTTTTCCATTGTAGCCCATAAAGGATGGTTATATTTCTTTCGATAATCATCATATTCCTTTTCATTTAACCAACTATGACTCCATTGTAATTTACTGTTATTAATATATAATTTTGATGGATAGCCTTGGTGTGCTGCTTTGGTTCCATTGACATTATTTAATCTTGTATAAGGTCTACCAGTATGTACATCATATTGAAGCTTAATAGTTTTTCCAAGTTTAGTTTTAATAAGTGTAGTATTCATATCACCACACGAAAACGAATCATATTTACTATTTATAGATTTTGCAGCCAAACTCAGTGCTTCTTCATTAGAACTCATTGAAACTAAGTGATTAAAATTATCTCCCCTTCCAATATCCATATAAGAACATACAGGACCAAGACCATGTGTAGGGTAAAGGTTTCCATTTCTGTTTTGATGATGCTTTATTCTCCACTGATTATGATAATATTCATCATCAAGAAGATGTTTTCTTAAATCATGTATGTAAGCTCCTTCAGCATGATTTATATTTCCAAAAACATCATTATCTATCATATTTAATAACCATAACTCTTCATTATTAAAGCAACAGTTTTCCATCATCATACAATGCTTTTTTGTAGACTCTGCAACTTCAACAATTTTCCAACAATCTTCAACAGAAGTAGCAATTGGTACTTCACAAGCAACATGCTTATCATTTTCCATTGAATAAATACACATTTCAGTATGTGTATCCCAAGGAGTTGCTATTATTATAAGATCTATATCATCACGCTTGACCAACTTTTTCCATGAGTTAATGTTATCACTATAGATGTAAGGTTTTCTTTTTTGTATTTTTTTTAAGTAATTAACATTTTTATCAATGCTATTCTCATTTAAATCGCTTAAAGCGACAATTTCAGCTAAGTTGTTTTTTATTAAATAATCAAACATTTGAATCAACACACTGCCTCTATTACCTAATCCAATAATACCTACTCTAACCTTTTCAATAGCTTGATCTTTTAATTCATAGCAAGAACCATCATTATCAAAAGTAGGTTTTAAGTATTCCACTAATTGAGGTGAATTGGCAAGAGTTTTTGGGGTAATACCAAAAAACATAGCAGCACTTGCTGAAATCTTTAAAAAATCTTTTCTTTTCATAATAAATTATTTATGACTGATTACTCAATGTTTTTTTATAAATATCTTCATAATGCGGAACAATATTGTGTACATCAAACTTATTAGCTTGCTGTTTTGCATTCTTTTTAAAATTTATCAATTTTGTTGAATCTTTAAGTATTTTAATTGCATTTTTAGCCATATTATTTATATCGCCAACATCTGAAAGGTATCCTGAAAAACCATCTTTATTTACTTCAGGAAGACCTCCTGAATTGGTAGATACTACAGGAACAGATGAGGCCATTGCTTCTAAAGCTACAAGTCCAAAACTCTCTGTTGTTGATGCTAAAATAAACACGTCACTTAAACATAAAATTTTAGCAGTCTCATTAGAAGCACCTAAAAATAAAACCTTTTCATTAAGATTAAGTTCATCACATAATTTTTCTGCTTTTATTCTTTCTGGACCATCACCTAATAATATTAGTTTTGAATTAATTTCTTTATTAATTAAGTTGAATGAATTTATTACATCATCTATTCTTTTTACTTTTCTAAAATTACTTATATGTGTAATTATCTTTTCGTCTTCATTAGCTAAAACACCACGATTACAATTTTCATGAACATGGATATATTTTTCTAAATCAACAAAGTTTGGAATAACTTCAATGTTTTTTTTAATATTAAAAAAACTTAAGGTATCTCTCTTCAGGTCTTTAGAAACTGAAGTTACCGCATCGGAATTGTTTATACTAAATTCAACTGCATTCTTGTAATATGGATGACTTCCAACTAATGTTATATCTGTTCCATGTAAAGTTGTTACTATAGGTAAATTAATACCCCTTGTTTTTAACATTTGCTTAGACATATAAGCAGCATAAGCATGGGGTATAGCATAATGTACATGTAAAATATCAATTTTATGTAATTGAACCATATCAACAATTTTACTAGAAAGTGCCAGTTCATATGGCTGATAATGAAATAAAGGGTAATCGGGAACGATTACTTCATGGTAATGAATATTGTTGTTAAATAAATTCAATTTGACAGGTTGATTGTAAGTAATAAAATGAACTTCATGACCTCGCTTGCTTAACTCTAAGCCGAGTTCTGTAGCTACTACTCCACTCCCTCCGTAAGTTGGATAACATACAATTCCTATAATCATAAATATTATTTAATTATTGATTCATAAATTAATTTCTGGATATCAGTCCTTATATTATTTTTTAATAATTTATTCTCATCTGATTTGGGATAAGATCGATTAGATAAAAAGACATAAACAATATTTTCAACTGGATCAGCCCATGTATAAGTTCCGGTCCAACCTGAGTGGCCAAAACTATCCATAGAAACACAACCACATGTAGGTCCATCTTCTTCAATTTGTGGTTTATCAAAACCAACTCCTCTCCTATTATCTTCTGTACAATAATAACAATTATTAAATAAATCTATAGTTGATTTGTTAAAATATCTTTCACCTCCGTAATTTCCATCTTGAATAAACATCTGCATAATTTTAGCAATATCATTAACATTACTAAATAAACCTGCATGCCCCCCTATTCCTCCTTGCATAGCGGCACCCATATCATGCACAGTTCCTCTAATTTCTTGAAATCTAAAGTAATCATCAATCTCAGTTGGAGCTATATTATCTAAAGAATTTATTTTTTTAGGAAAAAATGACGAATGAGTTAATCCCATTTTATTAAACATTTGTGAACCTATAATTGAAGATAAATCAGATGAATAATAATTCTCTATAAATTCTTTTAAGATATAGTAGGGTAAGTCACTGTATTTGTACTTATCATTGTTTAACTCACTGTTTTTAATATTTATATTAATAGTATCTTTAAAGCTGGATAGTAGATATAAATTTTCAGTTACTTTAATGTTGTATTCATTACTGAAACTCTTTTTATAATATATAGGGTTAGGCACTTTGTTTAATGTGTCTAAAGTTGATTTATAAAATGGTATCCATGATTTTAAATTAGCAAAATGAGATAAAATTTCTTTAATAGTTTTATCAGATTTATTTGAGTTATCATATTGAGGTATAATTTCTTTTAACTGTGTGTCTAATGATAAATTTCCATTCTCAACCATTTTCATTACTATTGGAACAGTGACTAAAATTTTAGTCAAGGATGCTACATCATAAATCGTATTATGATTTACACTTTGTTTTTTTTTATAAGTTAAATGCCCAAAGCTTTTATCATAGATTACTTTTCCATCTCTTGCAACTAATATTTGCAAACCTGGCGTCATACTAGAGTCTATTGCTATCTGTGCTAGTGAATCTATTTTATTTAATTTTGCTGAACTTAAGTTCACAGACTCAGGTAAACCATAAGATAATCTATTTATTTTATTTAATTCTAAACCTTGTCCTATGGAAAATAACTTACCGACACTAACAGGAATAGTTCCTGAAGATTCAATTGCCCCAAATATCAATTGTGCAGATTTTTTTTGAAAAACTTTAGAGTTTTGATATGAAATTACAATACTGTTTATGTTTTTAATGTTTTTAAATTCATTTAACATATAAGGGCTACCAAAAATATTTAATATGACTTTAACTTTTTTTGATATGCGATTAATAAAGTTAACTTCGTCTTTTTTTAAATTATAGGTTTTCCAAGGGGTTTCACTATTTGCATGAACACCTATTACAATAGTTTTATAATTTGATTCTATAAAACTTACAGATTCAGATTTTAAAATATCTAAATTATTTAAATGTTCAATTTTTGAGTATTTTTTTAGAGCCCCAAGAAAAGGCATGTATTCATCATTACCAAAATTCAAATAACCAATTGTGTTATTTAAATTATCTATTGGAAGAATATTGTCATTATTCTTGACAACACTAATAGATTTTTCAACCAAATCTTCATATAAAAGATTATTGTTTAGACTATTTAAATCATCATATAAATTGTTTTTTGAAATCTGCAGAAAATTACTCAATCCAACTTTATACTTTGCTTTTAATATTTTTTTAACTGAGTAAGATAACCTTTCTTCTGTAATTTTACCTAAATTGTATTCATTAACAATAGATTTAATACCTTCAGAAACATTGGCTGACATTAATAAGACATCATTACCTGCCTTAAAAGCTAACATATCTAAATTACCATTTGATTTAAAATTAGAAAGGCCTTTCATTTCTAGTGCATCAGTTATGATTAATCCTTTAAATCCTAAAGTATTTTTTAAAAGAGTCGTTACAATTGAATAAGATAAAGTTGATGGTAGTCCTTTAGTTTTTTCTAGACTTGGAACTTCTAAATGTGCTACCATTACGCTTTCTAATCCTTTTGAAATAAGAAATTGAAAAGGTTTTAATTCTGTACTAAAAATTCTTTGCTTGTCGTGTCCAATAAAAGGTAATGTCTTATGAGAGTCAGTACTTGTATCTCCGTGCCCTGGAAAATGTTTTGCACTAGAAAGTATATTCATTTCTTGTTGACCATACATGAGATTTAATGATTTTAAAGATACATTATTTGTAGATTCACCAAAAGATCTGTTACCTATAATAGGGTTTTTTGGATTTGTATTTATATCCACTACAGGCGCAAAATTAAAGTTAACCCCAATTCTTTTGCAATGTTTAGCTATACTATTTCCTACCTGCCTTATAAGATTATTATCTTTTACAGCACCTAAAGTCATGTTCCATGGGAATGAGAATGTAGAGTCTAGTCTCATATTTAAACCCCACTCTGCATCCATTCCTATTAGCAAGGGAATAGATGATTTACTTTGAAAGTCATTAGTTAAATCAACTTGTTTATGGGGTGTTCCTTTTGAAAATATAATACCACCAATATTATTATCTACAATGTTATTTATAATATCATCTTTATGATTTTTATTTTTATTAGAAAATGCCTGCACAACAAATAATTGCCCTACCTTTTCTTGTAGTGTTAATGAAGAATAAATACTATCAACCCATTTACTTTGTTCTAACTCATCACCTAAAGCAATAAGTGGATCAATGGATTTCTGAGCATTAATTTCACTGATTAATAGTGCTAACACAATAAAGTATCTTATCATCATAATGAAATATTAGTTTAAATTAAAAGAATCTGTTATGCCAGCTTTCTTCTATAGGTACTTCCCAATTATTTAAAAACTCAGATTTATTATTTATTAAATTATTAAAAACAATAGTTTTTTTTGAAATAGATCTGTTTTTTATCATTTTCTTAAATTCAATTAAGGGTTTATAAGCTATAAACTCCCCATGTCTGTAAGACACATTCATTTTATCTAGTAGATTAATACTATACTGCTTTTCTAAATCTTGAATAAATCTAACCAAAGAGTCAATTGAGCAGCCTGATGCTTTTGCAACTGATTCATTTAATGAAACAATTATAAATCTATCGTATTTTATAATAAAACTGGCTTCAAGATCACTTCCATGGGCTGTCCATGAAATTAAAAACTTTTTAATTTCCAACTCAATTTCGGTAATTTCATTCTTTGAAATAGTTCTATTGGATTGATAAACCCAAACTCTGGATTCATTATTTAAAGTATCAAAATCTACAAGCATACTTTACAAATCTTGAGCAGTTACAATTAATTCAACTATGTCAAGAACTTTTACATCTTTTTCTTTTTCTTTAGCCTTAACTCCATCGCTAATCATTGTATTGCAAAATGGACACCCAGCCGCGATAACACTTGTTTTGGTATCAAGCGCTTCTTCTGTTCTTACAATATTGATTTCTTTATTACCTTTTTCAGCATCTTTAAACATTTGTGCACCACCAGCTCCACAACATAGTCCATTTGACTTACATCGTTTCATTTCTATAAGTTCTAATTCAAGTTTTTTAATTAGTTCTCTTGGTGCATTATACTCATTATTAGCTCGACCTAAATAACATGGGTCATGGTAAGTGATTTTTTTGCCTTTATATTCACCACCTTCAATTTTCAACCTTCCTTCCTTCAGTAGATTATTAAGAAACTGGGTATGATGCAAAACTTTATATTTTCCGCCTAAAGAAGGATATTCATTTTTAATGGTGTTAAAACAATGAGGACATGTTGTCACAATAGTTTTAATATCGTAAGAATTTAAAACTTCAATATTTGTCATAGCCTGCATTTGAAATAAAAATTCATTCCCAGAGCGTTTGGCTGGATCACCAGTACAAGACTCTTCAGTTCCTAGAACAGCAAAATCAACATTTATAGAATTTAAAATCTTTACAAATGCTTTAGTAATTTTTTTAGCTCTATCATCAAAACTACCAGCACAACCTACCCAAAATAAAACTTCCGGCTCTTTTCCCTCAGCAGCATATTCAGCAATAGTTTTTACATTTAAATTCTTTTCCATATTAGATTTATTTTTTAATCATCAAAAACTTGGGCTTTAACTTCTTTTTGTACAAGATCTGTAAATTTTCCTTTATATCGAGTAGCTCTCACAAGATGATTATCTATCCAATGATAGTTACCTCCTCTGGGCTTACCCATCAAAAGGGAATGATATTTAAAACCATGTTTTGCTAACCAATTTTCAGTTACTAACCTATGTTCTTCTACTCTTGATGTAAAAAAACAAATCATATGGCCATCATCAAACCATTTATTACAAGTATTTAAGGCATCTTCAAATGGTAAGCAAGTTGACATTCTTTCAGGTTCTTCGTTAGGAACATCATCTGTGATAGTACCATCAATATCTATTAAATAATTCTTAACTCCACTAGGAAGTATTGGACTAACTTTCTCTCCAGATTCCACTTTATCATGAAGCATTTTATCAATCTCTTCTCTTTTCATTAATTTTTATTATTATTATTATTATTATCTATTCTTTCCAATTAAGTCTGTCCATTTGATTGTAAGGCCAAGGAGCACCGTTGTTTTCAATATTAGACATCATGTTATTAAGTTCAAGAGGAGCAGATGATTCTTCCATTACAAGATATCTTCTCATGTCTAATATAATTGACAAAGGGTCTATACTAATTGGACATTCTTGAACACAAGCATTACAAGAGGTACAAGCCCACAATTCTTCTTTAGTTATATAATCATTTAATAATGTTTTACCATCATCAATAAAGTTTCCATTATTTAAGTCTATATTTTTTCCTACTTCCTCAATTCTGTCTCGTGTATCCATCATTATTTTTCTTGGTGAAAGTTTCTTGCCAGTGATATTTGCAGGACAAACACTTGTACATCTACCACATTCAGTACACGAATATGCATTAAGCAATTGTAATTTATTTAAATCCATCACATCTGATGAACCAAACTTATCTATTTCTTCAGACTCAGATCCATTATTTGAAAAAGCAGTTTCAGGATCCATCATTAGTTTGACCTCATTAGTCACAGAGTCAAGGTTGTTGATTTCTCCAAGATTATTGAGTTTAGCAAAATAGGTATTTGGAAAAGCTAAGAGAATATGTAAATGCTTAGAGAAATATAAATAATTCATAAAAATTAATATTCCAATTATATGAGCCCACCAACAAACTCTTTCGATTAAATGTAAAGATTCATTTGATAAACCACTAAAAAACCCAGCAACATAACCACTAATTAAATTACCTGAATTCATTTCTTGAAATTTCAAATCAGTAGCATTCATTGTAATAAAAAGAACCATTAAAACAACTTCGAAATATAATATAATATTAGCATCGTTTTTAGGCCAACCATTCATGTTGTCACCAAAAAACCTTTTTAATTTAATTACATTTCTTCTAGTCCAAAAAATAAAAACGGCTAAAAGAACCGAAACAGCCAAGAATTCAAATGTTCCTATCAAATACCCATAAACATCACCCAAATAGGCTGAAAAAAGCCTATGAGAGCCTAATATGCCATCTAGAACAATTTCTAATAGTTCAATATTTATTATTATAAAACCAATGTAAACAACAACATGTAAAAAACCCGAGATGGGACGTTTAATTAGCTTACCCTGCCCCAAAGCTATTTTAGACATATTTATAAATCTCTGTATCTTATTGTCAGAAACGTCAATTTGTTTACCTAAGTTAATATTTCTGTAAAGACGATATAAATTTCTACAAAAGAAGAATACACCTAAAAACATTACTAAAACAAAAATAATATTGGGTAAGTATTCAAACATAGATATTTGTTAGTTTTTACTTGTATTTTTTCCAAATATGGAAAAATGAACATACCTGTTAGGATTAACTTTTATATCATTTATTAATGCTTCTAATTCAGCTGTTGCTTTTTCCAAATTGTTAAATATGGCATCATTATCTAACAGTTTTGATACACTGCCATTACCGTTATTTATCTTAGTTAGTACTAAATTAAAATTGGAAACAGTTGAGTTAAGCTCTAAAATCAAATCACTAAGGTTTGCATCTGAGACACTTTCAGTTATTTCATTTAAATTTTCAGTAGATGATTCAAAATTTTTCAATGAATTTTCAATGGAATTAGAATTATTTAAAATTATTGAATTTAAATTGCCAGTTGTCTCGTACAAAGATTCTGAAATACTCTTAAAATTAACAATACTCTCTTGTAATGAAATTTTTGTGTCGTCATTTAATAATTCATTAACGTTAAGCATTACTTTATCTGCATTTTGAATAGCACTTTCAAGTTTATCTTGTAAAGGAGTAAGTTTTTGATTAACAAGCTCCGTCAAACCTGGTTTTATTGATCCAAGTAAGTAATCTCCACTTACTGCAATGGAACTATCCTCATAATTAGGAATAATTGCAATAGCCTTTCCTCCAATTAATCCGGTTTCATACAATTCCGCTTTACTTGACTTAGAAAACTCTACTTCATTGTCAATCATAAGTTTAATTTCTAACTTATTAGTACCATCACCACTGAAATTAATCTTTTGAACATTGCCAATTTTATAGCCATTAATGGTTACTGGATTTGATGGCACTAAACCTTCAACATTATCATAAACAACTAAAAAATATCTAGATTTATCTAAAATATTTATTCCCTTTAAGTAATTAAATGAAAAAATAGTCATAACTAATCCAGTCATAACTAAAACTCCAGTTCTTATTTCTTTTGTTATTTTCAACTTTATTAATTTGATATTTAAATTTATGAATAATCCATTAATTATTTTATAAATTATGTAATTAATCTAAACTGATTTGTATTCCATTTTCAAATCCAACAATAAATGCGTTTTTAAATCCTTTAGATTTAGCAAACTTTAGTTTAGTATTAATAAAATCCATACTAGATGATGTGCTGTAATAATATTTATATAATCTACCAGACTTTAATCTTGAAATATCTCTCAGGCCTTTAAAATTATATGATTTTAATTCAATCTTTCTTTTGCTGGCTGCTATTTGAACTTTATAAGTAATATTTGAGTTAGCATATTCAAGATTAGAGATAATATTATCTGAAATATAGGCTTCTTTATACTCAACAATTGCATCATATATATTTTTTGCAATATCCTTTTGTGCTTTGTTCGTATTTAAATAAGCACCTTCTTTGGGGTTGCTGATAAAACCTACTTCGATCAATACACTTGGCATATAAGTATTATGAAGTACCCAAAAACCGGATTGTTTAACTCCACGGTTCTTTAAGTTTAAATTATTTTTAAAGTTGTTTTGAATACTATTAGCTAGTAAAATACTTTGATCTAAATAATCTTCTTGCATTAAAGTAAGACCAATTAAATTCTCAGGTGAATTGGGATTAAAATTATCATATTCAATTTCAAAATCTTCTTCTAAAAAAATAACTTCATTTTCCTGTTTAGCAATATTAAAATTTCTTTCATTAGCATGCATACCTAAAACAAAAGTTTCTGATCCGTTTACCTTTGTGTCATGAAATGAATTACAATGAATTGAAATAAATAAATCTGCATCAGCATTATTAGCAATCGCTGCTCTTTCTCTTAGTTTTAAAAACACATCATTTTTTCTTGTGTATATAACTACATTAGAATCATCTTTTTCAAGTAACCCACCTAAATTTAATGCTATTTTTAAAACTATTTCTTTTTCTGTAAAACCAAATTCTGTTGGTTTTCCTGGGTCTTTACCACCATGACCTGCATCAATAACAATTTTAAACTTTTCTTGAGAATAAAAATTATCTACATTAAAAATTAAAAAAAAAGAGAATAAGTATATTGTTAAAATAGGGTTAAAAACAACACTATTTCTGTAGGAGTAAAACATATTTTATATATTAATTTTGAGAAAAATATACGTAACTTTATAAAATCTATTTATAGATTATAATACGTACCAAAAATACATTATAAACATTGCAAAAATACATCCTTAATATAATTTTGGCATTAAGTTATACAGTGTTTATAAACACAACTTGTATGGGCCAAGTATTAGACTCCTTACCTTCAAACCAAATTATAGTAAAAGACAGTACTATCACTGATAGCACTAAAGTTAAAAAAAACTTTTTTAACAGTGGAGCTACTTATAATGCGATGGATACTGTCTCAATTAATCCGAAGTTAAAAAAAATAACACTTTACAATAATGCAAAATTAACATATGGAAATATGGAAATTACATCTGGAAAAATTGTAATTGACTATGAGAAAAATGAAATCTATGCAGGTAGGATTAAAGATACCAGTGGAGTATTATCTCAATCTCCTGTATTTAAAGAAGGTAATGATATAATTGAACCTGATTCAATTAGATTTAACTTAGATACAAAAAAAGCATTAATTTTTAATTCTAAAACAGAGCAATCTGGAATGAATATCATTTCTGAAAAGACAAAAAAAGAAAATGATTCAGTATATTTTATGGACAGAGCTAAGTTTACTACCTCGGTTAATGTAGATAATCCTGAATATTATTTCTTATTAAGAAATGCGAAAGTTGTTCCAGGAAAAAAAATTATTACTGGATTAACAAACATGTTCATTGCTGATGTTCCTACACCTATAGGATTACCTTTTGGATACTTCCCTCTAACGAAAAAAAGAACCTCTGGTGTTATATTTCCTTCTTTTGGTGAGCAAAATGATCGAGGTTATTTTTTGCAAAATGGAGGCTATTATTTAGCAATTAGTGATCATGTTGATTTGGCTTTATTAGGTGATTATTATACGAATGGTAGTTATGGATTTAGATTAGAAAATAATTATGCATATAGATATAAATTCAGAGGCAACCTAAGTTTTAGGTATGAAAATTTAATCAAAAGTGAAAGAGGTTTTCCTGACTACTCAAAAAGTTCAATATATAATTTAAGATGGTCACACAATCAAGATGGAAAAGCAAATCCAAATTCTCGCTTTTCAGCGTCTGTCAACTTAGGTAGTAGCAAGTATTTTCAACAATCTATTAACCAATTAAATGCATCAAGTTTTTTAAATAACACCTTATCTTCTTCAGTCTCTTATTCCAAAACGTTTGTTGGTGAGCCACAAGTTAATATGAGTTTGACCGCAACTCATTCCCAAAACACCAACACTCAAACTATCAATATGACACTACCAACATTTCAAGGAAGTGTTAGTCGAGTTTTCCCTTTTGCACCTAAAAATGGTAGTAAGAAAGGAATAATTCAAAATATAAATTTGCAATATAACGTTCGTGGGGAAAATAGAATACAAACTACAGACTCTCTATTTTTTAAAAGTGAAATGTTTGAAACTGCAAAGTCTGGATTTCAGCACTCCATCCCTCTTAGCACCAATTTTAAATTATTTAAATACTTAAGTTTTTCCACTAGTGCTAATTATAAAGAAAACTGGACTTTTAATACAATTTCTAAATCATTTGACAATGAAACTAGTGAAGTTTTAACTAAGGAAATTAAAGGTTTCGACTCATTTAGAACTTATAATTTTTCATCTAGTTTAGGTACAACTGTTTATGGAATGTATGATTTTGGGAAAGAAAAGAAACTTCAAGCGATAAGGCATGTTATGAGGCCATCTATTAGCTATAGTATTAATCCAGCTTTCAATGATTATTACGAAACTTATGAAGTAGTTGATGCAGATGGATTAACTTCGACAGAACTAGAATATACTAGATTCGAAGGTTCTATATTTGGTTCACCAAACAATAATTTTTCAAGTTCAATAGGATTGTCTGTAAGTAATAATGTTGAAGCCAAAGTAAAAGATAGTGATAGTACAAATACCGAAGCTAAAAAAGTAGTTATTTTGAATAACTTAAATTTCTCAACTTCATATAATATGGCTAGTGATTCATTAAATTGGAGTCCTGTACGTTTGTCTGGTGGAACACAATTGTTTGATAATAAAATGTCTGTAAATTTTGGTGCAACATTAGACCCATATGCTTTAGATGAAAACAACAACAAAATAAATGAATTTAATATTAACTCCGGTGGTAATTTATTCAGATTAACAAGTGCGAATTTAACTTTCAATTACTCTCTTTCAAACAAAGGAGATAAAAGTGAATCAAAAGCTAAAAGCAGATCTGTTAATGAATCTTTAAGAAGCGGAGGAAGAGATGATGATTTATTTGGACAATCTATGGATTATGCTGACAGTTCATTTTTAGATGATGAAGATGAAGAAGAGGAGGAAATTCCAAGTGAATTGTTTAATTATACAATCCCTTGGAGTCTAAGAGTTGCATATGCAGTAAATTATAATAATAGTAGAAATCAAAAAGAAATATCATCACATTCTATAATGTTTTCAGGTGATTTAGATATATCACCAAAATGGAGCGTCGGTGCATCATCTGGTTATGATTTAAAAAATAACGGGATTACTTACACACAATTGCGTTTTGAAAGAGATTTACTAAGTTGGAGAATGAATTTTAGCTGGATTCCTTTTAGTTCTAATTCACAATGGAACTTTTTCATAGGAATTAAATCAGGTATGCTTAGTGATATAAAGTATGATAAACGTCGTCAAAGAGATAAACAACTTTAAATTTTAATAATATGAAGAAAATTTATAATACATCAAATGCACCTTCACCTCTTGGTCCTTACAATCAAGCCGTTATGGCTGGCAATATGTTCTTTACTTCTGGACAAATTGCAATAAATAGCAAATCAGGTGAATTAGTTATTAATAACGTAAAGGATGAGACCAAGCAAGTGATGGAAAATCTAAAGGCGGTTTTAAATTCGGCAAATCTTGATTTTAAAAATATTGTAAAAACATCAATATTTATCACCTCTATGAACGACTTTAATGATATAAACGATGTGTATGGTTCATTCTTTGAAAAAGGTCAAGAACCGGCAAGAGAAACAGTAGAGGTAGCTAAACTTCCAGCGGGAGTTAATGTTGAAATTTCAATGATAGCTATTATCTAGCTTAGCAAACCAATATGATATTTTAGCAAGCCATCTATGGGTCTTCTAATAATGTTTCCAGCCTTCAACCCATGATTATTTAGACATATAATTAATTCTTCTTTAAGGTAATGTGCAATTGAGCCTGTGAAATGAATAGGAATTTCTTTAGCATTAGTAAACTGTAAAATTTGTCTAGTGATAAAAATATCCATCCCTTTTCTAATAAGCTCTTGTGCATACTTACTATCCTTGTTTTCAATAAGAAATCTTGCAAACTTTGCTAGGTAAGTATTTGGATTAGGTTTCTTATATAAATGATTCTTTATGGTTTCTGCATCTAATTCAAAATTCTCATTAAATTTTTCAGCAATAGGTTTAGGAATTCTATTAAAATAATAGTCTCTTAAAAGTTGTCTACCAAAATAGTTTCCACTGGCATCATCCATAAGTATATAACCTAATGAAGTAATTTTTTGGATGACATTTTCACCATCAAAATAACTGCAGTTAGACCCAGTTCCTAGAATACAAACAATAGATTTTTTATTTATATCAGCTGTTGCATAAATTGCAGCAAAAGTATCCTCTTTTACTAATACTTCAGCAGATTTAAATATATTTAAAAAAACTCCTTTTATCATTATCCTAGGTGGCTCAGTACCACAACCAGCTCCATAAAAAAATAATTTAGTAATAGATTTTCTATTTTGGTATAATTCAAAATTATTTATAATTCTTTCTTCAATAATATAATCTGTAAGGACTTGAGGATTTAGTCCAAGAGTTTGTGTTTGAAATAAAATTTCACCTTTATTATTTATAGCTATCCAATCTGTTTTGGTAGAGCCACTATCTACTATAAGTATCATAATATTATGATTTATTATTTATATAGACCATTAAATCAACTAATTTACTAGAATAGCCATACTCGTTATCATACCATGATATAATTTTAAAGAATTTTGGTCCTAGCTCAATTCCTGCATTGGCATCGAAATTACTAGTATGGGCACAGCCTATAAAATCTTGAGAAACTACAGCGTCCTCTGTGTAACTTAAAACTCCATTAAGTTCTTTTTCTGATGCAGCTTTAAATGTTTCTTTAATCTCTTTATAAGTAGTGTCTTTATTAAGTTTTACTGTTAAGTCAACAACAGAAACATTTGCAGTAGGAACTCTAAATGCCATTCCAGTAAGTTTTCCATTAAGTTCTGGAATAACCTTACCAACAGCTTTAGCAGCACCGGTTGTAGATGGTATTATATTATTTAGCGCTGATCTTCCAAGTCTGTAGTTTTTAGCAGGTCCATCAACTGTTAGCTGAGTGGAAGTCGCAGCATGAACAGTAGTCATTAATGCTTCATCTATTCCAAAATTATCATGTAAAACTTTAGCAATTGGTGCTAAACAATTTGTAGTACAAGATGCATTAGATACAATTAAATCTGATGATTGAATTTTGTTGTGATTTACACCCATAACAAACATTGGTGCATCAGCAGAGGGTGCTGAAATTGCAACCTTTTTTGCTCCAGCTTGAATATGTAAGTTAGCTTTTTCAATGGTTGTGAATATTCCTGTACATTCTGCAACTACATCAACGTCACATTCATTCCATTTTATATCCAAGGGGTTTCTTTCAGCAGTAACACGAATATTTTTACCGTTAACAACTAAATTATTTCCAGAAACAGCAATAGATGCTTCACATTTTCCATGAACTGAATCGTATTTCAATAAATAAGCGAGATGATTAATTTCTAATAAATCATTAATAGCTACAACTTCAACATCATCACGATCTAAAATTGCACGAAGTGTAATTCTTCCTATTCTACCAAATCCATTAATTCCAACTTTAACTGTATTCATTTATTATTTTAATTTTAGATTGACATAATGTCTGAAACTCTTAAAAGTTCCTTATTAATATTTGTTTTACCTTTTATGGCTTTATCAAGAGGAGTTAAATCAATTATTCCATCTTTTAAACCAACCATTAAATTTGTTTTGTTTTCTAATAAAAAATCGACTGCTTTTACACCCATTCTACTTGCTAAAACTCTGTCAAAACATGATGGAGAGCCCCCTCTTTGTAAATGTCCTAAAACAGATACTCTAGCATCATAACCATCAAGATTTTCATCAACATAATCTTTAAGTTCAAAAACGTTTTTTCCAGTTTTATCTCCTTCAGCTACAATAACTATACTAGATGATTTACCAGTTGCTTTACTTCTTTTTAGAGACTCTACCAATCGATCTAGACCTAGGTCTTCTTCAGGAATTAATATTTCTTCAGCTCCAGCACCAACACCAGTATTTAAAGCAATATGACCAGCATCCTTACCCATTACTTCAATAAAAAATAGTCTATTGTGTGAGCTTGCAGTATCTCTAATTTTATCAATAACGTCCACAATAGTATTTAAGGCTGAGTCATATCCAATTGTATGCGACGTTCCAAATATATCGTTGTCTATAGTTGCAGGTATTCCAATAACAGGAAATTTAAATTCTTTGTGAAAAATTAACCCACCTGTAAATGAACCATCCCCACCAATAATTATTAGACCGTCTATATTATTTTTCTTTAAATTATCATAAGCTTTTTTACGACCTTCAATGGTTTTAAATTCAGAAGATCTAGCAGTTTTTATTATTGTACCACCTTTATTAATGATGCCTTTAACACTCCTAGCATTCATTTCAACAAAATCACCGTTAATTAAACCATCAAATCCTTTATAAACTCCAACTGGAATTAGATTATTGTATACACAAGCTCTAGTTACAGCACGTATCGCAGCATTCATGCCAGGGGCATCACCACCAGAAGTTATAAAGGCTATTTTTTTCATTTTTTAAATTAAGTTGCTAAAAATACATAAAAGTATTCATTTATTAGAGTAATTGTACAGTAAATTACTACAACGATTTAGTTAGGGTTAGAAAGAAGTTTATTTACTAGTTTTTTAAAACTATTAAACTCAACTTTATAAGAAAGACCTATGCCTTGAGTGTAACCAATTTGTTCACCCAAATATCTTATAGAATTTTCTCTATTAAAAATTTTCATAGTTAAAGTTCTATCCTCGTTTAGTTTTAGTTCTATCTCAAAATCACCCGCTATAACAGACTCGGTAACTCCACCAATTGGGACTCCAAGTTTACCGTTAATTAAAATATCGTCGCTTAACTTTGTGGTCATCGTTACTCCAAGTTCATCGTTTGTTTCATATTCAGCATTGTTTTCTCCAAGTTGATAATTTAAACCAAATTTTAACTTATCATTTTCATCAAAAAGTATATTATTTATAATTGACGCGGCACTTTCTGCTAAGTTTCCAAATAAAGCTTGTTCGTTAAAATTTAAATCATTTTGAAATGAACCAGTAGCAAGTAAAGAGATAGCTTGCAACTGAACACTTTCTTTATCATTTAGTCTATATTGTAATTCGTTATTAATTGACGAATCTACATTAGGAAACTCTAATTCAAATTCTGGTGAAGGATTCAATAATTCACCAAACAAATTCACATTAACATTTACAGGTATACTTAAATTAACAGGACTATCTAAAAGAATAGATGGATTTGCCTGAATGTTTGTGTAAGAAGTATTTAGATTAATTAAAGCTTTTTTAGGGTCACCTGTCCAGGACAATGTACCTCCTTTTTTTAATTCGAATTCTTTTTTTAAGATTCCTGCATAAACGAAATTATATTTACCACTATCCACATTGAAATCACCAAACATATTAAACTTTCCTTTATTGTTAATATTCATTATGAGGTTTCCATTACCATATCCATTTATTGTGCTTCCAGATGATTGATCAATTAATATTTCAATTTCAGCATTATCATTTATGTCTATATCAAAATCTAACTCAATTCCATTTAAATTTTTAAAATTTGTGAAGCTAGATGTTTTATTAGTATTTTTATTAGCGAATTTTATATAAGAAATGTTTTCATTGAAATCCTTAGAGTCATTTAATGGAATATTGAAAACAGTACCTTTTTCACTGGTAACATTAGCTTCAAACAATAATGTTTCTCCCGGGCCTGTGATTGATATGTCTCCAGAAACAAATGCAGTTCCATAATAGACAGGATTATCTACATCTTTTGTATCTAAAACTAATATCCTATTACTGTCAATATTTAAATCTAGCATCCAATTTTTAAAATTATTATGACTGATAGAACCATTTAAAACTCCCCTACTATCAAACTTAGTATCTTTAAAAAGAATGTTATTAAAATTAAACTGATTATTGCTTAAACTAACTTTAGAATTGTTGTCAAATGCGTAATCAACATCTGTATAAGGAACATATAAACCTGAATTTTTTAAATATAGTTCACCTAAGAAATCAGGATTGTTTAAAATGTTTTTCACCTCAATTAAACCAGTTATTTCACCTCTAATTTTATTTATGTTATTTTTCCCAATTTTGTTTAATGAATTTATTGGAAAACTATCAAATTTAGCAATCAAATCTAGTTTTGACTCTGTATCATCATATATAAAACTCCCAAATGTATTTAACTGTAATTTTGAGTTATTTTTTAAAAATGACTTAAACTTGAATTCTTTTTGATTAAAAATATGATTAATATTTAAATCCAAGTTTCCAAGATTATACTTATCCAAAGCAAGGTTATTAAAATATAATATAGATTCATTGTTAGAGTTATTATCATAAATAAAATCTCCATCCAATTTTCCACTAAAATTATACTTATTCAAAGGAAGATTATCTATAGCAACATTGTCAAAAAGTAATTTTAAATAACTTAGGTGGTTATGATTATAATTTAGTGATATATCAATTTTTTCATTCTCATTTGAAAGACTAAGATTATTTATATTTAAAATCTGATTTTTTATATCAAAATTTGGTAAAGAGTCAAGATTAATGCACCATGAGTTATCATTATAAATTAACTTAGAATTATTTAAGTCAAAATTTAACATATCATTTTCAACGGAATAAATTATATCTGAATGAAATATGTCATTTTCCTTTGTTGAAAATTGCATCTTCACACGACTAAAATTATCAAAAGAAGATTTATTTAGTTCTATTTGTTGAAGATTATTATCTGCGATAAATACATTACTGGCCTTAAAGATAAAATTATTAGATTTTAAAGAATTATCCACAAAGAGATAAACGCTATCCGCCTCGTATTCATTAAATTTAATTTTTGATGATAAGACATCTAACTTAAAATCATCATCAATTGTTCCTGAAATTTTAGTGTTTTTTCCAAAGCTTAAATCTGGATACAGAATATTTATTAAATCATCATCAATATTAAATTCAAAGACAGTCTTTGGATTTGTGTTAGAGCTTATCAAGGTCTTGTTATTATAAAGGTTAAATAAAATAGATTCTTTAAGTCTATTACTTAGGTCGTAAATATCGCCCTTAATATATCCATTGACAGACTCAGAGCTGATGTTAATAATTCTTTCATCATTTCCAAACAAGCTAGAAATCTTAAGATTATTAATGAAATAACTATTAACACTATTATTATAGTAAGAATCTGAAAATATAATACTCCCTTTTAGATTTTCAACGCTAGTTCCCTCTAAATTAATAATCAAAGTTCCTTTAAAATTATTAGTATCATCTATCTGATAATTATCAATATTAACAGAAAAATTTAATTTTTTTAAAGATTCAGAATAATCTACAAGACCATTAAAATCAAAAATTAAATCTTTATTTTTTGAATAAATATTTCCAGTAAAAACATCATTGTTTGTTCTTCCGTTAATTAAAATATTTTTAAACAGTTTATCTCCAATAGATAACTCATTAAAAACACCGTTTAAAGAACTATTAAGTGTTTGGTTAGGTAAAACGCTACCATCAACTATAAAATCAGCTGAAGTTTTAATATCAACGTTAAACAAAGAAGAATCTGAAAATACAAAATCTTTAAACTTTACTGTACCAAAAAGCTTTGATTCTAAAGATTTTGATAAAAAGTTCATTAAATTAATATCAATGTTCAACTCTCCAAAATCTGTTAAAACTTGATATTTGTTAAGAAGAGTGTTATTGAAGTAATTACAATCTCCAGTCAAAGAAATATATTTAGTTGAATCTAAAAATTTAGGAATGTTATAATTACTTATATCTGGAAATTTAGTTAAATCTTTATAATTAGTGTAAAACTCATTTATTGTGGTATTTACTTTAATATTATCTAAAACATCTTTTAACTCAAAATCTATTTTAGCATTTGAATTAGAGCCAAATTTAAAATTTAAATAACCTAAAAAAGAATCTGTTAAGCTGCCTTCAAAAAAAGAACTAAACTCAATTAATTCGTCGTTAATTAAAGTATCATAATATAGATTAACATCATTAGTGGATATTGATGAATTAGATAATGTAATCTGAAATTTATTATTTAGAATAGAAGAATTATTAGTATTCAACGATGTTATTTCTGCATCGATCATTGAATTAGGTGTTTTTAATAAAATATTATTAATGTATAATCCAGTTTTATCATACATAAGTTTAGAAGCAAACTGTGTGACATTTAGATTAAAATAATCAACAAAATTTATCTGATCAATATCTACATTTAAATAATCTCTAGACAGATTAAAATCTTTGGCAGATAATTTAAAATCATTTAATTCATTTACAATTATAGATTCATTGTATAAACTTATTTTAAAATCATCAATAATAATTTTTTTCAAATTAAAATCAAATCCACTAGAAGGATTATTAGATATTGAATTAGTTTTATTTAAAAACATTTGAAGATTTGTAATTGAATCTCCTTTATATTTATTTAGTTTAGCTATTCCGCCTGAAAGTTTTAATGAATTTAGTTTAGTTTTAGATGTAAAGAAATTTGTTGAATTATAAATTGAAGTACTAATTTGATCTATAAAAATTAGTGTATCATTTTTGTGGTCAAGAATACTTAAATTATTTATAATGATTTCCCCATTATACTTAAAATTGATATTGGAAATTTCAACATTAGAATTAAGACTAGATGTTATCTTTGAAGAGATGTTTAATAATATTCTCTGTTCTATATTTTCTTTGTTTAAGAAAAAAAGAACACTCGAGGTAAGTAGCAAATAGAATAAGATACTTTTAAAAGAAAATTTTCTGGATTTCTTGATAATAAGGTTAAATTTGTTTTATTAATTATCAAAATTATAACATTAACTGTTAAGTTTAATATTTTTTTAATTTATTATTTCAGTGGAAACAAAAAGAATATACATACTAGGAATAGAGTCATCTTGTGATGATACTGCTGCTGCAGTTATTTCAGACTCAATTATACTAAGTAATGTTGTTGCCAGTCAGTCTATACATGAATTATATGGTGGTGTGGTCCCCGAGCTAGCTTCTAGAGAACATCAAAAACTTATTCTTCCAGTAGTAGAAAAAGTTCTTAAAGAGGCTAAAATTAGTGTTAATGATTTATCTGCTGTTGCTTTTACTAATGGACCAGGATTAGTTGGATCATTAATGGTTGGAACATCATTTGCTAAGTCTATGTCTTTAGCTTTAGATATTCCTTTAATTTCGGTAAATCATATGCAAGCACATATTCTAGCTCATTTCATAGATGACCCAGAAAATAATAATCCTGATTTTCCCTTTTTAGCACTTACTATTTCTGGAGGACACACTCAAATTGTTAAAGTTAATAGTGCTTTTGATATGCAAGTTTTAGGCGAAACTTTAGATGATGCTGCAGGTGAAGCTTTTGACAAATCAGGAAAGGTTATTGGATTAAAATATCCAGCTGGACCACAAATTGATAAACTATCAAAAAATGGTGACCCGTATAAATATAGTTTTACAAAACCAAAGGTAGATGGGCTTAATTTTAGCTTCTCTGGTTTGAAAACAAATTTTCTAAATTTTATTTATAAAGAAACTAGAATTGATGAGAATTTTATAAAAAATAATTTAAACGATATATGCGCCTCATTGCAGAAAGTAATTGTTGAAATATTGATGGATAAACTAGTTATGGCCTCTAAACAAACTGGTATTAAGACTATTGTTATTTGTGGTGGTGTTTCAGCTAATTCAAAAGTTAGAAGTGAGTTAAAGATAAATAGCGAAAAACACGGATGGAAGATTCATATTCCTAAACTATCTTACACTACTGACAATGCAGCAATGATTGCTATTACTGGGCAACTTAAATTTGAAAGTGAAGTGTTTTCCAATTTAGAAATATCTGCAAATCCAAGATTAAAAATTTAATTATGAGATTATTCTACAATAAGGATTTATCACAAGACAACTCAATAGTAATTATTAACCGAGAGGAATCTAAACACATAGTAAAAGTTTTAAGAAAAAAAGTTGGCGATACTATTTATATAACCAATGGTAAAGGAATTTTATTTACTACAAAAATTGATATCATCAATAAAAACAATATAGAACTCAAGATTATTAATAGTAAAAAAGAATCTAAAAGTAAGTTCCATATTAACATTGCTGTTGCTCCTACAAAAAATAATGATCGAATAGAATGGTTTGTAGAAAAATCTACAGAAATTGGTATTCATACCATTAGCACTGTTTTATGTGAAAAAAGTGAACGAAAAAAAATTAAGATTGATAGACTGGAAAAAATCACCGTTAGTGCCATGAAGCAATCCCTACAATTACATAAGCCGATTGTAGAAGAACTGATTTCTTTTGCGGAATTTATTAAAAATTGCAGCTCTGAAGATAAATTTATTGCCCACTGTAAAGAGACTAAGAAAATTTTCTTAAATAATTGTAAGTTAAAATCAAAAACAATAACTGTTTTGATTGGCCCTGAGGGTGGATTTAGTGAAAACGAGATTGGGCTAGCTGAGAAGCATGGTTTTATTTCAGTTAGTTTAGGAAATAATAGATTAAGAACAGAAACAGCTGCAATAGCAGCTACACAAATCCTTTCTGCATATAATGCAGATATTTAATATATTTGCAGTATATGATTTCAAAAGTAGTTACAGATGGAATATTAGGAGCAATTAAGAAAATAATTCTCTATTCGCTTGTATTATACTTTCTTTACATCATACGACCAATTTTAGTTTATCTTTCTGTTTCTCTTGTCGTAGCTGTAATATTGAATCCTACAATTTTGTTTTTAAAAACAAAACTTAAGTTTAATAATACTTTTGCTGCGATTACATCAATTACAGGTCTGGTATCTGTTATTTTTCTAATAATAAAGTCTTTTATTCCTCTTTTAGTTGAACAGGCTAAAAACCTATCTCTTTTAAATTCTTCAGAATTGCAAAGCTCTGTGAATAATATAATAGAAAAGTATAGTGACCTATATTTCACAAATGAATCTAGCATTATTAATTCATTTATTAATTCTAAGCTATTTAATCAATTAGATTTCGGATATATTACAGAACTACTAAATAATATAGTTTCAAGCTTAGGAAGCTTTAGTATAGGCCTATTTACTATTATATTTATTACATTTTTCTTTCTAAAAGACTCTGAGATTATTTTAGAAAAATTAAAAATATTAATTCCAAAAAAACTAAAATCAAATATTAACAGTTCTCTTAGTCAAATTAACGAACTCCTTTCAAGATATTTTATCGCTCTGATTATTCAAATTACTATCTTATTTGTACTTTATTTAATCCTATTAGCTATTGTTGGAATAAACAATATTATCATCATCGCATTTTTGTGTGCACTTTTGAACCTTATCCCTTATATAGGGCCCTTAATAAGTGGTTTTTTATTAGCAGTATTAACTCTAACAAACTACATAGATATTGATTTTGGTGCCATAGTTTTATCTAAGGTAATTTATGTTGTTATTGGATTTGTAATAGTTCAACTAATCGATAACTTTTTAATCCAACCTCTACTCTTTTCTAAAAGTGTAAAATCACATCCACTAGAAATATTCTTAACTATTCTCGTGTTTGGATTCTTGTTTGGTGTAACTGGGCTAATCTTAGCGGTACCATGTTACACAATAATTAAAGTTATTGTCAGAACTGCATATTCTAAAAATTCTACAATTACCAAGTTTTTAAATTAGTTAGTTTTGAATAAAAATATCTTAGATAATAATGTTAGATTATTTGATAATGATTAAAAACAATATTAACTACATTTGCGAAAATCTATTTTTTAATAATGATTAAAATCTCTAAAAAAACACTTCAGGATTTAGAATATGAATCGGTAATTGAACAAATTTCTGAACACAATGTGACTTCATTAGGGAAAACAAAAATTCTAAATACACTTCCATTTTCAAATAGAAAAGACGTAAATAGATCTCTTAATCTGACTAATGAATTTGTAACTTCTTTTGAAAATGAAAATAGAATCCCAAATCATGGATTTGAAGACATTACTAAGGAGTTAAAATTAATAAAAATTGAAAATAATTATCTTGAAATTAACGGATTTAGAAAAATTGCAAGCTGTTGTATAACATCAAACATTTTAATCAAATTTTTCAAAAAACATAAAGACTATTACCCTCTTTTGAATTCGCTTTCGTCTACAAATGAAATTAATACTATTATCCCTGACGCTATTAATGATGTAATAGATAAGCATGGGGAAATAAGAAATAATGCATCCGATCTATTATATACAACTCGAAAATCTATTCAATCTGTTAGAACTAAGGTAAATAGTAGTTTTAATTCAGCTCTAAGCACTTATAATAGTGCTGAATATTTAGATGATATTAGGGAGACTGTCATGGAAAATCGCAGGGTTTTAGCCGTCAAATCAATGCACAGAAGAAAGGTCAAAGGGAGTATTTTAGGCTCAAGTAAAACAGGAAGCATTGTCTATATTGAACCAGAAACTACTTATCAACACCAAAGAGAGTTAAACAACTTAGAATTTGAAGAAACTGAAGAAATAAAACGTATTTTATTAGAACTTACTAGCCTTATAAGCGCATATTCTAATCATCTTTCAAAGTGTCAATTTTTTCTTACTGAAATGGATGTGATCTATGCTAAAGCAAAATATGCTAATTCTATTCAAGCAGTATTACCAAAGATTACTGAAACTCAAGAAATCTTTTTAGTTGACGGTTACCACCCACTCCTACTTGTTTCAAATAGAAAAGAAAAAACTAAAACCTATCCACAAACCATAACTATGACGACAAAAAGTCGAATCATAGTAATCTCTGGCCCTAATGCCGGAGGAAAAAGTATTACATTAAAAACAGTAGGTTTATTACAATTAATGGTTCAATCAGGAATGTTAATACCAGTTCATGAAAGTTCAAAGGTTTGTTTATTTGATTCAATACTGTCTGATATTGGAGATAACCAATCTATTGAAAATCATTTAAGTACTTATAGTTATCGATTAAAACAAATGAACAACTTCTTAAAAAAATGCAATAAACATACATTGTTTTTAATTGATGAATTTGGAACTGGTAGTGACCCAGAGCTTGGTGGTGCATTAGCTGAAGCATTTTTAGAAGTTTTTTATGAACGTGAAGCTTTTGGAATAATAACTACTCATTATGGAAATTTAAAATTACTTGCTAACGAATTACCCTTTATTCAAAATGCAAATATGCTTTTTGATGAAAAAACCCTATTACCGTTATATAAGTTAATAATAGGTCAAGCTGGAAGTTCATTTACATTTGAGGTAGCTCAGAAAAACGGAATACCTTTTAGTTTAATCAATCGATCTAAAAAGAAAATTGAAAGTGGAAAAATTCGATTTGATAAAACTATATCAAAACTTCAAAAAGAACGCTCTAAACTTGAAAAAACAGAAAGAGCTCTTAAACAAAATGAAATAAAAAAAGGCTTAGAGGCTGATAAACTTGAAACTACTAACTTAAAAGCAAAGAAAAAATTACAAAGCTATCAAGAGCTTTTTGACAGTAATCAACGTTTAATTTATCTTGGTCAAAAAATCACTAAGTTATCTGATAATTATTTTAATAATAAGCGAAAGCGTGAATTAATGAATGAACTATTTAAATTAGTTCAAATAGAAAATTCAAAGCGTCAAAAACTAAGTTTAAAGCAAAAGAAAAATCTTCAAAAACAAGAAGACTTATTAAAAAAAGAAGTTGAAAAGAAAGTTGAAATAATTAGAAAAGAAAAAAAGAAAAAACTAAAACAAACCCCTGTTGCCCCACCAAAACCTAAAAGAACATTAGCAGTTGGTGATTCAGTAAGATTAGAAGATGGTAAAACAGTAGGAACTATTGATAAAATTGAGAAAAATAAAGCAGTGGTTAATTATGGGTTATTTACTACCAGTGTAAATGTTAACAGACTTGAATATGTTTCGAAATAATACATTACATAAAGGTTAGATAATATCTTTTGTAATAACTTAAATATCACTAATTTTAAAAATAACTTTTTTTATGCAGTCTAAAAATATTTTAATTATTGGTGCAAATGGACAGCTTGGTTCAGTGTTAACCAAAGAACTTCAGAGTATCTATGGAAAAGAAAGTGTTATAGCTTCGGATGTTTTTTTGGATACTGAATTTGATGGAATATTTGAAATTATTGACGCAACTGATTTAGATAAAATTAATAAAATCATTAATAAACATTCTATTAAAGAGATTTACCACCTTGCTGCAATTCTGTCTGCAAAAGGAGAAGAAAAACCATTATGGACATGGGATTTAAATATAAAAATGATGCTTAATGTATTTGAAGCATCGAGATTAAATAAAGTAAATAAAGTTTTTTTTCCAAGCTCGATAGCCGTTTTTGGAGATAAAGCCTCATTAATAAATACCCCACAGTCAGCATTTTTAAATCCATCCACAGTATATGGGATTAGCAAAGCTGCAGGAGAAAATTGGGCTCAATATTACTTCACTAAATACGGGCTAGATATTCGATCAATCCGATATCCAGGAATAATTGGATATCAATCAATGCCTGGAGGAGGAACTACAGATTATGCAGTGGATATTTACCACAGTGCAGTTAAAAATGAGATTTTTTCATGTTTCTTAGATCCTGAAACTAAATTACCAATGATGTTTATGAGCGATGCCATAAGATCTACTATAGAACTAATGCAATCACCAATAGAAAACATTAAAATTAGAACTTCTTATAATCTAGCAGGTATGAGTTTTAGTCCAAATCAAATTTATAATGAAATTAAAAAATCTTATCCAGATTTTAAGATTGAATATGAAACAGATTTTAGACAAACTATTGCTGATAAATGGCCTAAAAGTATTGATGATAAACAAGCAAGAAATGACTGGGGATGGAAGCCAAAATTCGATTTAACTTCTATGACATCTATAATGTTGGAAAAATTAAAAGAAAAATATAATAAACAAGTTTAAGACTATAGAATATGTACGGAGCAATAAAATTAAATCTACAAAAAGAATTAAAAGAAATTAAAGAAGCTGGGTTATATAAAAAAGAACGTATAATCAACTCATCTCAAGATGCCATAATTAAAGTTTCAACCGGAGAAGAAGTAATTAATTTTTGTGCAAATAATTATTTAGGCCTATCAAACAACAAAGATGTAGTAAATGCAGCAAAAGATACACTAGATTCTCATGGATTTGGAATGTCTTCAGTAAGATTTATTTGTGGAACTCAAGATATTCACAAACAATTAGAAAATAAAATTGCAGATTTTTTTCACTGTGAAGATACTATATTATATGCTGCTGCATTTGATGCAAACGCAGGTGTATTTGAACCTTTACTTAACAAAGAGGATGCAATTATTTCAGATTCTCTAAATCATGCATCAATTATTGATGGTGTTCGTTTATGTAAAGCAGCAAGATATAGATATGCTAATAATGATATGATAGATTTAGAAAATCAATTGATTGAAGCTAGTAAACAAAAACACAGATTTAAAATCATTGTTACTGATGGAGTATTTTCTATGGATGGCATTGTAGCCCAACTTGATAAAATATGTGATTTAGCTGATAAATATGATGCATTAGTAATGGTAGATGAATGTCATGCATCAGGTTTTATTGGTAAAACTGGTAGAGGTACTATAGAGTTAAAAAATGTGTTAGGTAGAGTTGATATAATCACCGGTACTTTAGGAAAAGCTCTTGGGGGTGCTATGGGCGGATATACTACAGGAAAGAAGGAAATTATAGAGATTCTACGACAAAGATCTAGACCTTACCTGTTTTCAAACTCATTGGCTCCGACAATTGTTGGTGCTACACTTAAAGTTTTTGAAATGATTTCTAAAGACACAACTCTTAGAGATAAACTTGAAGAAAATACCAATTACTTTAGAAAAGAAATGGAAAAAGCTGGATTTGATCTCGTTGGAGCTGATGCGGCAATAGTTCCAGTTATGCTTTATGATGCGAAACTCTCTCAGGATATGGCAAACCTTTTGTTAGATGAAGGTATTTACGTAATTGGGTTTTTCTACCCTGTGGTACCAAAAGATAAAGCTAGAATCAGAGTACAATTATCTGCAGCTCATACAAAAGAGCATCTAAACAAAGCAATTAAAGCTTTCATTAAAGTTGGAAAAAAATTAAACGTTATATAGCATTTAAAATTTATTAATTAAATTTTAATTATATTAAGAGTAAATTATAATGTCATGAAACACATCAAACTTATTTTATTTTTTTCTTTTCTTGTATTGACTTGCTCAAAAGATGAAAGTGTTGATTTAATACCACAAAACGCATATAATGCTGAAATTACTGTTGAACAAAACTTAAATAATGGAGTTGATATTTTAGATATTTTAGAAGCAAATGATGTAAACTCACTTTATGGAATCGAATATAATGGAGGTTTTATATTTGATGTTAATATTGAAGACGGAAGCATGATTGTAGCTACTGATTATTCCCAAATAGGGAGTGTTGCATGGGGTGATGTTTTTAGCCTTGATACAAGCGCTGAAATTGGTACTGGTGATGCAAACACACAAATGATAGTTGATGGGAATCAAAATGACAACAGTTCAGATGGTTTTGAGTTTGGCAGTGATGATTATGCCTTTAAAATTGTTAGTGATTTAGAATATAACAACAATAATGATTGGTTTATTCCTAGTCGTGATTCAATGAAAGCTATATTTGATAATGTTCACTCTCTTGGATTTGGAAATTTTAACGAATCCTTAATATACTGGTCCTCTACAAAAGTAGGGTATTCGCCTTATGTAATGGGATTTAATTTTGATTCTTGGGGTGGAGAAGCGTTTTTAGGTTCGTGTGCTAGTCCAAATGGCATCCTAATAGCCAGAAAAATTAATTAAACAATAAGTATCAGATCAACTTGATTTCTCAACTGAGCTATATTTTAATTGAATAGAAACTGTTTGATTAGTTTCTCTACTTTTTTCAGCCATAAAACCCATAATATGACTTTCTATAGATGCATCTATTGTTGATGTTAATAAACTAGTATCTTGATTTTTTACAGCATTAATCCAATCTGTTACTAATCCCCAATCTCCACCACCATGACCACTAGCTTGATATCCATTATTTTCTTGATTAATAGAAATATTCCACTTGGTTACCTTCCCTGTTAAAAAATCTGTGTGAGTGAGTTCTGTCATATCTCCCGTTATATCTCCGTGAGAACCCATAATTCTTGTTCTTCTTCCATGATAAGATGTAAAAGCTTACATAAAAAACCATAATTGTTAAAGAGTACAAATTAAAGCAACATTTAGTTTTTACTTAAACTATCTGAAGATAGC
>Ga0206126_10000682_pt1 | contig 44681 bp, 29 predicted proteins | sample Helgoland_Spring_5_FD_148621 | JGI IMG/M metagenome (GOLD analysis project Ga0206126, IMG submission 148621) | Pelagic subsurface seawater microbial communities from Kabeltonne, Helgoland, North Sea - Helgoland_Spring_Bloom_20160412_1 | ecosystem: Environmental > Aquatic > Marine > Epipelagic ...
CGTGCGGCACCGCCGACTGCGACGACGACAACGGGCTCTTTTGTTTTGCCGGCGAAAACCGATGCGACTTTGTCCCCTGCGCCAACACGAACGGCATGGTGGTCAACTCTGAGACCTGCAAGTGCGGCAACACTGACTGTACAACTGACACGGGGCTGTTCTGCGACAAGTCCGAGAACCAGTGCGACGATGTGCCGTACTGCGCCAACACGAACGGCTCCGCGGTCAATTCGGGCGACTGCACGTGTGGCACCGCCGACTGCGACGACGACAACGGGCTCTTTTGTTTTGCCGGCGAAAACCGATGCGACTTTGTCCCCTGCGCCAACACGAACGGCATGGTGGTCAACTCTGAGACCTGCACGTGCGGCAACACTGACTGTACAACTGACACGGGGCTGTTCTGCGACAAGTCCGAGAACCAGTGCGACGATGTGCCGTACTGCGCCAACACGAACGGCACCGCGGTCAATTCGGGCGACTGCACGTGTGGCACCGCCGACTGTACAACTGATACAGGACTTTTCTGCGACAAGAGCAAGAGCTCGTGCAGCAAGCATGCGCCCTGCGCCAACACGAACGGCATGGTGGTCAACCCGTCGGCCTGCGCGTGCGGCAGCGTGGATTGCGAGACGGCCGACAGCATGCACTGTTATGCAGACGAGAACAGGTGCCGCAAGGGTCCGCCCGTGGGGTTCGAGGCGCGCTGGTCCGGCAAATGCACGGATAAGCATGGGGGGGCGTATATCGAGAGCAAGGCAGACTGTGATGAGGGGGCCAGGGCGTTGGGGTGGGAAGACACCGATGCGAATGCAGTTGTCGAAGACGCCACTCGTGGGTGTTTAAACCAGTATGGGACTCTGAAATTCAACTCGTATACACGTAGCAGTTCACTTTGCGGCACGCCTTGGGCGTGCGTGTGCACCCTCACCGCCCCGGGCTGCACGAACACGGACGGGTCCGCGGCCAACTCTGAGACCTGCGTCTGCGGAAACGAGGCGTGCACGTCCGACACGGGAATGTTCTGCTTGGCCGCGCACAACGCGTGCAGCAAGGACGGCAGTCTCACGGTGTTTGAGGCGCGCACGTCCGGGAGCTGCACGGATGAGAGTGTGTGGGCGCGGGTCGAGAGCGAGGCAGAGTGTGAGGAGGCGGCCAAGCGGTGGCTCCCAGGACGCCCCCAAATATATGATGTTGTTCATAGTACTTACTGGCCGCACGGATGCATTAGAGAGAGGAGTGGTAGTGGTAGAATTATATTCAACACGAAATCCGGCACGAAATCCTGCTCTGACCAAATGACTTGCTTGTGCACCCTCACCGCCCCGGCCTGCGCCATCACGGACGGGTCCGCGGCCAACTCTGAGACCTGCGTCTGCGGAAACAATGCGTGCACATCCGTCACGGGGCTCTTCTGCGACTCCTCCTCGAGCACATGTAACTACGGCGTGTGCGCCATCACGGACGGGTCCGCGGCCAACAGCGCCGCCCCCTGCATCTGCGGAAACAATGCGTGCACATCCGACACGGGGCTGTTCTGTGTGTCCTCCTCGAGCACATGTAGCAGCAGTTGAAATCTCGAATATTTCTAAACGTTTAAACAAAAAAATATGATGTCAATTTCTATTCAAATTTTGTATAGCCAAGTTATACAAGTTTGGGTTTAGCCAAGTAGAAATAAATAATTAAACGATATATGTTATCCTTAGCTGTTTTCGATTATGTCAGTGATGTTCAGCAAAGTCGCCAACTTGGCCAAGTCCAATGCCAACAAATCTTTCACGTTTTGCTCAGTGAGCACGGTGGACCCAATCTTTATCGAAGCGTCACCCGTGGATATTGCAGCTATTTTTTCGTCTACATAAGTCTTATTTACCAGGTTCGTAATGTTAGGTATCTGAGTCTTCAACGCCAGGTTCGTAATGTCAGGTATCTCAGTCTTTAAGGCCAGGTTCGTAATGTTAGGTATCTGAGTCTTCAACGCCAGGTTCGTAATGTCAGGTATCTCAGACTTCAACGCCAGGTTCGTAATGTTCAGGGTGTTGTCGCCATGGACCAACTTGCCTTCCACGTCCAAATTCCCATGCACATGCAGCGTTTTGCTCAACGCATTGCCCAGCATGTTGCTGCGCAACGATGTTGGCCACGAATGTTTCTGGAATACGTGAATATCGTGGTCCGAATCTTCGGTGAGCAAATCACCGTGAGCCACGGCAAAGGTCAACGCCAGTAGCCGCCACATTTCATGTTCAGCATGTAGACATATTTATAGTGACAAATTCGAAAACAATGAAACGGAATTTAATTTAAATTAAATTAAATCTCGCCAGCTAATTCCTGCTGTCAGTTAGGGCCGTGCAAAGGTATCCGCAGGAAATTTCCAATTACTCCGCAGGAAATTTGCAATTAGGGAATACACATAAGAAATAACACGAAGGAAATAGGAACATGGCCGCGACCGCACGCGCCGTCACGCCCGCGTCCCCGCGCCGACTTTCGGACAACGACATGGACAGTGACGAAAACGATGCGTTGTTGTCCATGGACTTGGGGTTTCTGGACTCCCCGAGCGCCGCACCCCGCGGCAAAAAGAGAAAAAAAGGGGGAAACAAAAGGGTGGCGAAACAAAAAAGAAACAACGGAAGCTCATCGTCCAAGAAGAAGTCCAAGAAGTCCAAGAAGAAGTCCAAGAAGTCCAAGGAGGCGGAGAAGGAGGCCGAGAAGGCGGAGAAGGAGGTCAAGGAGGCGGAGAAGGAGGCCGAGAAGGCGGAGAAGGAGGTCAAGAAGAAGAGCATCAACTAATTAATGCAGAAAAGATTAACTTCACCAGAGACGCCAGACCCCGAAACTTCTATCCCTGTATGGTTGATAGTTGGGTTGGTGTTATCGTTGGGTTTGAATGTTGTTGTACAAAAGGCTATGGGTGCTAGTTCGACTCCTAGAGCATTGTATACAAAATTAAATTTGTATACGAACGAAATAAAATTTTAAGTGTATTTTTTTATAACTCTAAGCTCGACGTTCAGGCCGCCTCATGAGCAAAAATATTCCTCCATCCGTACAATAACGAGCCCAAACCATATCTCATGACAAGCCCAAGCGTCGCGCAGAACGTCTGAAACGCCAGCAAAATTGCGCACAGCGTTCGTTCGTGGAGCTCCCCTCCACACAGTGTCACTGCTGCGCAAAGTAACGTCATATTTGGCCTGCTGTCGTCGGGAGCAACTTTGGATGCTCGCATAAACCCCGTTTTCTTGTCGACGCGCGGCAAGCGATGCCTGGGGATTGGCACTATCTTGAACAACTGGGGCAGAGAGTACACAAAGTTCAGGAGCTGTGGGATCATGAGCAAAAACAGGCTCTTTGAAAAGTGCCCCAGGATCCCTGCGACGGCAAGCGTCATTCCGCTGTAGTAAGGGAGAACGTCTCCGCCAAACACACGGGCGGGGAACCAATTAAAGTTGAGGTATCCTAGCATGGTCCCGATGAAGGGTAGCATGAGCAGCAGCGAAAAGGCGTGGTTCATGCCGTCTCCATCGAGAAGAGCTTCTGGCCCGCGCCACGCGAGCTCAAGCAGGTTCATCACGGCGACGGCGCACGCCGTGACGTATGTCTGTCCGGCCTCAATGCCGTTGATGCCGGCGTAGATGTTAATGGCGTTCGTGCAAAACACGACGACAGCCCATATAAAGACGAGGTACCAGTTGCCCAGGTTTATCAAGGATCCGCCGGCCGCGCGGTCCACCTCGACGACATTGTCCAAGAGTTCTCCAAACCAGGTCAACTTGGCCATCTCGCCGCCACCGCCGCTCTCCCCCACCCCACTACTACTGCCATCCTGGACGGCGACGAGAAAACGGAGCTGGCGGGGCAAAATGACGCTGGTCTGGCCCGAGTACGAGCCAATCAGGGGTAGCGCCATGACGGCGCCCACGACGAGCTTTTCTCGCCACTTGAGGTCGACGAGGTCGTCCATGAGGCCGAGCAGCACGGCCATGGTGATGGACCCTATGGCGACGTTGAAATCTCCCTGAGAGAGCGCCACGCCAGTGGTGACTGTCCGCGCAAACGTTGCCGTCAGCGTCACGCAGACGAGGAAGATCGTGCCCGGGACAACGCCTAGAGACTCTGGCACGGGGGCGCCGTCGCCCGGCCCGCCTAGCCCGCGCTTGCCGATGTCGACGCCCGACACGCGCGGCAGCATGCGGCTCGCGATCGACGGCACAATGCGAGAAGTCATCAAGTACCCGACGACGGAGAGCAGCAACGACACGAGCAGCAGCACGCGGAGCTGGGCGCGGGACGCGGCGTTCGTACGGCTGCCCTCGGCGCGCCGGTCAAGCCCTCCTGTGCCGCTGTCCGATCCGCCGTCGTCCAACAATCGCAGAACGTGCACGAGAGCGATTAGCACGGGCGCGCACCCGCCGACCGCGACGGTCCAGAACGGGCACGGAAAGGCCACTGACAGCGCGCGCGAGTAGACGCTGTCCGTGCCGCCCGAGCCCTGCAAACCGACGGAGCGTCTCCGCCTGTGCGTCGACATGTTGGCAGTACACAATAAGAAAAGTGTTTGATTTAAATTCGTAGAATGTTTAACAAATTTACTTTTTTCTCGCGCTCCTCAGATTTAATTTAAATTAAATTAAATAAGTCCCCCAAAAAAAAAATTGTCTACGTGGTGCTTCCTTCGTGGTCATGTACATCTAACTACTATTTTTTACGTGGTGTTCATGACGTTCTGTGCTTCTTCCTCGTGGTCATATACAGTTATATACCAGTGTTTACGTGTTCCTCTCTGGGTATCAATTTTAGATTATTCTCAGTCAATTTTAATTCCAATTAAATTTAATTGAAATTAAACTTGCGTGTTCCTTAGATACACTAATACTTGACGATACTAATACTTGCGTATACTAATACTTGACGATACATATGTAATACTTGCGTATACTAATACTTGGCTATACATATTCAATACTTGTGTATACTAACAACTTGGATATACCATTACTTTGCTATACTTCCGCGCTTTCAACGAAGGGAATGGTGCAAAAGTCGTCCATTTGAACTGACTAATGTGTTCGTTTCCAATAGCCACGAGTGTCAGGTTTAGTCAAGTAGAGTAGAAAATCGAACGCACATAGTGCCAAAACCACGTACAAATTCAACGACATATTGGTCCCGGTCACAATAGTATTGTTGAGTAGTATTGTCGAGTAAAACCACTCGACAATACTGTAGTATTGCCAACTAAAACTATCTCCACAACCAAATGTATGGGACCGCTCACACGCGTATAACCAAGTGGGCTTTTAAGCACTCATTGGTTATACTTTAAAAATCAATTCGATTTAAAACACTCACTCCAAAACCTTAGGTCCCTGCAACAACTCTACTGTACACGTTTTTCTCATTGGAAAGTCAGACAAAATCTCGCTCGGACTTTTGTACACGATACACAAGTGAACACCAAACATGTATTGCCAAGTTGTTAGTATAGCCAAGTGTGGTATAGCCAAGTGGGAATAGGTATAGACAAGTACGAGTATAACCAAGTCGTGAGTATGTATAGACAAGTACGAGTATAAGCAAGTAGCGGTATTGCCAAGTTTATGGGTAGCCACGTAACAAAATTTCACCACAGAGATTTAATTTAAATTAAATTAAATTGTTCGCGTCATTCTTGTGTTCTGATCAGAGTCTTAAGACGATATTTAATTTAAATTAAATTAAATTATGTCGAACGTCATTCTTGTGTTCTATCCGAGTCTTAAGACGAGATTTAATTTAAATTAAATTAAATTATGACGAACATCGTTCTCGTGTTATGTTCCGACGACTTGGCCATACCAGTGGACCTCGATAGTATACAAGATAAGTGCCCACCGGTCTTGGCACGCTTCCTCGGCATAGGGGGAGGATTCGCCGAGCCGACAAAGGACGAACAAGGCCGTTTGACCTTTGCGAAGACATTTGGCATTTCTCAATATCAATTTGCGCTTATTATGGCCTTTGTGATTTCTGGTCATGTGCAGAATCTAGAAACATTGGTGCGCAATTTTACCATTATGGGGGGCAGCGATGCGCTGTACGCAGTGGTCGAAAAGGCACAGGAAAGGAAAGAGGAGGAGGAGCAACGCCAGTCTGTCGAAGCTGGGCGAAAACGGACCAATCCTTTGTGTCCCGAGGATAATGTTTTGGGACTGTTCAAATTCGAGGCACACCAAAACGGTTGGCGACACAACGGTGAATGGGAATGTTGTTCGAGGGTAAAAGATACTAGTATTGATTACTGGTGGCGCAAACCGGTGCTGCACGTGTTCGACGTAGACGAAAGTATGATGCTGGACAGTCTACTTGACGAGGAAGAATGAATTACCCATGTACACAGGTACCCGATTTCAGGGGCAGGACATTGCACATCAAATACATGTTTTGGCGAATCGCAGTTAATTGTTGGTGAATGTCGAACATTAATTTGGACATGAGGCCGATGCCAATCGTGAACAACACCATGGCACATATAGCCAGTATTGTCGTGTACGAGTTTTGTGGACGCTCAGAAGCAGACAGTAATGATTCGCGCATACATACATCGTGACCTTTCCACCTTTATACTAATTAAGACATATGTTATTTCCTGTTTATTGGACATAAAAATGAATATGAATCATGACAAAACGTCCACGCGAGGACGACACCGAATCAGTGACAAAGAAATTGCGCGTGAACCCGGAATTGGAGGCCATGAAAGTCACACTTGACAATTTGCTCAAATCGGCGAACGAACATCACGAAGAGGCGCGTATCGCTGCCATTGATACTGCATCTGAATTAGAAGAGCAATGGACAGAGGCTACTTCTGCTCGAGATAAGACGAAAGCAGAGCATGACGCTGTGCACGGTGAGTTGGACACGGCGTCGCAATACTTGGACACGTTTGAAAATAGCGCCACAGTCAAAATGTTAAAGAAGGCTAGCGAAAATAAAACAGTGGGCACACTGGTCCAAGACCATGAAACTATTCGTGATGCCCTTACAAAAGTTGAAAATTTGAAGACTCGTTTGCAAACAACACTCGCCGAGTTAAAAGTAAGTCTCCAGAAAGAAACTGATAGTGCTGCTGCGCTAAAAGAGAAATTGACGGCGGCCGAGGCGAAAGTCGAAACCATTTCATCGTTTGCGTAAAGTTATAGGAAAAAAATGATACTTAAAATTTCAGAGTACTATTTGTCGCGGGCTTTGTATGCGATGTGTATATAGCCTTTGGGGTCACTTTCTTCATGTTCGTGTGTGCTACCCACTGTCGAATTCCGTTTGTGTAAAGTCACACTGGCAAATCGTATTTGTTCACATGGCAGCAGCAACGCGATATACACAATAAAATAATCCATATTAGAACAAGAATCATACCAATAAAAAGGACCACAAATTCAGGTGTCATTGAATTCATTCACTCTGAGTCCCATTATATACTACTTTGTTTTGACTCAAAGTGTGAAGATATGGTTCTTTCGTCTCTGCGTGCTTGCCATTCTTGCAGCGTGCGTTTTCGTTTGTTGCCGTACCATTTGAAAAATACCCGCCATGCGACAAAGACGACTGTGCAGACGCCGAGCAAAATCACGCCAAGCATTCCAAAGTCCATACGACAAACAATATACATGGTTTTAAATACGCGAAAAATCATAGTATATAATGTATTGTGTAACCAAATAAATGTGTCCTGAGTATTTTTTAATATTGACTACTTTCGTGTTTGCAGTCTCGGACGTTGCGATATGTTTTCTGTGTACGCGGTTTCAATCATCTTCACACCCTCCGAGCAAAACGTGGGCCTTTGTATCGTCTAGTTTAATGCTCTTCGTTGGGATTGCTATTGGGTTTCATTGTACAAGTACATGTACTATGTCATATATCACATGGGGGTCGATTACGTTTGCATTGTTGTTTTGCTTAACACTTCGCGAATGGGCGAGTATCGTATTCACATCGCCACTGGACAGTGTTCACGTCACGCCAGCGTCAACCTACGAATATAATCACGAGTGCGGTGATAATTGCTGCAGCGAAAACCATCCCGACTAATAAGTATATTCTGCTTCGAACCTTTGTATATGTCGGCGCTAGCTTAATTTCAAATTCAACGTTATCTTCATATCCATCGAATCTGTAAGCTTCCTTGGACGACATCCTTGTAAAAATATAGTTTGTACATAAGAATGATTAAATTATAAACATTTATGGAAATGTTTAAGTATGATATTGGTCTAAGCAAATCCCAACTAAGTTAGGCGTATTTTATATTTTAATTACGTTTGTATTTGGTATATTAATGACTAAACAGTGCAGCAAATGTAAGGAATATAAACCCGTTAAACTTTTTGGAAAACGAACATCAAGCAAAGATGGCAAAAGAAGTCAATGTAAGGTATGTGAAATGGCTTATGCTGAAATGAACCGCGAAAAGAAACGGGCCAAGGGTAGGGAACGCTATAAAAATAACCGCGAATTCTTAAACGAACAGTGTAAAGACTATCAGCGTAAAAATAAAGCAAAGGTTAGAAAATATCAGGCGTCATGGACTGATAAAAACAGAGAACATGTCAACAAAAGAAGGCGCATGCGTGCAAAGAAAAGGCGTAAAACTGACGTTCCTTGGGCAATTGCAAAAGATTTGTCGAGTCACCTCGCTCACATTATGAACGGTTCCCAGAAACATGTAGCACATCTTAAAATGTTAAAATGTAGCCGTGTCAAATTGATGGGATACATGCAACGCAATTTTTCAGAATTTATGACGTTTCAAAATAGAGGCCGGTGGAAAGTGAAATATGATTTGCCCCCACATCCGTCCGATGGCACTCGACAATGTGGGAAATGGCATGTGGACCATGTTGTTCCAAAAGATGCGTTCGATTTGTCTCGGCCTATTGAACAACATATATGTGAATGGTATAGGAATTTGAAGCCGGTGTGGGCAACGACAAATATGCAAAAGAGTAAAAAATATGACCCAAAGGCTAAGCAAGCTTTGATTAGAGAATGGATATTTTATAATGTTTAATGCTATTGAGTTATGTAATTTAAGTATGTATTTAAGCAAATATTTTTTGCAATTATCTCGGGGACTATGACGGTTCCAAGGCTCTAACCACGCAATCTGAGTACAAGATGCAACGTGGCCTCTTTTTGGATGTTGTAGTCGCTCAAAGTCCTCCCATCTTCCAATTGCTTGCCTGCGAATATGCCAAGTACCCTGCCTTTCAGCGAGGGAGTAGACTGTACCTTGCGATTTCATCAAAGCTGATTAAGCTTCTCCACCGCGCCACCGTTCAGTCGTTGAAGGGCCACCATATACTTATCATAACGTACGTAGGCGGTCACACTGCGGATTATCCAATCCCAACCGTTGTTACCCGAGAAGTGGCATTAGCACTGTTCCCTCATACACGTTTCCATGTAAAGGTGGTAGGTTGGGCTCTAAGGAAGTCCCCGCTTCGAGCGGCGTCGCCTTGCTAATAGCAAGACTTGCTGGCGCTTTTAACGCCAACAGGGCCCATTAGTCGAGCCGTTGTTGGTCTGGTGGTATCAATTTAGACCAAATACCCTGCCTTTCGGACGAGGGATTAGACTGTATCTTAAGCTCCATCGAGTTGGTTAAACTGTCATTTGGAACCGATGCCCGTTCAGTCGTTGGGGCCTCATCATATCCATTACCATGGCGGACGTAGACGATAAGCTGGCGGATTGCCCAATTCCTAGCGTTGTTACCATTGGGGACGGCCATTAACCGTGTTCTTGTTCAATGTTTCCAAGGAACAATGGGTAGCTAGGACTCTAAGGGGTTTCCCGCCTCAAGGCATCTCGCTTCCGAAGAAACTAGCGCTTGGGTTGGATGTTCATCCAGAGGGCCACAATTGTTTTCCCGTGGTCAGAGCCTCTATAACCACGGCAAAGCGCTTTTCTAGGCGTACCGTTCACCTTCTTTATCTTGAATTTTAGCTTTGACATTCTCGATTGTGTCCGAGGGCTCGACGTCCAAAGTTATAGTTTTCCCCGTGAGTGTTTTGACGAAGATTTGCATGTCTATACGAATGCGTACAGCGTTTATATACACTATACCATAAGAAAAATAATGTAAAGAAGCACTTACTTTGTTCCCGAACTTTTTGCTACAAACATGATTTAGACAGTATAAAGGTCCGCATTTCGTAAGAACAAATATGTTTCACAACTTTTTGCAAACGGAAGCGAAGAAGGGGGAAAAGTTTCTTCACGCTGAACCGAGGGGTTCTAAAGAGTGCCCCAGTTGTTCAAAGTCAATAGGTTCAAGGAGTAAGACCTGTAAACATTGTCAGCATGATTTCAGGCTCACGACACAGACGTACAATACGAGTGCGGAGCTACAACGTCAACTGGATGCATCTAACGCTAAATCAGCACGACTACAACACGAGCTGGATACAGAGAAGGCCAAATCGGCACGACTAGAACACGAGCTGGATACAGAGAAGGCCAAATCGGCACGGCTAGAACAATTGGGTGGAATTGCACCGGCACGACCTCGGGTCAACTCATTGGACTCAAATGTTAGTTTCGGGGGAGGTGCGGCGTCCCCGAATTTCGGGTCGATTCCTCGGACCGATTTTGATGGCCTAATGGACAGTGACCTGAGTTCAGATTTGGCTAGGACAGGAGACACGGAAGGACGCATCGGTAATTTTGTGTTGAAACTTGGTAAAATGTCAGACTTTGACCTCATAAATATACTTAATATAATTGAAATCTCAACGTAAATTGTCTTTACGTGTAATGGTAATCCCCCCGAACAAGGTATTATTCTCGTATATAAATGCGGCGCATCCCATTCACAATGGAATTCTTACAAAACGGCCACGCAGTATTCGCGTGCACACCTGTCATATTCCGACGCGTCCATTGTCTGTGCCCGAATTCACTGGAGTTGAAATATTCACACACAGATTTGGTGGTGCGACTCGCAGACGAATCAGAAGTGATGTTGGAAATTATACAGGGAATTCTGACGAGTTCGACGTATCAGGTAAAAATCGCAGGGCACACGTTTCCACTACAATTCTCACAAAGAACAACCGAATGTATAAATTGGATAAAAAAAATGGTGTTCGCGTGCTATCCGGACCTACCCGTCTGTGACATGTATGCTGGAAATGTGCTTAGTCCTAGAGTGTGACACATTAATGACGAGCCCGTCCCCCAGCACTCAGCAAGCTGTAACTTTTTCCGGTATGCGTCCGGGCATTCTGTAACTTTTTCCGGTATGCGTCCGGGCATTTTTTTGGGACGTCTTGTGGCGTCCGCTTATTATTTTTGACATTACACTAAATTAAATGTCCCATTTAAAAGATTTTGGCTTTGATTAAAAAATTATTACATTTAACATATAACGGATTTAACATGTAACGGATTCAACGGAGCGTTTCAATCACGTAGACGTACAAGCAGCTGCGTTAGACCTTGGATTATTATAATGTCTTTATTATCATGCAATTCGCTAATAATAGGCAAAATGGTTCGTATTATGACTTGTTCTTTATCTGACAATTCAATATAAGTAAGGTTTTGTGGCGGCAAAGCAGTCAAAAAATCGTGCGACATTTTATGGACATTCTAACTGTACTAAATACTCATTCCATAAGAAAATCTGTTATTCATCGTTGGAAAAAAGGTTTGACGTTCAGCAATCGCTTGACACTATATATTATAATATTGTATATTGTAAAAATGGCCGCAGCACGACCCACGTTTCTCACCATGACGTCACAGGACGTATATTCAGTCGAGGTCAAAACATCCCATAACGAACTCGAATCTCTCCAGCAGGCGATTAAAGATAATCTGAACGATGTAAGTGTATATTTTGCACGTATATTGAAACATGCCGCCCGTGCCAAAGTAGACATGTCAAATGCTGGTGAAGATTGGCGCGACCATTATTTAGAAACACTGCAAACGGACATTGAAAAACTGCGAAGGCTTTCATACGAATTGGACCTCGTTCACACAACACATCCGTATTGCGCGGGTTGTAATGACCCCGCTGGGTTCCAACCCAACCAAATGGCACATACATGTGGACATGAAGATTCTGATTCTGACGAAGAAGAGTGTTGACTATACCCGGTACTTATCCCAAAATGTTTATAGTCAGCAACGCCCAATTTCCTGTCAGCAACGCCCAAAGAGATTACATCATCGTTTTTAACGATGTCCTCCGCGATATCCACCGAGGAAGTGGAAGCACTGGTCGTGCCAGCCGTGGCGCGGGCGTTGGGAGCGGTCAGGAGCACAAACTGCACCTGTACACAGATAACGAGTCAAGAGCACGTGCTTGTGGCGTATTATGAGGTGCGTGCTCTTACAGCGGTCGGACGCGTGTCGGTGTCGGTCGGTCACGGTATGGTAGTATTTGCTCTGAGTAAAGCCAAAGACACTCGGCTGTATACGAAGCTCGAAGACTGGCCCGTCGACGAAAAGATTGCGGGGTTTCTCACCTTTCCTGTCGAGAATCCTGCGGCAGTGTCGGACCGCGTGAACGAAATGCTTGCTGGGGCCTACGCCGCCGCCGAGAATATGGGGGCGCACTGTGTGAAGAAACGCCTCAACAATTATCTAAAGGCCATCTCTCTCATCCTTTAGATCTTTGACAGACATTCTACAGGAATTTTTTTATATTTTTTTTATATTTTAATAGAACTTTGTGCTCGGTCCGTAAATGCAAAAAAGTGTCTTTTTACTAACCCTAACACTTCACTACTGTAGACGATGTCCTTCCTGATGATTTAATTTAAATTAAATTAAATTGAGGTCTGTCCTCAAATGTGGTCGATGATTTAATTTAAATTAAATTAAATTGAGGTCTGTCCTCAAATGTGGTCGATGATTTAATTTAAATTAAATTAAATTGAGGTCTGTCCTCAAATGTGGTCGATGATTTAATTTAATTTAAATTAAATTCGAAGGTATATAAAGGCACGGGAGTTGGACATTACGATGTCTGATAGGTCTCAATTTATTCAGCATGTGCAAGGGGAAACTCTCCCAGAACTAATCGGAGAGTTGTGGCGTTTAGAAGAGCTCGACGCCTACCAAAGAGGCATGGTGAGACAACTCCTCGAACACTGTGCCGCGAGAGACTGGGTGAAAGCGTACGACGTATTCGTGGGATACTTTATGGCGAATCTATTAGGGTTTCAAATGTTACAGTTTGACATAGCTCTTAAGTTTGATAGAATACTATCCCTTTTGGGTGAAAAAGTTGCATCGCATAGCGGTGGCGCCGCGGCGGCATCATCACCTGCTAAAAAGGCGAAGAAATCTTTACGTGGGACCAAGGCCTGTCCCGATTGTGGCGCACGTTATGGCACGCGTAAAAAGAAATGTGATAAATGTGGTTATCAATTTCCAGTCAAGTCCAAAGTAAAGAATAATGACGAAGGGTCGTCTGGGACGACCTCTTCTGAACCGGAAAGAGTAAAAAAACGCGACAGTGGCGCGGCGGCATCATCGCCACCCGCTAAAAAGGCGAAGAAGTCTCTAAAAGGTACCAAGGCCTGTCCCGTTTGTGGCGCACGTTATGGCACGCGTAAAAAGAAATGTGATAAATGTGGTTATCAATTTCCAGTCAAGTCTAAAGCAAATAAAAAGGACGAAGGGTCGTCTGGAGCAGTGGCTGTATCCTCTTCCGAACCAGAAGAAACAGGGCCTTTTGATTTGAACGGCTTCTACCCCCTTTACAATACCGAAAGAGGTGCAGCCGTGGCTGGCGATGGTACGACGCATTCGCACGATATAGACGGCGTTACATACTACATGCCGAATGGTGTTGAATACTATCACGGTAATCACACCTCGACAGCTGAGGAGCCCAATAAAGAAGAATCTGCCGTTTCTCCGACTTTGACACGAAAGACAAACGGCACACCTTATGAGGTCCCGAATCTGACGGAAGGAACCGAGCAGCCTGACCAAAGCGGGGCAGCGGCCCTGGTTATCGGCGATGAAGCGCGTGTCACGAGTGCTGTCGAACCCGAAAACAATGCCGAGGCTAAAGAAGGCGAGGCCAACGAAGATGGATTCGTCAACCCCCCTGGCTTGAATACGAGTGATGTCGTCGAAATCCGCCTGAAGCCGATTTGGCGCAAGAAACTGTTTAAAGAAGACGGGCAAAAGTTCGTGCGCGGAAAAGAAGGTGACGACAAGAAAGCCGTCAAGAATATACACGACATTCTGACCAAGAAAAATGTCAATAAATATTGGCGTAATTTTCCGGCAAATTCGGTAAAAAAATGGCAAAACCAACATATTCGCGCAGAATGGAAACAAACTCGTGACACTAAACCACCTAAAAAACTGGACGAGTCTGACCTGTTGGTGGTGCACTGGCGTAGTAAACAACCACCCGAAATCGAACCGTTGCCCATGTTTCTACCAGAAGACGACGGTCAATTCTTGGTGGAAGACATGAGTGCGGCGATGATTAGCGTGTACCTGGAAGACGCCGACGATTCGGGCAATTTCAAGTTCAAGTTCAAGTCAGACATTTTGCTGAAATATGTGGAATGGCGACAATTACCAGACCTCCCAGTGGGTGCTCCCTATGACAAAGTTCGCTTCCAAGCGGCACTCGATTGTCTGCATACGTTTGGGGGTGCAGACAGTCCCTTTCATAACGATTCGAAAAGTATCATGCTGCTGTCCGATTACGCGTCCACGTTGGACAAAGTTGTCCATCAAGCACAAAAGGCACTCGACGAAAGAATTGCGGCGCACGAGAATCGTAGTGGTGGTGAGTTCAAAGACCCAGAAATGGGTCGTTTCGAAGAAGAATTGGCCCGTGCTACGGGTGTTGCCAATTGGGACAGAGACCCGCCGCTTGTATTCGATGCGAGTTTCGTCGAACAGTTGCCACCCACCGCGGAAGAAGTAGAGCAATACTTGGAGGACGAACACGTCCAACGTCAGTTGTTTATCCGTCAATGGGCCGTGACATGTGCCATGCAGCAGATGCCGGACGGTTCTAAACGTGGTGAGGAAGCACAACTGTTTGAAATAAAATTCGAGGGCGACTCGACTTGGTATGCTGCTAAAGTGGTCCGAAACGACCCCGTGAATTCAGTCGTCGAATACGCCTACGTAAACCCACCCGAGGATGACCAAGATTGGTCTAACGGTGAGCTTGATTTTGCGTTGGATACGTTCCGCTTGGTGCAGGCGATGGCGCCCGACGACGGAGTGATAACGGAGACTTCTATCGAAGAAGAAGACGCCGAGCAAATCGCACAGGACGAAGAAGAAGACGACGCGGAATCGTCCTCGGACGAAGGTGAAGAAGATGAATTGATGGGTGAGGATGTCCAAGTGCAATATATGGACGCCGCGGGCAATTTAATGATAGGTACGGTCACGGCCAAGCGGCTTCGTGAAGACGTGGCGGCCGACGACCCCTTGCGCGTCACAGACCCGTACGAGTACAATGTGGACGGCGTGTGGGTCGGAGGCGATAAGCTCAGTAAGGACGAAGACGTTGATTACGAAACGGACGACGAAGTGTTGTGCCCCGATGGTGTCACCCGTAAGATTGAATCCACAAGTGGTGACTTGGCATTCTTCGCAGACTATGAGGGGCACGACGGTGTCACTTTTGAGGAACTCGACGAGGCTAAGCTCGCTGCCGTCGACGCGGAAGAAAGCGCGGCGGTCGCCGAAGAAGAAAAGGAGCTGCATGAGGTGGACACACAAAAAACGCGCAAATGGCGTGGACGCACGGTTCGTGTCATTGAACCCTTGGAACCTTATGTGACACACATCAAAGAAGAATTCTACGGAATCGACGTAGAAGAATGGCAAAACGAAAAAATTCGCGAACATTGGAGGGAAAGTCATGACACCGAACCACCTACCAAAAGTCAAAAGTTTAATGAGTCTGACCCGTTGGTTATAGAATGGCGCAACAAGCAACCACCCGAATTTGAACCCCTAAAACAATATGAAGAGGGACATGTCATTGGAGACATAGTGACTGATGATGAAGGAACTATGTGGAAATTGGTAAGATTTACAGACTCGGGTGCTGATTGGGAAGAGGTGGCAGCAGAGCACGGGGCGGAAGCAGAAGCAACACCGGCAGAAGAAGAGACGCTATCGTTAAACATCCCATATACAAAATACAGCCAGAAAGAATGGAAAGAGATGAAGAAGAAACAAGAAGTCAGCAAAGACGACGACCAAATCGAACTCGTGGATTTGCAAGATGTGTCGTCGGGCGAAATATTTAGAGAACAAATCGCGGACGAGCTCGACCAAGAGCACTACGCGGCAGATAAAGGCAGCGACGACGAAGTGGACGAAGACGAAATGGAAGAGGACGAGGCCGCGGAACAAGAAGCAGACGATGCCGTGTCGTCCGACGACGCAGTCTCCTCTGAAGAAGAGGGGGAATCCGAACCCGAAGATGTACTAGCCGAAGATGACTTGGGTGTCTCTGACGCGGCCGAAGAGACCGACGAGGAGTCTGCCGGGGAGGAAGATTAAAAACGTATTTAACACAATTATATTTTAAAGTAAATGTATAATGTAAGTATTATCGGCAAGTCTAGAACGGGCAAGAGCTCGTTACGTTCTCAATGGTCCGGTCAATCTTTTAGTGAATCTTATTGTTCCACTATATTTGTGGAAGTTCATCAGATGGATTCCATGATAATGTACGAGATACCAAACCCGTGCAGAGAACCCGTGGTCCAATACTACGAACACACCGACGTATTCGTCCTCGTTGTTCGCAAAGATGCCACGCGACACGATGCATATGAGCGCCTCTGCAGACTTTATCGCGATGCTAGTTGGTTGATGGTATTCAACGGACCGGGCGAGTTTCCGAAGAGTCGTTTGTACGCAACGAATCGAGGTCTGTCTATGGCCCGCGTGAATTTGAAAACTGGCATGGGCGTCACGGAGTCTCTTCGGGTTCTTCAGGAGTTGACGCAACTTCACCGGCAGCGCCCCATGCCGGTGTCACTATTGGATGAGGTCTATCAGTGGATTCCGGCGTGCGTATGAGTTCTGCAATCGTTGTCAAGGCTGGGCCCTCGGTGACTGTTTCAAAATACGCCCCGTCGTTCGTTTGGCATCGTTCGTGTGCCAAGAACGGTACCTTTCCGAGTTCTTCTTTTAACAAATCAAAAGGTCCGAATTCCAAGCGCGACGTCTGCCACCGTTCGAGACGATGTATAGATTTACCGTAATTACCATTGTTCCACAATATATCTGCCGAATAATAATATCGTAGGGCTTCGGCTACTTGCATCAGGTCTTGGGCTTGTTTCGAGGGCCACGTTGCCAAAGAACGGGAAAAATGTCTCAATGCGCGTTGAGACACTGTGAACATGGCCGTAGACGCTGTCTGTTTCTGTATGCCCGTGCATAACATGCACAAATCTGCCATGCCTCTACATTGGTCAGTTTTGGCCAGGTGCCATTGCGATTGTAGGACGTCGTGGTTGAGATTGGACAGTTTCCATTTCCACTGCACCAGCTTTTCAGCACTTTGTCTGAACAACGTTTCTTGGCGTTGAAATGCCGCGCGGGCGTCTTTGAATTCTTGCGTCGCGACCAGCTCGTGTCCGATATTTCCGTTCATCAGGGCCAGTGCAAAACGCGGTAGGATTGATTCTATTCTCCAGCACGGTGTATGTATAATCGCGTCGTTGACGCACCATTCAAAAGAAGGCTGCTCTATCAGAGGCTGGTCCCAATGTTTGGACAGATGGTGGACCAACTCGTCCGATTTGGCAATATATGCCTTTAATTGTTTCCGCAAATGGGCAGTCGACTCTTGTGTATCCAACAGTTGTTGGACGGCCATACGGACTCGTGTGGTTTCGATGCTGTTTGCCCACGGTTGTGAGAGTATTTTTTCAAACTCTACTGTACCACGAATGTGGATATTCATTTTCTATTCAACCGAGGTCTTTTAAATACTAGCATATTGTCTTCTAGATACTAGCATATTGTCTTCTAGATACTTATCAAACATGGCTGGTTTGAACTCAACCGTCCTGTCTGACAGTATTGCCATGAGCACTGATTTCGTATTCACAAACGAGGACATGGATTCACACAGCGTGCGCAAGTCGTGGTTCAACAAACGGTAGCAGGCAAACGGGTCGGAAAAAACAGGAAGTTTAGGGAATCCGTTATCGACGATGTAAAATCGTCCGTCGAGAGACTGGACCACAGAATCCACGGTCAAATTGCCATGGACGTACGGAATACCCTTGCCGTCCAAATGGCGCAACACTGAAGATATTTGACACAAACATTCCATGCAGAGTGTTTCGGGGTCTGAATGGGTTGAAAGCAGGTCTCGCAATGTCTTCGTGCACAATATGGGTCCCGTTCCCATTCCAATGTAGTAACAGTCTCCTATGTATTGCAAACAGAACACGGGCATTTGTGTAAGCGGTTGTAAAAAAGGCAACAAAACGGGTTTCGTTGTGGGCGCGACATCAAAATTACATATCGGGCCTCCTGGTGCGCAACGCCACGCTGTGATTTTCGGATGATTTTGCGAACTGGCTACCGCTAATAAGGCCAAGTCTCTGATGCAGCGCGTATTATTTTTCATAATAGAGTCGAGTCGATTATTCTGACTCGTAGTGAGCATTTTAAATAAAAATAGTATTTATATATATCGTATTGTTAAAATGTTTCGTAGAATAGTAGTAGTGATGGGAATGCTTGCAGCCGGCGTATCGGCCAACTGTCCTGAACGGGAACCCACCATGCGTTGCTTTTACACCAAGGCGGATAAAAATGGCGACGGTGTTATTACACGCCACGAACTGGAGAAGAAAATCTTCTCCGTGCTCAGTTGGTACGAGGCCGCCCCGTTCAAGCTGTTTGGCGGCATGGGCCGCATCATGGAAGACTGTGACACGAACCGCGACGGCCAACTCACTGTGGAAGAATCTTTAAACGCGAAACATTGCATGGATAGCTGTTTGAAGCGCAGACACACCAAATATAAATTCAAATGCTAATACATACACACTATTTTCTTTGGTACGGCCTTTTTCAGTGTTCGCAGTTCGCGCGCCTTTTGCAGAGCCTGTCTGCGTGACGCAAAGGTGCCTCCGAACACAGTCCTATTGCATTTACGCACTGAAACGAAGTACTTTCCGGACGGCGCCTTGTACACAGTATTATTATTCTCCATAGTCTATTTTAATACAACATGTATATACTTACTTTAGATTATTCAAAACATATATGTATTCCGTGTTAGCGTCTACATATAAAAATAAACATGCCGTGGCGAGTGTGGCGTGTTCGCCGCCTGGACGAAATTCATCCCCAAATTCTGCCGTGTGGTAAGTTTGAACTCGAGAATGAGCATCAACAACGTCAGGAAACGATGGGATGGTTGCCCTGTCACCACGGCAATGTCGAGTACGAACTTGTCTTTAAAAAGAACGGCGATATTGCTGCCATCGTAGGCATGCGCATGCTTCGAAAAAAAAACCGTCTTCCAGTGTCCGACGCCGGCAAAAAGATTGCTCAGGGAAAGCTTGCGCCTATGGGGTACACTAAAGAACAGTATCTGAAGCAAGCCGTGCACGCCTACAAAGACCAGGCGACGTGGACTGTTGCGATGTTGTATACTCACAAAGTAATCGCGTCGATGGACGTGAACGCCGTATTTGCGTGCCTCGTCGCCGACCCTGAATCGGTATGCACGCGCGGGTCCGTTGCTTGTATACCGTATTTAATGTACAATCGTGACAAGGCGTGGGACGCCATCCAACGTGTCCTTCGCACTTTAGGAGAACCCCCGTACGAAGATAGAGCGGGCTTTGAGGACCGCATGCAATGGCAACTTGACACTCGATACTGTACGGGTGCACTCGAGTCGCCCGGGGACAACATTAGGAACCTACAACGTTATCAGGACATCTGGACGACAAGCTTCGAAATCGAACAAGCGCGCACGATTGCGCGTGCTATGGCGAAGGACAATTGCACGCTGTGGCTGGGCACGCCGTGCAGACAAGCTATGGAAGGAAAAAAGGTTGTGGTAGCAACGCTCGAGGAAGCGTTTGCGCTCAAGTGTTTCGTGTCCGTTGATAATATATACATGTTGCGGCCGCCATTTGAAGAAACGTATCGGAAAGAGATGGGACTACCCGGTATAATAACGCTGGGCAAAAACGAAGACGTCTGTGTACCTTGGGCGCATCGGTGGGGCATTAAACACTGGCTTGCGCTGGCGGCGACATACCCGAAAACGTTCACCTGTATAGGACGCGTGGACCAATACGGAGACGGTCGAGGACAGGTGTTCCGCCAAATGGTTGACGCGTCGTTTCCGTGTCATCTTGGACACCATTTCAAAGTAAACAATGTTGAAATGGTGGAAGCCGGCGACGTACCGCTGTTTGTCCGGTCTTTAGACTATCCGACTATTCAATGTTTCGCGGACATACCGTTTGACGGGGACATTGACACAGGCAGGCGGTGGATAAAATACCCACGGCGTATCCGAACCTTGGCGCAGCGTGATAAAGTAAAAGAACCACGCGTAGCACTATGCGAAGAATATTTTACACATGCGTATAAAGTGGGCGAAAATGCGTCTGTCGTGCCGGTGCGTCGCCTATTGACTCCGGTAGACGTAGGCGTTTACATTTGTTCGGAGAATACGCGCGCTTTTGATATACATGCTGCCAGAGGGCTGTGCCGGCACAAGTTATATGTCGTCAATTGTATCAACGCGCCGTTCGCATGGGAACACAAAGCCCCGCGAAGAATATCGGTGTCGCCATTTATTTAGCACATGTTAGGGTGTTTTTTACACAACTTTTCGAGCAATGCGAGCGACTTTCGGGCTTCTGGCACGAGCAGCTTCATATCTTGGAGTGTGTCAGATCCGTCCGTCAAAAGCGTCCCCAAATCTGAAAGCGAGACCAACAATGCTGTGAACATAATAATAAGAAGCAACGTGGACACTGCGCTCGAACACAAGAGAGCTTTGACGGTCCACGGCGTACGTTCGATTTCTTCGTTCATGCGTGTATACATTTGAAAAGGCATTACTAAGTTATATACTCGGATTAGAAAAACCACCCTATATAAATAGATAGTGTTATTGTATACAATGTCCCGTCTACAGAGAGAAACCGCAATGGTTGCCACCGAAGTCGTGGAAAAGCAAATCGAAGAAATGGAGAGTGTCCCACAGGAGGTGTACGAAGCCCAACATCCTGCCCTAGCGTACCTAAAAGATGTCAAAGCGTCGGCGGTGGAGCCCGACCACCTCGACAAATATGTCGAGGTGGACCCCTACAACAAAGCTTAACTTAACCCATAAATAAAGTATAAACTGCATTTTTTATTAAATTAAACATGGCACTAGAACTAGTTATTGGTTCTATGTACTCGGGTAAATCTACAGAGTTGATGCGTCGTGTAAAGCGTGTTCAGTCGATTGGCATGCGGTGTCTGATTATCAATCACGCGAACGACACCCGCGTGCAGGGCGATTTCGTACAAACACATGACGGAAATACGCTGGCTGCCACCAAGACCGACGACCTGTTGCTGGTCCACGTACAGCCCTACGACACAATTGCGATTGACGAAGCGCAGTTCTTTAGCAATTTAAAGACGGCGGTCATGTTGATGGTCGAGACACATGGAAAACACGTCATTGTGGCCGGACTTTCGGGGGATTACCAGCGCAAACCGTTTGGCGAAATACTGGACCTGATTCCACTCGCAGACGATGTCGAATACAAGCGCGCGTTGTGCAAACGTTGCGCCCACCCCGGAAGGCCCGCGTCGTTTACGAAACGCATATCTACGGAAACGGAAACAGTCTCTGTAGAATCCACGTACCAGGCTGTTTGTCGTATGTGTTATACACAAAAACAATAACTGAACCGTTCGCAAAATGTACCTATAAAGTTGGTGCGAACTACGATAACTATGTTCACAACGTATGCGCCCAAGTACATACGATTTCAATCGTGCGAAGGGTCGGTGTCCGAACTTATTTCGTCAGATGAACTTTCCAGACGCCTCAGCACCATGGTATGTTCCCTCCAAGCGGCAGCTGTGCAAACACACTTTGTGGGGGCCAATTATGTCCCGCAAAAAAATATAGACCCTATTTCATCTATAGAAAACAAAAAATTAGTCGCTTTAGAGAAGAATCTGGACGTGTGTGTTTTACAGGCGCGCGTGGATGATGTCAATGATACATCGAGTGTACCTCGAAATGAAAACACGTCTAAAGCAGCAAAAAAGCAAGACAAAGAGCGCCCTTGGCAAATCGTACAAGGAAAGAAAAAGGGCGATTTTTGCGGAAGATTTGGAGACATTGATAAAGATGTTTATGGAGACGTTATAGAACAAGAAAAGCTGCGCATTCAACAAGAACTCGATGACGATTTTGTGAATTTTCCGATGGTTAATATGGATGACGAATTTGGTCCACACTGGAAGCGTTCAGATGAATTGTGCAAATCCAATGGCTTTAACGGTTCGGATGCAGCCCACTTTAATCTGAACCACGTGCGTTTTTCGTACGAAACGTACAAAGAAATATTGGACGGCATCAAAGCCAAACGCAAATTGAAGTCATCTGACTTCAAGAAAGCCTTTGCAAAAGTGACGGGCGACAATCCTATGGCAGGATACGGAAAACTTGTGGGCAACTTCAAAGACCAATATTTGCGCGAAAACGGCCAACGCGATTTGGTCGACGTTTTGTACGAAGAACCCGGCGAAGATTTGCCACCGCCGCCAGACCTTGATTTCGATACAATGTTCGAAAACATATCCGTCGAAAGCAGATTCGGGGACACTACAGTGAGTGAGGAATTGCGTATCGACAAGCGGCTGCTGAACGCTGAATATTTTCGCGAATTAGATGTGCCTCCCATATTCATGGGCAGTGTGCTAAGAAATGGCGAAGCGGACTACCACAGTGTCTACTTCGAAGGCAAAAACGCGATGGGACAAGTGGGCAAATGGGCCACCATTCTGATTGTCAGACCTACTCGGCGCAGTACTCAAGACGCGCGATTCCGTTCCGAATGCGAAGAATATGTAGAACGATACGCTTCTGAACATACGTTCTTTGTCGAATTGCCGAACCGCGCGGAGGTGCCCTACTTGAAAGGATTGGCGAATACAAAGGGGTATTCCGCGGGCGATTCCAAGTATTATTGCTGGCGCATGGCGCAATGGTTGCACGACAGTTGGTCGGCCCATTTGGCGCCTGTTGCCAAAGCCGTGTACAATCAGACAAAAAGGCGTTGTGTGATTGGCGATGACCAAATCTTGCCATGGGTGCATCAAGTCCCAAAATTCAACGACCGTGCTCGCATGCAAAAGGCGAAAGGCGAATCAACAGAAGAGTTTGCAAGCAGAAAAGCACAAGTTGAAGAGGAACGGCTAGCACGTTTGGCGAATAACGATGAGGTCATCATTGCAAGAGCATACAAAAACGCTTACGGAAAAAACAAAGAATGGGCCTACACACAAAACGACCAATATAAATTTCGCTCGACAATCCGTGATTTGCAAGGTGAATCAATGATGGCTCCAGGCAACAATCGATTCCCCATAACTCACGCCGCGGTATTTATGTACATGAACAGGATATCTGATATCATGGGCGCTGGAATTGTGTGTTCCAACAATGGCGACCCCATTCTGTGGAATATTCCGCTCAAAGAAAAGCAGGAAGCGATGTGTTGTTGGCTCATAAATTTGAACCTTATCGAACCCGCATTGTTCAATTCTACTGGCAAACCGTATCTGCAATCGGCTATCAATCCTGCATTTCAAGCAGCGGAAGACCTGATGATGTTTCGCGTGGCGAGGGACCGGGGCGTTCGCGTCGTCACGTGCTCGACAGTGCGCTGGCGCAAAGCACCTTCCGCAAAAAACTCCACGGCCGGACGCAGTGACACGTCCAAGGAAATACCGCCGCCGTTTCGGCCCATCATCAAGTACCACGACATGTTACGCACAGTCAAGCGATTCAAACCCGCTTTTCCGCCTGTATTTCGACGCTCGTCGTGGCCCGCGTTTCCGCGTGGGTTTTCTATTGACGTCAATTGCTGGCCCTTTGATAAAATCGGATGGGTGGGCCAAACGAAAAAGGTCAAGTCGAAAGATAAGTTTTACGCCCACGAATTCTGGATACAACGGGGCAACGTTATCGCATCGTGTGCCCCAGGGGCAGAAATGAAGCTGTATTGGGGCGATTACGGTCCCGAAAAAGAAAACAAAGAATCTGAATTGCAATTCTTATCCGGTGGTTATGGGGCGCGTCATCGATTCAACATTGTCGTGCTCAAAATGCTTGACGCCATTGAGCGCGACGCCTTGGAGGAATACGATGGCGTCGACGATATCACGGAAAACCTGAGACGCATGGCCGTGTCTGTCCCAGCGACAAAGGCCAAAAAACGCAAACCCAGACGTCAGAAAAAACGCGTCGCAGCTGCAGACGACTCGGACTCGGACGACGACGAAGAAGAATATATGGGTGGAGGAGAGAGCAAACGAACCGTGAACGTCACCGGCAACGACATGGAAAGGGGATATGCCTACGAAGACGCTGCCGGCGACAGGTTGTATTATTTTTTGTCTCCAGATGAATTAAAACAGTACGGCACTGACACGGGGCGCATTGATTGGTACAGCAAAGGGGAAAACCAACACGACAAGGATGAGGACACTGGTGCATGGTTCGAAAGCAAAGAACAATACAATGATGCACAAGAAATGAATGGAAAGCAGCCTTTGAAGGAATTGGGGCCCTTTTATGTGACGCCCAAGGACAACATGCAACTCGTAGATGTTGCTGACAAGACGGACACGTCTGTGTCGCTTTTAGTCAAATTAAACCCGCACATACCGGGAATACGCAAAACCAGAGGGAGGACGACGTTTTTCCCGGGGCAGTGTATCATTTACAAAAATACATTTGACGTGTAATCGAATTTATTCTTTATTTTCTTTATCTTCTGGCCATAAGTAATACACTACAGCACCAGCACTGACTGCGCCTACCATATACATGGTTGTAATCATGTGAAAGCCGACCATGTTGTGTTTCGTGGTGCGGGACCTTTATACGAACAACCGCCGAACAAAATCGAACGGACAAATTTAATTTCGCGGACGCCGCAGGCTCCGCGGCCAATTTAAATTAAATTCTTTGGACCGGCCAGTTTTTGCGTTTGCGATGTTCTCGGACGCCGCAGGCTCCGCGGCAAAATTTAATTTAATTTAAATTAAATTCCGACAGACAGCTCATCTCGGCTCGGGACCGGATACAAGGCTGGCATCGGTTCGCGCGGTGGTTCTCGGGCTGGACCCGGTTCCACCACCTTGAGACTGAGAAATGTTTTTCCGGGTTGACCACGGCCAATCCAGACGTCTTGCTCGTAGCGCGTTACAGGCTTGAACGACGCCTTGGAATAGACGTAATACTCGCCCAGATGCCCGACGAGCAGACGATTGGTTCCCGCGATTTGCCAAACGGGTACGTCGATGGCAATTGTCCGTGCGGTGGCGGCACCGTGCCAGTCGCCGTACGACTCGCGCTTGTACACAAACGGGTTTAAATTGTGTTTCAGTACGGTCACAGTGAGGAACCCAGGCCATCTATTCATCGGTTTCGGCACAGCATAGCACCATCCGGTGTCGCACGGGTGTATCTTGGATGTATGCGTCTCTCCATTACATTTAAAAGTCCATTTCGTGCCTCTTTTGGATGTTACGATGCCGGACCGACCCTTGACGTAGAGCTGTGTGCCGCGTTTCCACCCTTTGAGCATATTTGGTTTTAATTTAAATCAACCAAAATACACTACTCAGAACATATTCAGAATCTTGTATATAAGTTCTATTTGACATCAATGTATTATGACGTTCTTTATCCTGATTTTAATTTTTGCAATTCAATATGTACGTGCGGCTGATATGAAAATATACCCTTACATTCAAGATAACACTTGCGAGTCCCATGGGTACACACGGATTTTGAACACGGCCGAATGTTCAGCTGGTGCACTGTACATTTCAGATTTATTTTCCGGGGAAGTTTTAAAATGGTCGACCGATTCTGGGGCACTGGACGCTTATGATAGAGGAAACTCAGATTATTATGGCCCCACAGGATGTTGGATTAGTTATTTTGGCGATAACAGGTTATATTTATCTACTGGTGTTCATCCGAACGCAGATTACCGGAAAAAGTGCGATGATAACAATTGCATTTGTAACGCCATCACCGCCCCTATTTGTACTAACACAATCGGTAGGAATCCCAATCCAGGTGAATGTGCATGTGGCAAAACAGCGGTGTGCACGTCCACCACGGGGTTTTATTGTACAAAGTCGGATTATACGAATGAAGATTATTTATCTTCGTGCGCTGCTGTCCCGAGATGTGTCAACACGGATGGTACTAAGGCCAATTCCGTATCTTGTATATGTGGCAGAACTAGTGGAACAACCCCCAGAATATGCTCTGGAAACGAGTACTGTGAATTTGGGGATATCCAAGGTTGGAACCCATACGGATGGTACGATTCTCGGTGTGGAGGTCCTAGCTGTGCAAACACGGATGGTACTGTGGCCAACAGCGACTGCAAGTGTGGCAATGCCGACTGTACGAGTGAAACAGGACTTTTCTGCCAGAAGTCCTCTAACCGATGCCACCACGCCTCTTGTAGCAAAACAGCTGGCTTGGTCGAAAATGACGCGCCGTGTGCCTGTGGCACCGCTGATTGTACGAGTGAAACAGGGCTTTTCTGTGACGCCTCCAATAACAAGTGTAACGACGTCCCTTCTAACTGGGTCACCATGTACCCTTATATAACATCAAATACGTGTCCAGGTCAGGGGTACGAATTTATTGAAGACCCCTGGGAGTGTCAAGCCCAAGCTCGTTTATATATCAAACAAGATTTGTGGGTGAATGAAATAACGGGCTTGACTTATAGATGGGGCACGCCGTATGGTTGCTCCAACGACGGAACTTCGTGGCTAGCGTTTGGCTCACACTCGGACATGAAATCGTTTGTCTGTAATGGTCCGGTGAACGACCCGTACAATCCACGTGTGGCGACAGGCTGTTTGTGTAAATTGAGGGCCCCTCCTTGTGTCAACTCAGACGGAAAACTTACTAATTCGGAGGATTGTATATGTGGTTCCGCTTACTGTAAAAACGGAAATACATTTTGTGATTTGACAAATAACAAGTGCGACGACTTGCCCTTATGTGACAACAAGGATGGTTCTGTGGACAATAACACGCCATGTGTCTGTGGCAATGTCGACTGTACGTCTACCACGGGATTTTTCTGCCAAGCGTCAAACAACCGGTGCACCAAGATATCCGCCTGTGCCAACACTGTTGGTTCTAGCGTTAATTCCGCGTCATGTGCATGTGGAAGTACAACATGTGACGCAGACACAACAGGCCCCCTTTGTTTTGCCGCCGAAAACAGATGTGATTTTTTGACATGTGACAACACGGATGGTACTGTAGCCAATGACGCAGCATGTATATGTGGGACCGCAGAATGCAACGCAGACACAACAGGTTCCCTTTGTTTTGCCGCCGAAAACAGATGTGATTTTTTGACATGTGACAACACGGATGGTACTGTAGCCAATGACGCAGCATGTAAATGTGGAAGAGAACCCTGCACAAGTTCTACGGGTCTTTATTGTACCCTCTCGGTCGAAAAATGCGCCGGCGGTTCTACAACATTGGCAACACCACTTATATGGTTAGACTCAACGAATGATCAGTGCCACGCTCCCGCAGCGTGGGGGGGTGGAGTGGTCGGAACAATTACCAGCTTATCCGCTTGTCGCGCGGCGGGTATTCAATTTGGGTTCCAGACGACGTACACGAACAGTGTGAAAGATTATCCGTCGTCGCCAGCGGGCTGTATTTACAGTAACGGCTATACTCGGTTTAACGATGGTGCACCAGGAAGTCGTGCACCATGTTCTACGTCTACTCAATGTATTTGTCGAATATCTTCAGCACCTTCTTGTTTCAATTCTGATGGTTTGGCTACACAAGAACCATGTGTATGCGGCGATATTTTTTGCTCTAAGGGTGCGCATTGCACCAGCGCACATTCTTATTGTATTGCCGCGACAGAGAGTGAAAAGTGTCTAAGTGGTAGTGGTGTGCATGCTACTTCAAGTCAATGTGATTGCAATGGAAAACAATGTCAAATTGGAGAATATTGTAATTTGGATTATGGTGGCATTTGTAGTTCTGTATCAATCCCCTCTTGCATTGATAAAGAAGGAGATTTAGATACGTTAACTGACTGTCAATGTAATGAAGCTGTTTGTAGCACCGGTCAATATTGTATCGGGGAAAAATCTCAATGTTTAGACGAACCGGTTGTTACATGTACAGACGGCAGTCCTAATGAAAATACTGACGCCTGTAAATGTATAAGTAATTTTTGTGCGATAGACGAGGTATGTAATTCGGGCGCGTGTATTTATGAAACGTGTTCCTCTGGCGAAACTCCAATAAAATGTTCGTGTGGCGATACCCTGTGTGAAAGAGGAAAGCACTGCTATGCAACTGCAAATACGTGTACCGATAATGAACTTGGCATTTGTACTAACACGGATGGTACTGCGCCCACTTCAACGGACTGTGTGTGTGGAACGGATGTATGTTCAGAGGAAAACGGGCGATATTGTAATGGCGATACATGTGAAAAACACCATGTCGACGCGGTTCGCGCTTATAAAATCGTGTCTAGTGGACTTTGCACTGACTTAGATTGGGAAAAAATAAAAACTATAGATGAATGCAACATTGCCGCCGCGTTCCTTAATTTGGAAGATCAAACGACGGATTGGGTTGGCGCTAACAATTATAACTATCCATCGGGTTGTGGATATAATTCCGCAAATAACGAGTTGAAATTTGCGGATCGTCAACCCGGACAGGTCGACTATTGCGGTAGAGAAGGTTACGACTGCATATGTACAACGATAGCCGAACCATGTTCTTATGAAAACGGTCAAAATAAAAATACCGGGTCATCTTGCCAATGTAGCACAACTACATGTGGTACTGACATCGGTATGTATTGTACCGCGTCAGAAAGTAGATGTACTCTCAACCCTATCTGTAGCGAAACATCTGCTAACACACAACTGTGTACATGTGGTAATGTACAATGTGCCGAAAACACCCGATGTAAACGCGAATCTGATGTTGGATATTGCTCGTGTGAAAATGATCTCGGACTAGCTTCAAACGACAAAGATTGTTTATGCGGAGACACTGTTTGTACGTCGGGTCTTTACTGCAATGCTGCAGCTTCTAAATGCGGCACTCATGGTTTATTCGAATCAAAAAAATTGTTAACTTCGGGAACTGCGTATAGCTGCGCTGATACACCGGGATTTGAAATAATAAGTAGTGCTGCCGAGTGTAAAAGAATAACGGGCATGGAAGTTATTGAAGTAGACATATATGATGCCGATATTAGTGCCCGTTGTTCTATAAACGGTTCAGTAGCTATTTATAACAGCGAAGATGCTTCTCCGGGACCGTGTACGGATGAAAAACAGTGCGTGTGTCTTTCGACTGGTTCAATGTGCAAATATACTGAGGGCAAATTTATAAATCAGGAAGATACCTGTTTCTGTGGCGCAGATTATTGCAGCACAGAAACAGGAATGATGTGCAACAATGGTGTGTGTTCTGATGTTACATCATGTTCGAATATAGATGGAATATTACCAAATAATAGAGATTGTACGTGTGGGGATACATTCTGTTCATTAGAGCCAGAGTCAATAAAGAAAACAGTCATATTGTACCAGAAAGTACAAGCGTTGTTCTTTTTCGAGGAACGCACGTCCGGCAAATGCGAGGATAAAAGTGGTGGGGCGCCGGTCGGGAGCCAGGCAGAGTGTGAGGAGGGAGGCAGTGCGTTGGGATTGCCTGGCACAACTGCGGACGTCATGTCAGGGGATCACCGCCCTTCTGGATGTTTCAAGAATTTTGCCACTGGAAACCTGTACTTCAACACGGACACCGCGGGTACATCGTGCTCGGACTCTAAGATATGCATATGCACCCAAGGATACGCTCCGGCCTGCTCGAACACGGATGGGTCCGTCCCCATCAAAGAAGGGCTTTGCAACTGTGGAAACAAGCCGTGCACGGGTACAGAAACCACACAGATGTATTGTGACCAGGCCGAGAACAGGTGTAATCAGATTCCGACCTGTACAAACACGGACGGCACCGCGGCCAACCCGGCCAACTGCGTGTGCGGCACCACCGACTGCGACGCCGACACTACCGGACTCTTCTGCGACGCCTCCAAGAACCGATGTGACTTCGTCAACTGCACCAACACGGACGGCACTGCGGCCAATCCCGCAAACTGTGCGTGCGGCACCACCGACTGCGACGCCACCACCACGGGGCTCTTCTGCGACGCCTCCAAGAACCGATGTCGCTTCACCGCATGCGCCAACATAAACGGCACTGCGGCCAATCCCGCAAACTGTGCGTGCGGCACCACCGACTGCGACGCCGCCACGGGGCTCTTCTGCGACGCGTCCAAGAACCAGTGCAACAACGTTCCATACTGCACCATCACGAACGGCACTGCGGCCAATTCCGCAAACTGCGCGTGCGGCACCACCGACTGCGACGCCGCCACGGGGCTGTTCTGCGACACGTCCAACAACGACCGGTGCAGTATAATCCCCACGTGCGCGAACAAGGACGGCACCGCGCCCAACCCGGCCACCTGCGCGTGCGGCTCCACCGGCTGCGACGCAGGGCTCTACTGCTACGAGTCCGAGAACAAGTGTCGCACGTTTGCGAACGCGGTGACGAAGTTTGCGGAGCGCACGTCCGGCAAATGCACCGACGAGATTGAAGGGGCGTGGATAAAGACCAGAAGCAAATGTGAGGAGGGAATCATAGCGTTGGAAATCCTAAGCCGCCTGAGCGACACTTGGGTGTCCGAAATTCTTCCAACCAATACCCTCCCTCGTGGGTGTGTTAAACAGATTATTTATATTGGCGCAGGCGCTGGCACGCCGCAAAACTATCTGTCTTTTAATCCCAAATCCGACTCGTTGGGAGCCTGTTCGCAGACGGAAACGTGCATATGTATTATTGTCCGCCCGGCCTGAAGGAACACTTTACTGATATATTTATAAAATTATACATAATCATAATCTTGTATATAAGTTTAATATTCTTATATAAAACGAATCATGATGTTGATTACGTTTATTATGTTTTTAGTATTTATAAAGGTAGATAGCAGTTCTGTTCCCACTTGTACAAATACGGATGGCACCGTAGTCAATGAAGCAGCATGTAAATGTGGTACCACCGATTGTACGTCCTCCACGGGACTATTTTGCACATCTTCTGTAAATAGATGTTTGCCGTATTCTATACCTAATATTTGGAGTGGTAAAATAACAGGGTTGATTCCACAAAAAAGGTATAAAATTTCTTGGAAAGTGTTGCAGAGTGGTCTAGGTACAAACGATAAATATCTAGATAGTGTCGCATTGAATGGCGTGACGTACAATAATAACTGTCAGGGGGGAAGTGATGACGCGTGCGAATTTGTAAGCTGTTTCCCATAAACATAATCTAGACAAAAAAAGTTACACATATTCATAATCTCCTATATAAGTTGATATTCATTAACAAATTTACTATCAATGACGAATTATGTAGTGTCTATATTCGGTATATTGATTCTTATGTTGTTCAAGGTTGACGCATGGCAAAAACCTGAATTTACCATATACCCTGAGTTGAATCAGGGTGCGTTGTGTTCTGAAAAAGACTATGAATTTATCAGTGACCGGGAAACATGTCGTGACGCAACACGGTCAAAATCCACGTGTTCTGATACTAATCAATGCGTCGAAAATTATGATTCTTGGTACACACCACGAGGCTGTTCAATCTTGCGGCGCGCTCAAGGTGGGGTCTATGTTTTCATTAACGCGAATGTCCGTCCAGACACGTTGTCGGAGAAATATCAGACTGGACAATCTTTACAGATATGCAAATTCACAGCACCAAACTGCGGCCAAAGGGGAGTGACCACGTCTACGGGAGGCACAATTATTGTAGGCGCCAATGGTGTATATGCCAATGTGTTTCCATGTATATGCGGCGACAGTATCGACCCCAGCAGCAACGGATGTACGTACAAAACTGGATTATTTTGCGATACAAATAATAATAATCGGTGCAGTTCTTTTCCTACTTGCACTAATACGGGCGGCATTGTCGCCAATGACGCAAACTGTGCATGTGGTACCAACGACTGCACGTCCGCTACGGGTCTATTCTGTGACTCCGACAACAACGACAAGTGCAGTTCTTTTCCTACTTGCACTAACACGGGAGGTATTGTCGCCAATGACGCAGCATGTACATGTGGTACCAACGACTGCACGTCCGCTACGGGTCTATTCTGCGACTCCGACAAGTGCAGTTCTTTTCCTACTTGCACTAACACGGGCGGTATTGTCGCCAATGACGCAAACTGTACATGTGGTACCAACGACTGCACGTCCGCTACGGGTCTATTCTGTGACTCCGACAACAACGACAAGTGCAGTTCTTTTCCTCGTTGCACTAACACCGTTGGTACTTTAGCCAATGACGCATCATGTAGATGTGGTACCAACGACTGCACGTCCGCTACGGGTCTATTCTGTGACTCCGACAACAACGACAAGTGCAGTTCTTTTCCTCCTTGCACTAACACGGTTGGTAATTTAGCCAATGACGCATCATGTAGATGTGGGACCGCTGAATGCACCGCAGATAGCACAGGGCTCTTTTGCAAAGCAGAGTATAATCAATGTGGATATTTTGCTGTCCCTTGGACGACTAATTATGTACTGGTTGGTGAAACAACAAGGGGCAGATGTTCAAGCTATGGATATAAACGAATAGAAAGACGGGAGACGTGTCTAGAATATAAAGATGAACACGGATACGATTGGCTTGATTCTTCCCCCTTGAACTGGGGTTGGGGTGTCGGCGGTGGACACGGAGGTTGGCCAGCGGGTTGTATTCTTCAGACAGGTCAGGGGCGAGTGTTCTTCAATCCTTTCGAGGGCGGAAATTCACCAGAGTGTGGTTTTAGTGATCACTCCGGACAAACGGTCACGCCGTGTATTTGTTCTATTATGTCAGCTGTTTGTCCCAACGCAAATGGTTTCAAAGTAAACGTCGGGGCTTGTATATGTGGCGAAAACGGCTGTACAAGCAAAACTGGACTTTTCTGCACGGAATCAGATAACCGATGTAGTATTGGTCCACCATGTCCCAACGTAAATGGTTTAAATGTAAATGACGGACGTTGTAAATGTGGCAATATCGACTGTGATAATAATAGTTTATGTTTTGAAGCCGAAAACCGATGTGAATTTCCTCCTTGCACTAACATGGGAGGTATTGTCGCCAATGACCCAAACTGTGCATGTGGTACCAACGACTGCACGTCCGCTACGGGTCTATTCTGTGACTCCGACAACAACGACAAGTGCAGTTCTTTTCCTACTTGCACTAACACGGGAGGTATTGACGCCAATGACGCAAACTGTATATGTGGTACCAACGATTGCACGTCCGCTACGGGTCTATTCTGCGACTCCGACAAGTGCAGTTCTTTTCCTACTTGCACTAACACGGGCGGTATTGTCGCCAATGACGCAAACTGTGCATGTGGTACCAACGACTGCACGTCCGCTACGGGTCTATTCTGTGACACCAGCAATAACGACCAGTGCAGCAAAGGTCCGTGTCCCAATTCAAATGGTTTTGTAATAAACGAAGGGCCATGTGTGTGTGGCGCGTCATTGTGTGCCGCCGGCACGACGGGGCTCTTTTGTGACACTTCAAATGATATTACACAGTGTAGTGCAATTCCCAGATGTGAATATTATGACGGGGACGGCCTAAATTTCAAAAAGTGTCATTGTGGTTCTTTTGATGATATCACATGTAACGCGGGCCGTCTCTGTTTCGAAGATAATAACATATGTGAACTTGGTCAATGTCAGAATAAGGATGGTGAGAATATCTTTAATTGTATTTGTGGTTCAACAAACTGCACAGATGCCACCTTGCTCAATGGAAATTCTAGAAAAAATACGGACAATGGGTTATTTTGTTTTGAAAATGAGAATCAATGCGACTTTGTACCCTGTTCCCATAAAAACGGTATCATTGCTAACCCCACTTGGTGGCAGCCATGTACGTGTGGAACAGTCGACTGTAAAAATGATTTCATGTTCTGCGACACAACTCGAGGCAATCATTGTAGTAAAAGTATATCGTGTACAAACAGGGACGGTATAATAAAGAACGAATTAAATTGTGCATGTGGCGCAAATTATTGTGACGCAGGGCTTTTCTGCGACACGGACAACAATGACCAGTGTAGTTCTTTTCCTACTTGCACTAACACGGGAGGTATTGACGCCAATGACGCAAACTGTGCATGTGGTACCAACGATTGCACGTCCGCTACGGGTCTATTCTGCGACTCCGACAAGTGCAGTTCTTTTCCTACTTGCACTAACACGGGAGGTATTGACGCCAATGACGCAAACTGTACATGTGGTACCAACGATTGCACGTCCGCTACGGGTCTATTCTGCGACTCCGACAAGTGCAGTTCTTTTCCTACTTGCACTAACACGGGAGGTATTGTCGCCAATGACGCAAACTGTGCATGTGGCGCGGTTGATTGTGATGCCGGCGTGTTCTGTGATGCTCTTAGGTCTTCTTGTAGTACATTATCAGGTATACAACAGAAAATATATATAGGTACGGGAGAAAGACGCCAATGTTCAAGTTTGGGTTATGAACAAATATCAGACGCAGATGAGTGTCGAGATGCGGCGATTAGTATTTACACGAATATAGATGATTTTACCCCGAATTCCGGGCTGGACGTCCTAGGATGCCATAGAAGTTATACAGACAGTGTTGAAATAACAGACAGTGTTGAAATAACATATAAGGACCCAACTAGTGGTTCCAACGTATTACAAGATTGCAATTCCTACGACAAGAAGGACGAATGTTTGTGTACAATGACGGCCCCTGTGTGTTCCAATACGGATGGAACCTTAGTCAACACAGACAACTGTATATGCGGCGAAAACGGTTGTACGAGCAAAACTGGACTTTTTTGTGACAGTTCAAATAACCGTTGTAATTTTGTTCAAATGTGTAGCAATAAGAATGGTACTGTGGACAATTCCGCCAACTGTGCTTGTGGTTCCTCCACGTGTGACGAAACCAGCGGATTTTTTTGTGATATCTCTTCTGAAAAATGTAGAGACATTCCGAATTGCGCCAATAAAAACGGTATCGTAGCTAATCCGGGTAAATGCATGTGTAACCAAAATCGTTGTGACTTCACCACGGGCCTATTCTGCGACTCGGCGAACAACGATCGATGTTCGGTGCATCCTACATGTACAAATCCCGATGGTACCCATATCAATTCAGAAATGTGTAACTGTGGTTCAAATACGTGTGAAGCGAATACTGTATGCTTTGCTAACGAGAATAGATGTGAAATTCAGGATTGTCAACATACCAATGGTATCAACCCAAATCCGTTTGTTTGTGAATGTGGAAGTACCGTATGCAGAGACAGTACCAATGGACTTTTCTGCGACAGTTCTAAAAATATTTGTCGTAAATCCCCCTACTGCGAGAATACCAAGGGGTTATCAATAAATGATAAGGCGTGTACATGTAATACAGTCGCCTGTGGCATAGACACGCCCTACTGTGATACAACCGGCGCCGATAGGTGTAATGATATTCCGAATTGTATGAATATAGACGCAAGTGCTGCCAATACAGGTAATTGTGTATGTGGCAGCATTTCGTGTAGCGAATCAACCGGGTTTTTCTGTGACCGGGAAAACAATAAATGTTCGTTAGTCCCATGTACCATATCGGATGGGTCTGCGCCTAATTCAAAGAGTTGTACGTGTGGCACTGCTACATGCGATGCAGAATATACAGGGTTGTTTTGCGACTCTTCTGTTAATGTATGTAGTGATGTTCCCGGCCCATATTCATATGTATATGTGGAAGCAGACGAAAACGGTGAAATATCTGTCGTAGCAAAGTATGTCGGCACCAAAGATGGTGCATGTAATTGCAATGAAATCACTGGAGTATGCCAAACAAAACCAAGTACAACCACATCCCACCCAACTGACACCGTCTCTGCCTTAGAGTTTACGCTAAATGCTACCCCTAGTCGATTTTGTAACGCCGAAATAGATACTTGTAATAATGTGTTGCTTCGTTGCACACATCGTTATGGGGATGTATCTAATTTTGTAGACTGTGTTTGTGGAACAAGCGTCTGCAATTCTATAACGGGTATGTTTTGTCATGAAGAATATAATAGGTGTTCTAAAAACACATTGTGTACGAATACAGATGGTTTGACAAGAAATACGCAGATATGTCTTTGCAATAATGAAAAGTGTAGTCCAATAACACACCCATTCTGTAATACTAGCGTTGGCGACTGTCGTGTTGGACCAGCATGCGGCAACACTGCAGGATTATACACAAATGTAGAACCTTGTGCTTGTGGGCCAGATGACTGTAGCAGTGGAATGTATTGTCATTTGGATTTAGGTCAGTGTAAAGATATTCCAAAATGTACAGATACAACGCGTACAAATCCTAACGTAGCATGTGTATGCGGTACATCAGAATGCGCCGCAGATACCTTTTGTGCCGATACACAATGTTTTGATACTGGATCATGTTCTGAAGGATTTAACGAGAAAACGTGTGCTTGTAATGTCGAAGACGCGTGTTTTATGCCGACTTATGTGGACTACGTAGCACAAACTCGGACAGGTACCACTTTTGCCAATGCTGGTATGATTGAACAAGAAGCAAGTTGTCTTGATACAAAGAACTGCGACCCACGTAGTTCATCTATAGAATGGACAAATTGTCGAGCATCATGTAAGAGGATTGCAATAATACCACAAACTGTCTCCCTCACTGATACTTTTACGCAATGTCGTGAGAAATGTAAGGAGCAGCACGTTAGCTTTGCCGCGTCAGAAGAATGTCGCGCCGAATGTTTAAAAAGCGAAGACCGCTTTGAAGAATGTCGCAATCACTGTGAAGGCACAACAAATGGATTTATTGTATGGGTTATTTTCGGCGTATTTGATTACATCGAAGGCACCGACGGTCCGGCGTCGGTCAATGGGTTTTGTATGTGCGCTCCTTATAACGCAGGAAAAATATCTTCTTATTACGGACCCTATGCCATTGAACCCGAAAATGAGTATTATGTATATGAACAATCTTTGGAAGAGTTACACTACCCAACGCCAGTTGGTTGTTGTGACCCGGAAATATCAGGTTACTGCGATTTAGATGCGGTAATTGAAAAACGCTGTAGAATAGGCCCGGAATGTTCCCAAACGGTCGGGTTAAATCCCAATCCAGAGGCGTGCGCATGTGGACCAGAAGATTGTAGTGGTACCGGGGTTTTCTGTAATTTAGACGATGATTATTGTCGCATAGGTGCACCATGTGACAATATTGACGGTTATAGCGAAAACCCATCGGCGTGCGCATGTGGTTCAGAAGATTGTGACGACACGACAGGACTTTTTTGTTTTAATAATATTCGATGTAACGCGATTGGTAACTGTGCAAATCAAAAAGGAATTTTTGAAAACACAGACACTTGTAATTGTGGTTCCTCTTTGTGCGATTCCGACACAGGACTTTTTTGCAACGAAGATACCAACCAATGTTCTAAAACGGGTGTGTGTGAACAAAATACGGGATTCATTGAAAACAGTGGCGAATGCGCGTGTGGTTCCACCACAGAGTGTGTCATGGTGCCTTACGTAGTCTACGGAGCTGGCCAAAAATTAGATGCTACAACCATCTGCAACGTTTACCAACCGTATTTGACAGCTATGCCCTGGCCTCAAGATGCTCCTCCGCAAATTTCCATGGATTTTTATGAGTTACTGACTAGTGCGTATTATGCTGGGCATTCCGTCAAACTACCCGAAACTGACTATACCGAAGAAAACTATAATACTGAGACTCAAGTACGTTGTGCAGATATTTGCGGCCGTGGTATAGAAGCTGAACTGAAAATCAATCCTGACGCTGATATGTTTACATCATTTGCGTATGAAAGATATCCACCCTCTAGTTTTTCGAATGTCGCGTGTTCTTGTACGATAGATTGGCAGCCGTACATTGATTATGTCGACGCCAACCCGAATGCCCAGGCCCCTATTGTGGAATGCTGGTCGGACTTAAAATACGACACGTATGAAATTTCTGAGGTATGGTATACAAACAAACCTCCTGAAAATTGCTGCGACTCTGACTCTGGTTTATTTTGTCAGGGGGATTACTCAAGATGCAATACGATACCAACGTGTTTCTATCAGTACGGCGAAATTATTAATAATGACGATTGTGCGTGCGGAACCGTAGATTGCGAAGACGACGAGCTTTATTGTCAAATGGATAAGCAACACTGTTCACGTTTTCCAAGATGTCGTTATCAAAACGGTTTCATTGAAAATGAGGAATCATGTGCATGTGGAACTGTAGATTGTGACGGAGCAAGTGGGCTGTTCTGTCGTGACGAACAATGTTCACCCATTCCGCATTGTGCACAAACCGAAGGCATCGGTGAAAGCCAAGTGTACCCGTGCTATTGTGGCGGCACCAATTGTACAACATCAGACAAATATTGTTTCCTTTCGTCCGCAACGTGTCGAGATATTGAAAAGTGCGAGGTATTGGACGGGCGCAACAAGACTGGTGAATCGTGCGTCTGTGATTATGTTAATCATCTCGACTGCGTCCCGGACCAATATTGTCACTCTGAGATTGACAACAATCTGATTGACGGTACTGTGGAAAGTATCTGTTATTATGACGACTGTATGAACACAACAGGCCTCGACGCAAATTCTGACAGCTGTTATTGCGGCTCTGTAAATTGCCATTCTGCAAAAAATATGTCATTTTGCAGCGTGTGCGCCCCGGGGTCTGAAGATTGTACTGTAGATGAGTGTCATTATTATCCAAAATGTTCGAACGGCGATGGTTCGACACCGTTGTCAGAGACGTGTCAATGTGGGTATGAAGGAAGTCTATGTACGGACGAGAACCAATATTGTTACAATTTGTTTGGCAGTCAAGGGTTCAACCTATGTTCGTATGGACCTGGTATCGTTTGGACGAATGCGTCGTGGGGCACTTGTGCGTATACTTCTGGGACAAAAACGAACTCTGACGCTTGTGCCTGTGGTACTGCAAAATGTGAACCTGGAGAATTCTGTAAAGCCAGTGAAAATATGTGCATATTTCCTCCATGTGCGAATATGGCCGGCTTCATACCGGTTGTCGAAGAATGCTCTTGTGGTGAAGACTCATGTCTGCCCGACGAATATTGCACGGGCGTGGCCTCCGTATCTAATGAATATAAGGGATGTAGGTCAGTCCCGTTTTGTCAGTTTGGAAACGGTCAAGCTCTGAACAATGAATATTGCCATTGTGGATATCCAAGCGACAATTACTTCACACAGCCTGTGTTCTGCGAAGCCGGGCGATATTGCGATGCATCTGAGCAATCTTGTAGCAAGATACCCGGTGAGCACACTACTGTTGACGGCGTCTCAGCGCCCGTCTGTCCTCTTACAGGCGGCCTGACTAAAAATATAGATGCGTGTGTTTGCCATGACACGTCAATATGTGGCGGCGATATAGTCACTCGATTTACGCTTCAGACCTCGGGCTCCCAATGTACAACGGGTACTTTAAATAGTTTGGACAAATGTAATGAGGCGGCCGGCGTATTGGGACTGTCTCCCTCCATCGCTATGTTGGCCACCGGCGCGCCACTAAAGTGTTCCGCATCGACTACTTCGGTCACTTATAATTACGCAACAAAAGGTGACGACTGCGATAGAGCCGGCTACCCGTCATGTAAAGATTGTAGTAAAGAACGACCATGTGTTTGCGACTATCCCAATTTTGTCGCGCGTCCCCCCTATTGTTCTACACGATACGCGTGCTCTTTCACACCCATGTGCAACGGAACTTCTGAGATTATCAACAACGAAAAATGTCACTGTGGCGAGGTTGATTGCTCTATGGGGGAATATTGTTACGAACCGCAGTCCTTTTGTTATCACGAACCCAACATGCGCAAAACAACCTATACAAACGGATTGTACAAGACGCCCCCTATTGAAATCGAATATATCGGCAAACATTGTCCTAAAGCTTCGGCCGGTACTGACTGTGTGTGTGGAGACACTGCAATTTGCACAGCAGAGGCTTGTACAGACGGGACCTGTATGTCCCAAGCCTGTTCGAAAACTGACGGCCAACACGCCATCGAATCGACATGCGCGTGTGGCGATACGATGTGTTGGTCTGAGACAGGGAAATATTGTTCGTTAGGGCAAACTACAACGTATGATAAGTCGGGCACAATTATAGAAATTGAACACCAAGTGTGTCACGAAGTCGCGAACTCTTTTCCGTTTCAACTTACGGAACAGAAAAATTCACCCGGCACATTTACTTACGTTCCATATTGTAGAACTGGATTGGATGCGGTGGAAATTGACCGTTGCCACTGTGGATCCGAAATCTGTTTAACGGGGGAATATTGTATTGACAATTCGTTTTGCGCACCGGAGTCCATGTGTGAATTCACAAACGGAACGAATCCAAACCCAACTGATTGTTGGTGTAATACTGAACCGTGGAGCCTTTGTTTAAATCGACCGTATTGTCAGCAGTCACAGAAAGGCCACGAGAGGTGTGAAGGAATACCAAATACACTCCCAGTGTTGTTAGGACAACGATACCAGTACCTTACCCAGTGTTCTTCGGGAAGTACTAACGAATTATGCCATTGCCACGATGAGACCGGCTGTTCTATAGGCAACTTTTGCCTCGACAACGAGTACTGCAGTGCGCACGACAAGTGTGACACATACAATCCTTACGAAAGGATTTCAAAAGATTGTATGTGTTCACGAGACAACTTGTGTACAATCTATGCGAATCCAGTATGTAAAGCTGATGGTACATGCGACATACCCCTGTGTGCTTCTGGTGGGTCTGGATTTTTAGGTATGCCCTGTAAGTGTACGATATCAGATGGAACGACACAACAGTGTGATTCTAACCACTACTGTTTTAATCCACCGGAAGACTTTGGTGAAACTGGGGAATGTGTACCGTCGCAAATACCAATATGCAGCCAAGATGACGGCAACTCCATAAATTCAAATGGTCAGCCATGCGTATGTGGGACTGGATACGATAGGATTTTTTGCAAAGACGGCCAATATTGTAATGCGGAAGCTTTGCAATGCTCCAATACGCCGAATCCATCGTGTTTATTTCAGGACGGTTCGAGACCTAACGGGAAAAAAACGTGTCTCTGTTACTCAGAAATTTGCGAACTGGACGAATTTTGCAATGTGAACAGTGTCACGAATAAATGTTACAAGCAGTACTGCCGTGATTACTTAACACAGGTTCCAGAGTTTTGTAACCGCGCCGCGAATATAAAAACATACGTGGAAGTTGATGGGAAACCAGTGTTACGTCTAACACCAATAACTTTCGCAAACGGTCTCGTGTCCGAAAGCAAAACTTGTGAAACCACGAACTTGAACGGAGTGTGTACAGACGAAAGTTTTCAAGAATGTTGTCGCCCGTGTCCGCACAATAACACTTTTAAGCGTGGGCTCAATTTATGTGTATCGAACTGTGATTACGACATTTGTGGAGGGGATTACCTGAAGCCACCTGAAATAGGCTCGCCAAGTAACATACAAGGGAGCCGCACATGGACCAAAGGATCCATATCGTTGTATTTGGACCCTAACGACAAGTGGTCGAATTACTGTACTGGCGAGTCCTGTGGAGATGACGACATAGAAAGATGCTGTCTACCCGCGAAAAAGTGCGCCGACGAAGACAGGTTTAGCCTTTGTCGTGACGAAAATCACAACCGAAGGCTCATTGAGAATGCCACCTGCAACAATTTTCAATGCACGCCAGAACAATGCTGTCAAGTCGTGCAATGCACTTGCACAGGCGGTATCCCATTAGATGCGCTTTCGTGTTCCAAGCATGGCGCGGAAGAATGTTCAAGTTGCGAAGCAGACCACCTGAAAAGAGGTCTGTTGTGCGTTCCTGTGACAGTATGTTCGTCTACGCAGTATGAAGTGTATCCTCCCGTTCCCCCTATGCGAGACCGGACCTGTGTCAACCAAACTGTATGCGAATTAGACCAATACATATCGAAAAACGAGACCATCCGTCAGGCCATTCGGACCTCCATACTTTTCAACGCTACTGTTGCCACCTCGGCACGCGAATGCACCGACCGTACACGATGTGCCTCGGACGAGTATCAAGTCTTTTCGCCAAATGAATACCAGGACCGGGTCTGTTCCAAACTCACGACATGTGCCGCGTACCAATACGCTACCGTCGATTACGAAAACGGCATGCCGGTCTCCGACGCCATGTGTACAAACAAAACGGTGTGTACCAAAGAACAGTACGTAAAACACAACGGCAACAGCACAGCAGACCGCGAATGTGCCACCATAGACCCACCTTGTGTCTCGCCGAACATCGAAACACAGGTCCCAGTAGAAGGAATCCGAAACAGGGGTTGCACAAAACCTATCGAGTGTACAGACAAGCAATACGAAAGCAAAGTACCGACGCCCACAACAAACCGCGAATGTACAGCGCTGACAACGTGCACTCCGGACCTTGAATATCAGTCGGAGGCACCGACGTATAATACAGATAGGGTGTGCACTAGAATGCGCGTATGCACTACGGGAGTCGAATATCAGTCACGAGCTCCGACGAACGTGACCGACCGTGAATGTACCACCCTTCGAGTCTGTAATCCGGACGCCGAACCCCCAGAATACGAATCGATAAAACCCACAACATTTTCGAACAGAGAATGTAAGCCGTGTGAGTCCGGCCAGCCTTGTAAAGGCTGTCAAACCGAGAGTGACTGTCGGTATGACCGATTTGCAAAAGTGCACGACGAAAACACTTGCTCTGGCAACACGTGCACGCGTTACGACGTCACCGGTTCGGATTCGAACATCAAGTTTACACCAACAAAGGGTCCGTTGGAGTACGGTTCGCATTACAGATTTGACGCCGCGGCCGGCATCGAGTTCACAGTCAAGGGCATATCTGCCTACAAAAATGGCGAAACGGACTCAACCTCCGTTACGATTTCCAACGGAGAATATCTGTACTTCCACATTCCGATGTCTCATTCCGGTACAATTCAATACGAGGCGAGAACAGGTGCTCCGGTAGATTTCTCCGTCAAACGTGACTGTCATCAAATCACATCGTTCATGGGAAGCAAGACAGGAAAACCTGTGTGTACGTCTATATGTGGAAAACCAGGGGCGATTCTCACAAAGCGCACGACAGAGTATACAACTATCGGAGAAGGAGCCTCTTGTCTGCCCGCGTGGACATCTACTCCCTGCGTGTGTGTACCATTGGGTAAATGCGACCCCTCTTTCGAAGGCGAATGTGTGCATGATGACTGTAAATGTCCTCAGGACTGCGTTGCTGTGGACGTGGACTACTCTGACGAGGACGAGTTCGGGCCCTGTGAGGCCCCATGTGGTGAGCAAGGGTGGAAATACAAAAATATATCCATTCGAATACCGGCCAAGCACGGTGGAAAAGCGTGTCCGACAAGAGGAACGCGCGAACCATGTATTGGACCGAATCCTAAACACGAATGCGATTGTTATGGCAGTAGAGAGGACCTTTGTAATGTGTGCGGTGGTAAAAACGAATGTCGCGGGTGTGACGGTATATACTATAATATTCCAGGCTACAAAAAACCCTCCGTCGATAGATGTGGGAATTGTCATTGTAACGACCAAACGAATCCTATTTGCGCGTCCGAAGAACAGAAAAAAACGTGTGTGTCCAAACTCAAGTTGGACGCCACCCACAAAAAAGACCGAAGTGATTCGACGCGCCAGAATGCCCCGTTAATTTTCGGATGCGTAATCGTGTTTGTAATCGTGATTATAATCGCGTGCATGTGTCGTTCGAAAGATAAGAAACAACGCTACCAAAGTTCTAGCACCGACGATGCATATGTTGGTAAATCAGATTATCAGAAACCGCGCGACATAATCATATTTTAAAATAGCTATATCAATTTAATGAAAATGTGCACTCTTATTTATAATTTAACTGACTATTCGATTTTAATATGTCCTCGCGAAAGCACAACAGAGTTGAATGCGACCACCGCCATTCCTAATGCGACCACCGCCACGCCGAATGCGACCACCGCCACGCCGAATACGACCACAGCCACGCCGAATACGACCACCGCCACGCCGAATACGACCACCGCCATTCCTAATGCGACCACCGCCATTCCTAATGCGACCACCGCCACGCCGAA
>Ga0206126_10000689_pt1 | contig 44537 bp, 46 predicted proteins | sample Helgoland_Spring_5_FD_148621 | JGI IMG/M metagenome (GOLD analysis project Ga0206126, IMG submission 148621) | Pelagic subsurface seawater microbial communities from Kabeltonne, Helgoland, North Sea - Helgoland_Spring_Bloom_20160412_1 | ecosystem: Environmental > Aquatic > Marine > Epipelagic ...
ACTATTGCTCCTAACGTTACTCTTACTATTAACTACAATGCCCAACTCATAGTCGACACCGCCGCCACACTTACTATTGACAACGGTGGTACAATCACCAATTATAACGAAATCGCCAATGACGGTACACTTACTAACTCGGGTACTATAAATTCTATTGACATGTATTGTAAAATTAATAACATTGGTACAATCACCAATAATGGTACACTTACTAACCCGGGTGAAATTGAAAATTTGGAGGCAGGCACATTCAATAACGGGGGTACAATCGACAATAAAACCTTGTCTAACTTCACCAATAACGGTACACTTACTAACTCGGGTGCTATAAATATGGAGGAGGAGTGTTTTCTTACTAACAGAGGCACAATCACCAATAATGGTACACTGGAAACAAAGGGGCAGATTTCGAATTTGGAGACAGGCACATTCAATAACGGGGGTACAATTGACACGTTCACCTCCTCTACTTGGTTCGGGTCTTTACCGGTGCTTCCAGAAATATTTAAGGGAGATATTAATCTTGACGGTGTGATCAATGAAACTGATTTAAGTTATATATTAAAACATTGGGGTGAATCTAATGTTCCATTCACTTCTCCCGGCGGTGGATTAATAAGCAGATTAATGGATAATATCAACAATAGAGATATTATAATCAAAGATAGAGATATTATAATAAAACAACTAAGAAACAACTAAGTTATTTTTATATTTTTTTATAACTCATAAATATAAATGAGTTATGAAGATTATTTAGAAGCATACAATACATTTTGGGAATTAAAAGAAAAATATGACAAAAAAAGAAATGGAACTATTAAAACACTTAAAAAAAAGCACCCTAGAAATATTCCACTAATCAAAGAAGAATTGCAGAAATTTGACGCAAAACGCCGATGTGTCAATTGTAATAAATCTGGAGGTACTATTTTTGAAATAACAGAAACACATTTAAAAGCACAGTGCAATGTTGAACGAAAATGTTCGCTTGACATTGACTTAAAAAAACCAAAACATGTCCATTTACCCACCATTATTCGGGAAAAAATAGATATTATTAGTAATATTAAACAAGATATCATGGTTTATAAATTAGATCTTCTTTTTCAAACCCAGAGTGAAGATATTGTCTTAAAGGAATTTAGAAGATTGAAGGAATTATTAGACGAAAATATTGATGAAAAAGATACATATCAAGAATTATATGATAAAAAAACCAAAATTCTTGAAATGGAAGAAAGCAATACTTTCAAATTAAAACAAGAATACGTCAATGAAAAACAAAAAGAACTTAACCAATTAACAAGTGATTTTAAAAAAAACATGAAAGAATATAAAAAAGAAGATAATAAACCCATTTTAATACATGCTATTGAAACTTATAAAAATACTATTTTACCACTGCAGGAAGAAATTAGAAAGCTGAAGTATGATAATATAAGCATTGAAAAAGAAGAAAACAAAAATTCAAAAGGTGCTTTAAAGATGATGCCAAAATATATTATCAACAAGACTGTACAGAGTATTGAAAATCAAATGACATACCTTTTTGAAAAAAGGTAAGAAAAACTACCTTTTGAAAAACTACCTTTTTGAAAAAAGGTAAGAAAAACTACCTTTGACATTCTTTCTACAAAAAAATTAAATAAAACAACATTAAAAATTAAATAAAACAACATTATATAGATGAAGTTCCTTAGTGTACCTGTTTTTATTCTAAGTTTATCAGTTGGTATTTTTTTAGTATATATATCTACACCACCATCTCAAATAATCTATGTCTATCCAAATCCTGACAATGAAGATAAGATAATGTTTAAGGATAAAGCCGATAATTGTTTTCGCTTTACATCGACAGAAGTAAAATGTCCAACAGATGTCAAAAAAATAAGGTCATATGACATTCAATAAAATTATATATGTATATATTATATGGATTTAAGGCGATTAATATACAGCGAAGCAGGGAGATACATTATTTCTATGTTATTAGGATTAGGATTAGCCACTATATTTAGAAAAGTATGTAATGAACGAAATTGTATTATATTCCGAGGTCCACCACTAAGCAAAGTTAAGGAACAAGTATTCAAATATAATAATAAGTGTTACAAATTTAACGAACAAATAGAAAAATGTGATGAAAGTAAAAAAATAGTAAATTTTGCGTAAATTAGTAAATTTTGCGTAAATTAGTAAATTTTGCGTAAATTAGATTATATACCTTATCTAATCTAATTTATATAATGGCTACCGAAATATCTGCCCTGCCTAATGAAGTATCTCAAACAAATAATGTTGTTATGCAAGTTAGTGATAAAGTTGAACAAAATGTCGCAAATACAATAAAAAATCAATCTACAACAGAATTAAGCCAAGACTCTATACATCAAATCGTTCAGGGGTTACAGCAAGCCCAAGGTGGTACTAGTTTACCCTCTAGAGATATACAGCAAAACACAGAACATATTGTTCAAGATGAACAAATTAAACCCAATTTTGTTCCTCAATCAGAAAACAATCAATATATAGAAGAAGAATCTACCACAATGGAGAATATGTTAAAAGAAAATCAAAGAAAAAAACAACAGGTAGATCGGTTAGATAGTCTGTATGAAGAGTTACAAACACCTCTTTTAACAAGTGTATTGTTCTTTATTTTTCAATTACCTTATTTCCAGAAGAATTTTATAAAATATGCCCCCTCCTTATTTACTAGAGATGGTAATTATAACTTCACCGGATATATGGTAAAAACACTTATGTTTGGTGTTTCAGTATACGGTCTAAGCAAACTAACCAAAACCTTATCTGATATTTAAGCAATATATATATATTTTATACATATATATATATATATATGTCAATTGATAAGAATAAAGTAAAAAAAAAAGTAAAAGAATTAAGGAAGGTTGCTAATAATCCAATACTTAACGAAATAGGCAATAGCAAATACGTTCATGCGTATAGCAAGAGAACCACAAATAACATTGGATGCAACAAGAGAGCAAATTTATAATTTTGTGATTGTGTATAAAGAAATTAGAACCTGGGCAGAATTTTCCGATAATTCTGAAATTATAAATAATTTATTTAGAGAAATATATGGTGAAGATATACTAACCTATGAAACTTTTATGATATATGATGATGAACATCCTCCTCGGTCAGAAAACAATGAGAGTGATAGTGATAGTGATAGTGATGAACCTTCATCAAAAACGACCAGTTCTTCTGGAGAAGCAAAAGAAAATAAATATGATGGTGAACGTCCTGATCATATTGATCCAGATATATGGGACATAATGAAAGAAGCCCAATGGGGTCAACAATCTACACCTGATGTACCACAACTTTGTCTAGATATGGTTAGACAAACTTCATTATCAAATCTTCCTGAACCAGAACAGTCCGAAGTTTTAGATGCTTGTATTAATCAAAATGACAAAGAAGTCTCAGAGATAATGCAAGATAGTCCTAGATATTATGGTATGAATTCTGCTATACAATGGAAAGACGCCGCACGAATAGCAAAATGGAAAAGATATAAAAGAGAAGGTCGGTTGGATGAACTTGACTATGATTTGTCGGATGAGAGAAATGAAGAAAATAAAGAATCGAAAGAAGGAGGAGGTAGAAGAAAGACCTTTTTACGAAAAAGGTCACAAAAACGAAAAAGAAGTGGAAAGCGTCGTAAAAAGACCTTTTTAAAAAAAATACCTTTGAAAAAGGTAAGAAAAACTAAACGTCGAAGAAAAACTAAACGTCGAAGAAAAACTAAACGTCGAAGAAAAACTAAACGTAAGATCTCTAGAAAAAGTAAGAAACCCAAAAAAAACGTAAGAAAAACCTAGACAAAAATAAAATAAATTTAAAATATATATGTTTCAAGATTTTTTAGCAAATCAATTTGGATTTACGCGAGAAACTGTTTCAATTATTTTAAAAGCATTACTTCTTCTTCTTCTTTCTATATCAGGTAATTTTTTAGCAGAAACATTAGGATGTAAAACACAATTTTATTTAGAAAATATGTACGTCAAACATTTATTGATTTTATTTATGATCTATTTTACAATTGATTTTACACAGGGAAACGAAGTTGTTAATCCTGTAATAAACATTAGACGAGCATTTATTGTGTGGATCCTTTTCCATTTATTTACTCATTTAGATATTGGCCCAACAGTAATTGTTTTATTAATGATTATGGTACTTTTCTTTATGTCTAATTATACGATTTATTTGGAAAAAATGGGGAAAAAAGATTCCCAATTAGACAAAACAATTAAAAAAGTCGAAAAGGTTTTATATGTATTAATTTTGAGTATTATTATTATTGGATTTTTTTATTATTATTTAGAAAAAAAAAATGAATTTGGGAAAAGATTTAATATATTGAAATTTGTGTTTGGTGTGAAGAAATGTAAAAGTATGAAATAAGATACGTTAAAATATTTTTAATAGAATGTATTTATTTAATAAATGAAAACATTAATATATGAACTATTTTCCGGTGTTGGATTTTGTAATCAATTATTTTCTCTAGAGACTGCTATCTATTTATCTAATATTATGAATAGAAAATTAATTTTAATAATTAGACATCCATTATGTCATTGTGGAAGAACCAGTTGGGATTATGGTAAATTTTTAGATTTTTTTAACAATAATTATAAACAATTTTTACCATATGGTATGGAAGTATATTATAAAACAATTTCTGGTCAAATATCAAAAATTATATCAAGTAAGGATTGTATAACAATAAATTTTCCAAGAAAATTTTCACAAATAGTTATTATTGATAAACATCTTTATACTGATGAAAATAAAGAAGAAATTAAGACATATAGACATTTTCGTGATGAATTTGTAATAGATTTTAATTCTTATGACCAAGAATATATATATATTAATAAAAGTAATGCATCAAGATGTTTCTATAATTTTTATACTACACAAGATAATTACATATTAATGTCTAAAATTTGTGAGTCTCTTACACATTTACATGAACCATTTAATATAATCGATTTAAATATTGATTATAAATATATTTTTGTACATTTAAGACTAGGTGATGTAAAACACAATAAAAATTATATAGATAATGGTTCAATGCAATATTATGATCATTTGAAAAATACTATAAATATTATTTATAGTATTAAAGAAAATAAGGATAAAAAATTAGTTATAATGACGGATAGAGTTGAAGGTTCTATTTTGAATAAACTAAATGATGAATTTGGTATTGTACGCACTGAAGAATTACTTAAAAATATTGAATACAAAAAGTATTTTAAGAATGCAAGGAGATTTGAAATAATAGATTTTTTGATTCAACGACAAATATGTTATAATGCTGATTATTTTATTGGATGTGAAGGCAGTACTGTTTCCAATTATATTCAATATATTAATTATTTAAATAACAAACCATATAATCTGTATGTATCTAAAGAGTTAGAGTTAAATGATAAAAGACCATCTTGGACAAATAAAAATGGATGTTGTGGAGCGGGAATTGGTTGGAAAATGTTTTTCCCTGAAAATATTGTGAAAACCCCAAATCTAAAACTAATTACATTAACAAATGATGGTTATAAAGACATGACAAGAAATCTTTTACTTTCAATGAAAAAATTGGGTATAGAAAAGAAATTAAAGATCTACTGTATTGGTAATGAGTGTTTTAACTTCTTTAAAACAAATTATCCGTTTAATGAAATAATACAAATAGATGTAGACAGTGACTATTTAAAAACATGGGTTGAATACAAATCTATACAAAATCCGGATATGGATGGAAAAAAAAAATGGGCAACCATTACATCATATAAAATTTATTGTATGAATAATGAGTTGGTTAATGGGAATGATATTATTTTTACAGATGGTGATATTGTTTTTGAAAAAAATCCATTTCAGTATTTAATAGATCAAATTAATGATAATGATCTTCTTATACAAAACGATAATCAAAGTTATAATAACCATGCTTTTTGCACAGGTTTTTTCTATATGCGTTCAAATGATAAGACAAAAGAAATTACAAACTTTAAATCGGTACAAGAAAATATAGATACATTCCAAAATGATCAACAATATTTAAGAAGATTTGAAAGACAATTAGACGTAAAATATTTGCCTCTTGAACTATTCCCTAATGGTAAATATTGGCGAACTAAACTCCCAAAATCTCCATATATTATTCATTTTAACTACGATAGTTCAACTCATAAAATAAAAAGAATGAGAACCTATCATAAATGGTATATTGACACTGGATTAAATTGTGAAAAAGTTTTTAATTATAATGATTACTTTTCATTTACAACTAAAGTTTCATTCCAAAATTGGATAGATCAAGATTTTAATGTTCAAGATGTTATTATAAATACATCAATAAAAGATGCAAGCGATAGTTTTGTAGAACTTCCAATAGGTGTTCAACATGATTATTTGAAATATTATTTTGCAGATAATAATAATGAATTTTTAAAACATAGTAAAAGAAATACAGAATTATGTCTTTGTTCAATGAATACGGGAACAGATATTGCAAGAAGAGTTAAAAATAAGGTAAATAGAAGATCAATACTTAATACAGTTAATAGCATGAAATTTGTATGTAATTTTAGATCAAACCCAGTATCTTATTTTAAAGAAATAGGAAAGTATAAATTTGTTATTTGTCCAGAAGGAAATGGAATAGATACACATCGTTTATGGGAAACATTATATTCAAAGGGAATTCCAATCGTTGAAGATAATGAATTAATGCGTAAAAAATGCGAAGGTCTACCTATTTTATGGACTAAAGATTATTCTGAATTAACTGAAGAATATTTAAATCAAAAATATACTGAAATTTTAAATAACGAATATAACTTTAAAAAATTATATATTTCTTCGTATAATGAGAGAGATGGAAAGGATTTATTTGATAAATCTAAATTTTGGTGTGATAAACGAAAATTAGGTAAGTTTTTTAATAGATATTATAATATTCAAGATATAAATAATAGATATAATCATATAAATCACTCTCCAATAATACAAAATAAATATTTTGCATTAAGGGATTGTAATGGGGTTACCCTTGATAAAAAATTAGATGATTTATTTAAAAGAAAAGATAAAGGGGTATTTATTGATGTAGGTGCAAATGATGGTATTAATCAAAGCAATACATTATATTTAGAAAAGACACGTAAATGGAATGGTATTTTAATTACACCTAATAAAGATAAACATAAAGAATGTATAAAAAATAGACCTAATAGTATATGTGAAAATTATGCTTGTGTATCACCCAATTACAAGAAAACAACATGTATAGGAGATTTTTGGAGAATTAACGGAAGTATAGATTGCTATAGAAGTAAATGTCATAATAAAGAAACTGTAAATTGTTGTACACTGGATTATTTATTAAATAAAAATATGGAGAGATTTCAAAAACAGTTTAGTAAATATTTAAAAACAGATATTGATTTACTGAAAATAGATACATGTGCTTTTGAGTATGAAGTTCTTCAAGGTATTGATTTAAATAAATATCAACCAACATATATTTTGATTGAAATTTTAACGCAAGATTATGATAAGATTTGTGAATATTTATCTAAAAATCAGTATACATTAGAAAGTAATTTTACTAATTATAATAAAAAACAAAATCGTAGATGGGATGGATCTCATAATGATTATTTGTTTAAAAGGATTTATACAGAAAATAAAAATTTGTCTCTCAAAGAGATTCAATAGTTTATAATAAATATTAATAAATATATTTATTATATATATGAACTATAAAATAACATGTATGAGAGGAATGCCTTCTCCAAATAGATTAGGTAGTAGTTTATGGAGATATACAGGAACTCTTATACGAGCACATAATAGAAAAATATTATGTAAAAAAATTTATTGTAAATATACAAATACATTATTATGTTCTATTATAAATAAGTATATTGATATTTATAATAAAAGTATTTGCGAAAATATAGATTATAGAACTTGTGAAAGTATTGAACTGGGCGAACGTGATCCTATGGTATTATTGACTTTACCTTTAGTGACAAGTAATGAAATAAAACAAGATTTATACTCATATTTTAATAAAAACATTCTTCCTGATATGACTCCAATATTGGAAAATGAAATTGGAAAAAGAAAATTTATAATACCAGAAAATTGGAAAAAAAGAGTGTGTATACATTTAAGATTAGATGATTGCGCTCAAGGCCAACATTCTGTAGATTATGATGGAAGAACATCTTATAACTTTTTTAAAGAAAAAATAGATAATGACGACAATAAATGGAATTGGAATGGTGATTATGAAGAATATTTTAAAAAAAATAATATTAAAATGATTGGGCGTGGTAAATCTTTATACCAATCTCCAATTCCTTATTACAGAATAGAAAAATTAATTATAGAAATAAAAAAAGAGTATCCTGGACATGAAATTGTTTTAATAGCCTCACCGTGGGGTGGCTATAAAATACCATTAAACTATAAACATATTAGAAGTGAAGATCCTGATTTAGATTTATTTTATCAAATTTATTGTGATGTACTAGTATGTTCTAGAAGCACTTATTCAATGATGGCTGGATTTTTTCACCAAGGAAGTAAAATAATTATGCCAAAATGGGGATATTCTGGGACTTGTGGTTTAGGAAGTAAATTCGATAAAAGTAATTTAAAATTTTATTATTAATTATTATAAATATGTGTTATTTTATTAATATTTTCTTTAATTAAATAATCATCATCTGTCTCTTGCATATTCTCAGTATGTTCTAGAAGCACTTATTCAATGATGGCTGGATTTTTCACCAAGGAAGTAAAATAATTATGCCAAAATGGGGATATTCTGGGACTTGTGGTTTAGGAAATAAATTCGATAAAAGTAATTTAAAATTTTATTATTAATTATTATAATGTTACTAAAAAATTTTTATATTTCTACAGTAAATAAAAATGAAAAATTTACAGGAGGGTGGTCTCAGTTATATTATGGTGTTATAAGCAAAGTAATTAATAATAATAATTATAAAAATTATTGTGAAGTTGGAATTGGTTATGGTACACATGTAAAATATGTATTAAAAACAACTGATATTGAAAAAGTTTATTTAGTTGATCCAATGAAATATTATGAAAATGATGGATTTCCATTAGATATTATAAATAAAAAATGTAGTAATCCCATAAAAAATGATAATAAATATGATAATTTTGAAGAACTTTATAATCTAATATCTGAATATCTTAGTGATTTTAAAAATAAAGTTTGTTGGATTAGAAAAGAAAGTGTTACTGTTACAGATGATGAAATACCAGATGAATCATTAGATTGCATATTTATAGACGGAGATCATTCATATGAGGCGGTAAGAAAAGATTTGAAATTTTGGTGGAAAAAACTAAAAAAAAATGGTTCAATGCTTGGAGATGATTATTACATGGGTGATGTTAAAAGAGCGGTTAACGAGTTTGCAGAAATGATCGATCAAAAACCAGAATTTTTAACAAATAGTAAAGATAATAGGTATCAAATTTATAATTTTGTTAAAAAGTAAGTTTTTTATATTTTTAATATATATATAAAATGTTAATTTGTATTTATTCTAATTGTCAGTTTAATGGAATTATACCAAATTTAAAAACAAATTTAAAAAATATAAATATAATCGCACTTGAAAATTATAGTTATATTATAAAAAAACACAAATTACCTATAGAGAAATTATCTAAGGTAGATGTTTTTATATATCAACCTATTAGAAAAGAACACGGGATATATTCTACAGTTGATAATATGACAAATATTATAAGTTATCTTCCAAAAAAATGTTTAAAAATATCATTTCCCTATATTTATAACTCTGGTATTTGGGGATTAACAAAAGATGCAATTAAAAAAGATGATGGTACAACACAAGGAAATAGAGATTGTATTTTAGAATTAAAAAATAAATCGCTAGATGATATCATTGATATGTATAAAAATAATAAAATAAATTTTAATTATAAAAAAAGATTTAATTCATCATTAAGTAAATTAATAGAAAAAGAAAAAATATGTAATATTAAAATTTCTGATTTTATAGTAAGTAATATTAAGAAAAAAAAATTATTTTTTACTCAAAATCACCCCACACCATTTACATTTACACATATTTGTAAGCAAATACTTGATATAATTAAATTACATTATCCTGAATATATTATAAATTTAACATACAATTATGTTAGTTACAATTCTTTGTGTAGAGGTCTCAAATGGCCTATTTGTGAAAGTGATATTAAATATTGGGAATTTGAATATATATCTAAATCTGAAGAAGGTTCCGATGATTATTACATTGATTTAATAACTAAATATTACAATAATAATAGCAGACACAATGAGGGTATTGCGGATGTATATTATTAAATATATAATTTATTTGAAAATTAATTTATTTGTAATAAATTAATTATTTACTATTAATATATGAATCAAGAATTTGTTGTAATTGAACCATGGTCTGGTTTATGTAATAGACTACGTGCAATATTTTCTTTTTATAAGTTATCAAATAAATTAAATAAGCAATTTCTTGTTGTTTGGCATTGTCATAGAGGAAATCCTTGTAGGGGTAATATATTGGATTATTATGACAACTTGTAGGGGTAATATATTGGATTATTATGACAAAATACCAAATGTAGATTATATTATTTTAAAAAATAAAGACGAAGTATCAAATCATACATATAAGGGTATCCAATTATATCAAAGGAATAATAAACAAAATAAACCATATAATATAAATTCAACTGGTGGAGAATATTGTAATGGTTCAAGTCCAGAATATTGTGGAAAATATAGTAATTTATATCAAGAATTAAAATTAAAACCATACATGCAAGGTATAATTAACAATAATAAATTAAAATTAAAAAAATATATATATCAGTTCATATAAGAAGAACAGATCATAAGCATCATGAACAAGATGAAAATTATATTAATTTTCTTAAAAAATATCCAGAATATAATATTTATATAGCATGTGATAATTCTAATACACAAAATAAATTTTATGAATTATTTAAGGATAGAATACTTATAGAAAAACATAAGGCTGGAAGGGACGCGGGAAGTCGATTTACAGACTTAAAAGACACAATTATAGATTTACATATGTGTATTGAAAGTGATATATTTTATGGGACACATCATTCTAGTTTTTCAGAACTTATATATTCTAAAAGATATTTTGATAATAAAATGAATGATTATGAATTAAAAATTGCTAAGAAAAAGGGTGCAGTAAAAATATAATACACATTTCGTCCTTTTCAAAAATTATTTCAGTATCATTATTATAAATATTACAATTTTCAAGATTATCTTGTAAAGCCAAATATCGTTTTTTAAATAAATTACAATCTTCTGGTAAATAAAACATAATTGATTTAGATTTTGTTTTTTCTTTATTATTTATTTTATAAATATTTTATAATGAGATTAATGAAATTTGTTTACTTTTATACGAATAAATTATTTTCGGTTTAAATTTTTTTAAAGGTTCATAATTCACAGATAACCTTCTATATTCGCCATTATTTATATCAATATTATCACTTTTCTGATTACCGTCATTAATAATTAAAATACATTTGAATTTTTTTTCTTTAATTATAAAATTTAACAAATCATCTATTGATTTGTTAGATAAATGTTGTAAAACATCTTTTAAAATACATAAATCTCCTGATTCTATTTCTTCTTTATTTGTAACAAAATCTAAGTGTACAAACGTATGTTTAGAATATTTTTTTTTATGTGATATTATTAATTTTTTATATGCGTCATAACCAATATAATTAATATCAGGTAATCCCTCATATATTAAATATGAAGACTGTAGATCACCGCATCCTAGATCTACTACTTTATTTATTTTATTTTGTATAATAAATTTTTTCACAAATTCTATATATGCTTTACATTGATTTAATTCTGAACCACCCCCGCTTGTACCTTTATATGAATTATCTATTGAACTGTTATGACCCCATACATTATTTTCATATATTTGTGTAAAAATATCTATATTATTCATATTAATATATATTGTTTTATATTGTTTATATCATATTTAATTGTAATATTAAATATGATGTATTTGTAAATTAAATATGATGTATTTGTAAATTAAATATGACGTATTTGTTATTTTTATTAATAATTAAAACCGTATCTTTATAATAAATATTGCATTTTTCTAAATTGTCGTGTAGAGACAGATATTTTTTTTTAAATAAATTACAATCTTCCGGTAAATATATCATTATTGCCTTTGATTTTATTTTATTATTTATCATAAATAAATGAGTAATATTATTTATATTTTCTCTAATAAAATATAATTTTTTTTCAAGTTTATCATTTTTTTCAACTAAATCAAAATTATCCAAAAATAAATTATCATTTTTTTCAATTATTTTTTCAAAGTTTATATGAATATTTAAATCAAATTGATTTATCCAATGGTGATGATTATACTGAAATTTTTCTTCAGCCAGTTCTTTAAAATGACCCAGTCCCCATGTTTGCCATTTTATACCTTGTTTAATCTCTAACACGTTAAAAATAGCAATGGCTCGTTCTGTAAATCCACCTATTACACCCCAATGGGTTTGTGATTCACAACCATTATATTTTAATACCCATATTTCATCACATAATATTTCCAACCATCTGCATAATTTTTCAAAAATATGTGTAGGATAAATATTTGTTTGCCATAATGAAAACGGTAATCCTTCTAAATCTTTTTTTGTATGATTTTTATTAAAATGTTTATTGTAACTATCCATAAGAAAATTACAATTTCTTAATGTTGGATGCATCCAGTTATGCCATGTATTGTTAGATACAATATTATTGGTTGTCCATTCAATAATTATTTTATTATTTTCTAATTTTGGTAGAGGTTTATCATGTGTCATATCATATTGGCAAAACCCAACATATTCTTTATCTTTATATAATTTATTCCAAAATACATGCAAATATACGGATGTTTCCATATATCCCCTTTTTTGTAAAAATGGATTATAAATAGGTAAATCATATTCTATAACGTTTTTGTAATTTTTATTATTTACTATATTTTTAGAATGTAACTCATTTACTCCGAAAAATGTAAAATTTTTCCTAATTATATCTTCTGTGTAACAAGATTTAAAAATTTTATCAGGGTGAACATTTTTGTGATAAACTATAAAAATTTCAATATCTGTCATTTATATAATATTATATTTATTTAATATTATAATTTAAACAATATAAATTTAAGCATTAATTGTTTTACCGTGACTTTTATGATAATACGTTAACCATTTTTCTACATGTTTTGAACAGTCTATATCAAATAAATAGTACATCATTTCTCCCCATAAAGGTAGATCTCCCCACCTATACTGATATATTCCATTGCTTTTATCTATATATTCATGATATTTTGAAAGTATATCCCATTTTTCTCTTATTTTATTCAAATCCATTCCAAATATATTAGTATATGGACCAACTTGATTACGAGACTTAATATTTTTAAAATTATTTTCTTTTAAAAAGTTCATTGTAGTATTATTTAAATTCACAACTACAAATCCTGGATCTCCAAATACATGACCATATAAAAATGGTGAATTATTATTAAGTAAGTGTTCAAATGCTCTATCAATCGAAAATCTAATAAAACAATCTTCGTCTATTCTTAAAACATATTGATAATCTTTTACATAGTGATAAAAGTCTTTAAACCAAAAATTACACATATGTCTATATCCATATCCCCACCAAGGTTCATCTGTTCTAGGATAAAACGTTGTATTTTCTTTTTCTTTTAAGAAACATTTATCTGAAATATTAATAAATTTCATTATAAGATTTGGTTGTTTATTCTTAATATGAGTTTGATGTTCATCTGTAATATTACCTTCATGAAAAAAAAGCAAAGGAATTGTTTTATCTTTTAAATTTCTATCAATATTTATATTCCTTTCGAGTAATACATTGTATTTATTAATATCATCATAACCACGTGTAAGAACTAAAATTGCTCTAGACATATATATATATATATAATAAATATATTAATTTTTTTTTTAATATAATTTAAAATTTACTAAGAAATAATATTATAATTTATAATTATAGTTAGTATCAATTATTAAATCTATTATTTTATTGTTTTTCTTCAGAGAAAAACAATTACTCCAAAATTTTATATCTTCATAAGTTTGATCCCAACATTCATCATTAACCTTAAACAATTTTTTTGTACCAATTCTATATGTATCAAAATTATTTTTTGATAAGAAATCAACAATATCCTTCATTGGGTTTTTTATTCCTGGTCCACGATGATCATCTAAACAATCACTGCATTCAAACACTATATACTCTGTTTTGTTAAGGTATTTTTCAAACCCTTTTATTACATTACTATCATTACCTTCTACATCAATTTTAAGAAATTTTATTAGTATATCTTTATTTTTAAAGTGTTGATCTAAAACATCTTCTAATCGTTTTACTTTTGTTTCGCATATAAAATTCCCACCACCTCTTAATCCTGCAATACCATTCCCTATTTTATTATCTGAATTTCCTTTCCAATTATAAAAATTAGCAACTGTATTTACATTTGATAATGCACACTTATAAAGTGTAATATTTTCGTTTGAATGAATTTTCTTTTCTATTTCAGGTATATTTACAGGATTAGGTTCAAAACATAAAATCTGAGAGTTATATTCACTACAAATTGTTTTTAAGTTTTGTATATAATCCCCGACATTACATCCTACATCTATTCCTACTATTAATTTGTCAGTATCATATTTCTTAATTACTTTTATAAGTTTCTTAATTAATAAATTATGTGGGTTATCACTTCTGAATTCATGTCGTTTTTGTTTATAATAATCAACAATATTTGATGTTATTTCCATATTATACACTTAATTTCTATAATATTATGGAAATTTAAACACATATAAAATATTTAATTTTAAATTCAAAACTGATTAAAAATTAATAAATTAATAAATAAAAAAACAAAACATAATATCCCCTAAAATCCCCACAAACTCTTTTTTTTCTTTTTTCTGGACCGAGATTTTCTAGTTAATTTTCTCTTATATATTTTGTTTTTTCTAGATAATTTTCGGGTTTTTCGTGATAATTTTTTCAGTTGTCGTTTGGATTTATTATCTTCTTTTTTCTGAGAGGGAATATAGCGTAAAAACCACCATTCATATTCCTTTGTACCTCTTTTATTCTTTAATTCTTTATATTTTTCTAATTTTTCGGCTCGTAAATTTTCTTGAGTAGATTGCTCTCCATAGCATTCTATACTATATCTTTTCAACAATCCTTTTTGTTTTAATCGGTTTTGTTGTAATATTTTAAATAAATATTGACTCATGCAAAGAATACGATTTACATTGTAGTATGGTTTGTTAGTATACATAAATGCCAAGTAAAAACTAAGCATAGTATCCAATGTTGCTATTCTTATTTTGCGATTATCAACTGTAACCGTATTATAACTATGACATGCTATAGGTTCATAAATAAAGGCAAAAGTTTCAGGACCAATACTTACTTCATAATGTGTTGGTATGGTTTCACCTATGCCTTTATGTTTTTTAATTTTTATATTTTTTATTCCTGAATCAATCAGTCTTTCTTTTAATATTCTGGTTGTTGTTTCTGGTTCAGTAGAAAGTACATCAAAATCTGGAACTTTTGGTACTCTTTTTCCCTTAAATTGTTTTAAATCTTGCAAATACATGCGATTTGCCATTGCACCGAAAAAAATGCACCCTTGCGCAATCAGTGTATTTCTCACAATAACAAATAATTTATCTTGTAAATCATCTAGAAATTCATCTTCTTCTGTATATGTTTCATGTTCCCTTTCACCACCCTTTTGCGAGTTGGTATTTGATTTTTTTTTATTGCTTTTATTGCTTTTTGTGCTTTTATTGCTTTTATTGCTTTTCGTGCTTTTATTGCTTTTCGTGCTTTTATTGCTTTTATTGCTTTTCGTGCTTTTATTGCTTTTCGTGCTTTTATTGCTTTTATTGCTTTTATTGCTTTTTGTGCTTTTCGTGCTTTTATTACTTTCCGTTTTTCTTACCTTTTTTGAAAAAGGTATTTTTGAAAAAGGTATATCTTTTGATCCAAATTGGAACAATCTCTGAATATCTTCGTCCTGACAATTTTTACCTCTTAAAGGATAATGTTTATTTAAGAGTGTTAAACGTTTTAAAACTTTTTCCCATCTACTTACATCACCGTTAGGTCTGCTTAATTCTAAATACATTAACATTCGTAAGAAATTGGGAGGACTATATTTAATCCCAGCAACTTGAATAGCATGTTTGGATATTTTTTTAAAAATGGGAGGTGCTAAATAAGTTATATCAGCGACAGGTATAAAATTAACAAACACTTTAAAAGTTCCCGGATGAAATCCGGATTTGGCTTCAACCTCATTAAATCCTTCTTTATAATACATATCTGCTAATTTTTTGGCATCTTCTAAAGGAGTTTTAGAGAAGAAATCATAATCGGGAAGTTCAAATGATTTATCATAGAATTGATCTTCCAATGGCAATATATTATTGATAGCCGTACCACCGTAACAAATTTGCTTATTTATTTTTAAAAAATTTTCAACAATATTAATAATTCTTTTTATTTCGGGATTATTTAATTTATGCGATCCTAATTTTTTATCTATTTTATCTACCGCACTTCTTAATATTGATAGTTCACAATCTTCAAATGACATATTTTTTTGACAAGACATTAATATATAGTCTTAAAAAAAATTTATAATAATTATTAAATTTTTATAAATTTCAAATGTTAAATATAGACTAATATTAAATTTTAGGATTATATACTCCACCCAACATGCTCATCTTACGAGGACCATAAGATAATTTCTTTTCTTGTTTCTTAGGTTTTGCGATCTTTGTTTCAAAATATCGTAAATGATTAGGTTTTAATCTAAATGCACTGCCAGTATCTGAAAAGAATTTTATATATTGCATTAAAAATGCATCTATTTCACTAAAATTCATCATGACCATTTGATTACCTAATTGATGATGTATAGCGCCTGGTGGATTTTCTCTCACCTTTGTAAAATCAGGACGGGTAATACCAATAAATTTCTTATTCTCATTTATCATAGATTTTCTATCTGGCGTCTGTATAACATCAATACTCTTATTAATATTCACAAATGGCATACCGCTACCATCCTTAGCTTTCCCTGACATATTTACAAGTGCTTCGAACGGTGTACCTCTATAATTGTTTAGTGGATCTTCTATTATAATAATTACTTTTCGTTGTAAATCTAAAATAGGTATATTAGCAATAATATCCCTACCTGTTTTATTAAATTTCCCATCATAACCATATTTTTGCGGTAAAAACATTCCTGAAAACGTTTTATTCATAATTGTTGACATATTTCTAAAAACATTTCTATTATTTGTTTTTATTCTAAAACTCAAAAAAAGTGGATCATTTGAATTAGGCGATATCGACCCTGAAAAAGCCATCATCTTTATTTGGTTCATTACCTGAGAAAAAGGTAAACTATTATAAGTACCTTTTAAAAGATATTTTCCATTCGCACTGGCTTCTTCACCTGCTGCAATAACTGGTTCGCCATCTAAAGAATATATTTCAAAATCCAATAATCGCGCACCCTGTTTAATTGTTTCAGTTAGAGGTATTAAATCAACAAAATCTTTCTCTAAATTTCCTCCACAACAACTATTGTGACTGCTCATGACATAATAATCTCTTAATAAATGTCTGTGGTTAGCATTGGAATGGTTTATACCTCCAATTTGCGTCCCACCTAATTCTTCAAAATTTCTAATCATATCATTTGCATTTACATTAACCATATTAAGAGTTGTATTTACATTTAATGCTAAAGCAAAAACAACTAATATTATAACAAAAAATAAGAATATAGACAGGAAATATTTTTTATTTTTTATCATATCCATCATGTTTGATTTTGAATTTTCAAGTAAACTAGAAACATTGCTCATATATATATATATTAAAACAAAAATTATTATTATAAATTATTTTAAATTAAAAATAAAAATATATGATTAATTTAAAATGACTGGTGGCTTAATGAATTTAGTGGCATATGGTAATGAAAATTTATTATTTAACGGTAATCCCAAGAAAACTTTTTTTAAAGCCGTCTATAAAAAATATACAAATTTTGGGTTACAGCGTTTTCGTATAGATTTTGAAGGATCAAAAATATTAAATGAAAAAACAAATACGGTTTTAGAATTTAAAATACCTAGATATGCTGAATTATTATCGGATACGTATTTAGTTATAAATTTGCCTAATATTTATAGTCCATTCTATAATTTTAATGCGGAAGAAGGTGTGGATAATAAAAATGGGCATTCTTTTTCACCTTATGAGTTTAGATGGGTTGAAGAATTGGGGACAAATTTTATAGAGGAGATTGAGGTATTTAGTAGCGGGACAACTTTAGCCCGCTATAGTGGCGAATATTTGAATTGTATTAAAGAACGAGATTACAGTAATTCTAAAAAAGATTTATGGGATGAAATGACGGGAAATATAGCGGAAATAAATGATCCTGCTAATGCACATGGGAATGTGAATGTATATCCGAATTGCCATTTTACTGATGCTGGATTAGATATTGAACCTTCCATACGAGGAAGAAGAATATATATTCCGATCGAGGCATTTTTCTGTCATACAAGTAAAACAGCATTGCCTCTGGTGGCACTTCAGTATCAGGAAATATCAATTCGTATTGAATTTAAACCGATTATGGATCTTTATACTATTAATAATGTAAATGAAGATCCTAATCCTAATGGATTATCATACCGAACACGACCCAATAAAAATATTTTAGATCATCAGATGTGGAGATTTTTACAAGCGCCTTATGATGAAAAAGCAGACACAAGTCTTTATAATAAAAATGTGTCAGACTGGAAAACAGATATTCATTTATCAGGGACATATGTATTCCTGGGTCAAGATGAAAGACGAATAATGGCATCGGAACAGCATAATATACTTATTACACAATTATATACTTATAATTTTTTAGATGTATCTGGAAGTCAAATTGTTGAAATAGAAAGCAAGGACATGATTAAAGATTATATGTGGAGATTTAGACGTAATGATGCTTATTTACGAAATGAATGGTCTAATTACACAAATTGGCCTTATAATAATGTAAAGCCGATGCAAGTATCGTTATTTTCAAATGAAAGTATTCCAAACCCGGCAAGAATGTTTATTACTGGTAATATAGGAGAGAAAAATAATGGGGTAATCACAAATGATTATCCTATGAATTTAAGAGACATACTTATTGATTTGGGTATTTCTATGGATGGGGTTTATAGAGAGAAAATACTAGATGCTGGAGTGTATGACTATATTGAAAAATATGCCAGGACAACTGGTGGGGCGAAGAGGGGATTATATTGTTATAATTTCTGTTTAGATAGCAATCGTAAAGAATATCAACCAAGTGGTGCTATGAATGTAAACAAATTTAAAACAATTGCGTTTGAATTTAATACGATTGAAACGCCTTTTACACCTGAAGGAAGTAATGTGGAGTTTATTTGTGATATGAATGGTAATGCGATCGGATTTCGCAAAACGAGTGCGATTTTAAACGAATATAATTTTGATTTGCGAATATTTGAAGAGAGATACAATGTTATAATTGTTCAAGGTGGACGAATAGGATTAATGAATGCACGTTAAAACTTTTTCTAAAAGTTTTGTTTTGAATAAACTTTTTCTAAAAGTTTTGTTTTGAATAAACTTTTTCTAAAAGTTTAAAAATTGATGTTTTTTATTTGATATATAATTTATTTATTATGATGAATACTATGACAACCCCAGATTGTATACAAGCTATCACCAGTTCTGCAGGAGATAATCCAGTTATATTGATTGATTTGCAATTTCTAAAAAATTGCCCAAGATTAGAAGGTGCTGATATTTTCAAAAAACTTTTTGGTCTAGTAGAAAGTGACGATGTATTTTGTTATAAATTAAAAATGGATAATGGCTATGCTACTATTTTACAGGATTTTGGTATTACATATGATCAATGGGTTGACTTATTACTATTTCTAAAAACGCCAAATGTTTTCAGAACAAATTTGTCTATTGAGTATTTGATAAATAATAATTCTTTGGAATATGTATTGCAAACACTGGAAGATGTTATGATAACTAGTATAAAATTAGGTGGTATCCCTAAATTTGAAACATTCTATAATGACTTTTGTGAAAAAATAAACAATTATCACGCACAAAGAAATCAAATATATAATCCTCTTCTTCCTGCGAAAGATGAAAACAATAAATTTATTTGGGTTTGTTATGATGCACAACAAACTGGTTTTTGGGATTTTCACAAAATGTATAAATATAGCGATGGATGGAGTGCAACACAACGAAATAAAGGTCCATATACATGGTTTAGAAAACTAAAGGATGGAACGGAAGGAGATATTGAAGCAATTTATACCGCATCTGAAGTTGAAGATGAAATTTTACAAATTGATGATCATGAAGGGCAAATTCAAGATGATGGGGATGAAGTAAATAGTGGACAACAACCATGGATTGACAATGATGAACAAGATATTCCTTATCATGGCGGATGGTAATTACGAAGCCCATCTAGCCATTGCTTGAATTTTAAATTTGTTATTATTCTCAATAAACCATTTTTTTTTACCGGCATCCCATCGAGCCCCCCATCCTTTGGCCTCGTCTTTTTCTCCATAAGGCACATTCAAATAAATCTTCGTTTGCTTTGTTTTATAGGAGCAATGTGTTTGTCCAATCGCCAAATTTGCCAAACGATCAGCATTTTCATTGCCTAAACTATGTTGATCCTGTAATCCAGTATGAGCATTAATATGAATAAATTCTATGTTTTTCTTACCTTTACAAAATAAATAAGCCGTTTTCACTATTTTAGCATTCGGTATTTCTTCAAATTTCGTTTTTTTCCAGTTTTTCTTTTCACATTTCTCTCCGTAATCTGTACAACACCGAATAGAATATTTTGAATCAGAATAAATAATAATTTTTTTACCATCATCTATCTCTTGTCTAAGAATAGAAAGTGCTTTTATGATTGCAAGTAATTCTGCTACATTATTTGTTTGTGGTCCTTTATAAGCCTCACTCACATTTCTAGGATCATCTTTTCCAAAATAAACTCCAAATCCGGCTCGTGCATTTGATTTACCATTATTTGAACATGCCCCATCAGTATAAACAATTATTGCTTCTTCCTCTTCGTCACTAACATATTCTTCTATATCCAATTCAACATCTTCTTGTTCCATTTTATTAATTATTTTATTTTCCATTTCTTTTTTCAATTTAATGTTACGAGTCGTTTTTCGTATAATAAATCTCTCCATCTTGTATTTATTGAACATCTTATATTTAATATCAAAGCGAATTAAATATAAGGTTTATGTGAGATCTCTTTTTAGTGAGACCAAATAGCATCGTAAGGTTGTGGTGATTTGGTAGGATCAACTGGTTGATAATTTTTTGTATACGACGTTTTTGAACCTCCTAAGCGATTATCGGATTTCATCTCATGAGTAGCACCATCAACTGCTCCTTGATATTTTAAATCCCCCATAATACTTTTAAGTTCATTAACTTTTGCATTATTATGCTCACTTTGCCCACATTTTCTACGTCTTCTATGTTTTCCAGTTGCGATTGAATTTCCTAAATTTGACGCGTTTAATACATTATTAAGCACAGTTGTCAAGCGATTTTTATATAAAGATGCATTGATTTTATCCATATCGTATTTATATACAATTCTTCCAATAGTTACATATTCACTGTCTTTTAATCTTGGTTCTCTAAATCCCTTAATTCTTGATAAATCATCCATAAAATCTATACCAATTTGTGTGTAATCCAAATTGTCAGATCCTTTATCTAATTGACATGATGCTAAAGCCATTTTCAGAGATTTTTCTGTAAAAAGTCCTGGTCTAGTTCTAGCATAACCAAATTTATTTTTGGGTATCAAGACTGCACCACAATCATTGCATGCGCTATTATCTATATTACCGTCACTTACCCATGGACAATTGCGATAAGACTTACCTTCAAATATCTCATTTGAACACATATCATTGTCATATTGAGGGGCTAGACAACCATTTGGACATGTTTCTTTGCCTTTCTTGATAATAAACCCATTTGATAAACGACTGAATTTAGGATTTTGTGTTGAAAATTCTTGTGTAGCAACAGGTGTGTTGCTAGATTGTGAAGCATTACTAAGTTTTAGATTTTTAGTATTATTCATGACATTTTCTGTTACAGATGCTGGTACACCTCTAATTTTCTCTCCAATTTGCATAACTTCTTTACCTAAATAAGGTCTTGATTTCTGATATGCTTCATTTAAATCATTAAACGAATTATCAAATGCTTGTTTTAAATCAGGTTCTGCTTTTTGATAAGCCGTCTCTAAATGGGGCTGTGCTTTATTTAAATCTACTTTTGCTTTTTTATAAGCCGAATCTAAATGGGGGCGTGCTTTATCTAAATCTGATTTAGATTTAGTATAAGCACTTGTTAAACTGGGTACAGCAGCCATTATACCTTTCATAAAATCTGGTTTGCCAGCGTCCATTGCTTTCTTTAAATTGGGATTACTTTCAATAAAATTTGTAAGTTCGTCTTCTCCAGGTACATCATTCATATCAGTTGGTATGTTTGTCATTGCTTCTCCAAAAGTTCCACCTGTATTTAAATAATTACGAATATCCATATAAAAGAAAAATAATGTGTAAATTACCATAATAGTTAGTGCTAAATAAAAAAACATATATAATTTAATAATATATTAAATTTTACTAAATTATATTTAGAATATACTCCATGCTGAATTATATGGTTGTACTTTTTTTGTTTCGTTTTTTCCGGGTTTATATGTGTCTGTAAATTTGGCGTCGTCCATTGGTACACCAGCCAATTTCAATTTCTTTTTCATCATTGAATTACTATTGTCTCCAAACATTCCGGTTATACGTTTTGTGGTAGATTGTATAGGTTCATTCTCACCGTCAACAGAACTGGTTGATAAACTTGAACTTGCTAACATTTCGTAGACATCTTTCAAAACTTTCTGGGTATAGACTTGTTTTTGTGATTCTGATATATTTTCTGATTTAAGTTTGACTACAAATCTTCCCAATGTCTCATAATCTGTTTCATCAATATCAGGAATAGAAAAATTGCGAATAATGGATACTTCTTCTATAAAACTCTTACCAACTCTAATATAATTTGACTGACTTTCTTCTGCTAGATTAATATCCCCGGGAATTAAATGTTTACTATTTAACACCTTTTTCATTATATCCTTGTTAAATATTGAAAAATCTCGGGGATTTTCAACACTTGCATAATCATTTTCCATATCTGGTTGAGATGCCATATTATTATTATCAGTCATTGATTTACGTTGTTCTTCGTGTTGCTGTTCTTGAACAATAATAGGCTGATCTGTTACTGTTTGAGAATCATTTTGTTGATTTTCCATTCCCTCAGCAAATACTCCTCCCATTTTCAATGTGTATGAGTTTTTATAGTTTGTAATATCAAAATAAAAATGATAAATAATAAATCCAAACATTAATATAAGTCCTAAAATAAAAAGTATTTCTCTCATTATATATAATTTATTATTATAATAAATTATATTTGATCATATATTTTTTTCTTGATATTAGATTTCATTTATTGAGAAATTAAATGTGAATTTAATTGTTGACTTACCACAACAAAAGTAACACATTTACTCATATGTTTTATTTTGTGGGCGTTAATATATGCACATGTTGATCTTATTCCACCTAAATAATCTAAAACTGTATTATTCAATTGTCCTTTATACCGAATCTTAATAACTCGTCCTTCAGATGATCTATATTTCTCCATCGAACCGTAATGTTTTTTCATTGCTAATTCACTACTCATTCCATAAAACATTTTGTATTTTTTTATCTCTCCATTTGATTGTTTTTCTTCTATTACTTCCCCCGGATTCTCCTCGTGTCCTGAAAATACCCCACCACACATTACAAAATCTGCCCCAGCTCCAAAAGCCTTCGCCATATCACCAGGACAAGTAATTCCACCGTCACCTATAATAAATCCACCACATCCGTGCGCAGCATCAGCACAGTCAATAATTGCACTTAATTGTGGAACTCCTACACCAGTCTTTAATCGAGTAAGACAAGCACTTCCCGGACCAATACCAATCTTTACACCATCTACCTTACCATTAATGATAAGTTCTTCTACCATTTCTCGAGTTGCTACATTACCAGCAACAATTATTTTATCAGGGAAAGAATCTCTCAGTTTATGACAATAATTAACTACTTGTTGCATATATCCATTTGCAACATCTACACAAATCCATTTTGCATTTGTACATGTAATAATATCATATAATTCAGAAAAGGTACTTTCATCAATACCGGTTGAGATCATAAAATAATCTGGATTTAATGGAGATAGTTGATGTCTTTTTTTAAAATCGGCAACGGTATAAAACTTATTTAGACATGTAATCATTTTATGTTTATTTAATACATCATAAATTTCTAATGTTCCTGTTGTATCCATATTTGCAGCAATAATAGGTACACCTTTCCATTTTCGTGTTGAATATTTAAATGTTATTTCTCTTTCTAAATCAACCTGACTTCGAGAAGAAATAGTTGTTCTTTTAGGTCGGATTAGGACATTATTGAAATCATATTGTGGTGTATTAATTATTTTCATATATTTTTAATTATTAAGACAGTTTTAAGTATATTTTTAATATTCAATGTATATATATGCCATCATTTGATTGGAATAAGATGTATGAAGATACAAAAGTTGGGAGTAAATGGTTAGGAAAAAATGCGATGGGTAGTGAAAAAAAAAAGAAAACCAAAAAGCAAAAAAAAAAGGAAAAATCGAAAAAAATCCCATTGACACAAAATGAAAAAATTATGTATACGGTAATGTTATTGATATGTATCCCATTAGGAGTATTATTTTTCGTGTATTACAATTCAGGATTAATGCAAACAATAATAATGGCAAAGGGGTTATATAAAACGGAGAGAAATCTTGGAATACCAACAGATCCAGATAAGGTTCCTTATACAAAATCAACAACACCCGGGACAAGTCATGATCCATCAAACAGTAAAAGTGTATTTGATTTAATGGACAAACAAAATAAAAAAGTAGCGGGAGTAAATCCACCTAAGCAAACAGGCGGTAAGAGATTTAAACAAAAAGGTGGTTTTAATAGAGCAACAAATGATGTAAAACCATTTTTAGATACTACAAAATTTGGGTTTCCGTATACATGGTATGATAATGATAATTTATTAATGAGAGGAGTAAGTGATTATTTCACTACCTTTTGGACATTTATGAGAGGAGGATTAGTAAAACTTTTAGATATATGCAATGAATCTCTTTATAGCGATGGTTATACAGGTCATCCGCAAGATTTAGGAGGACAAGTGTTTGATTTTGCTAAATTTTCATTTATTCTTCCCATGCTTTCATCTCTTATGTATGTAGGTAATATAGGTTTAGGGACGGTCGCCCTGGCATGGTCATCTATAAATAACCAAACATTATTGCTACCATTTTGGATTGTAGTTGGTATATTAAGTTTAACGATAGGTATTATTACTACTATTGCTGTTACAGGATTAACAGTTTCATATCTCAATATATTTGTAACAATTGCTTTTGTTTTATTAACAATATCAGTATGTTTCTTTTGGCCTTATGGAATTACATGGTTGTATACAGTATCTATGATACTTAAACCAAATGAAGAAAAAAAGAGATTATTTAGAAATTATCTTAAAAACTATGAACTTTGTTGGATCTTATCAATGATATCCTTATTAGGAGTAACAATTTCTTATGTTTGGGAATGGCATATAATTCCCAAGGTCGCATTTGGCGGTGTAGGCGGTGCATTTATACTTCTTAGAGCAATGGGATTATTTTAATTTACCTTTTTTTCAAAAAAGGTAAGAAAAAAAAACTCATTAAACAAAATATCAAAAAAACATAGATCCCGTTAACATATTATCAAAAAAAAATTATATACTATTATAGTATATGATTGCTTTTTTCAAGTTGCTTTTTAAGAAATTCAATAAATTTCATCCTGTTCTACAAGTTCTTACCACATTTGGTATTTTATATATTATTCGCATGATATATAATACATTTTTATACAGTTATTTTAGCTCTTTTAATTTAGAAGGTTTTGGATCACCAAAAGAATTGGTGTATTTCCATATGGATGGATGTGGACATTGTAAGAATTTCTCTCCAATTTGGGACCAATTTGCATCAGGTTATAATGGAAATCTTAAAATTAGAAAAGTAGAACGTGCTGATGCAGGTAATGAACTTGAGAAATATCAAATACAAGGGTTCCCATCTATTTTATTATTAGATGGACAGGGTGGGAAAAAAGAATTTTCAGGCGATCGCAATATGCAAAACTTAGAGGCGTTTGCAAGAAATTAATTTTGGACCAAGAAATTAATTTTGTTCATTACCCCAAACATTATCTATAAATTTATATATCCTATTCAGATCTAACTTATTAATCTCATAATTTTCATTATTAAATAATTCTATAATATATTCTAAATCATGTTCGTTTCTTAAATTTATAAAATATGAAAACATATCCTTTACATCCATAGATAATTGTCGACATAAATCATTAATAAAAAGAGAATTATTATATTCCGTCGAATATTTTGTTAAAACTTTGGTAAAACGAATATTTTGTCTCAAGTTAGATTTTTTTTTTGGTTTATAATTTTTATGAAATAAATGATTATTGTAAAATGTTTTAATTAATGAACTCATTTCATTAAATATCCATATTTGTTTTTGAAATGTTATCCTGTCAATGTAGTCTGAAAAACAAATATTATTTAATATTTTATTATAAAAAACCATACTTAGCGATTTGGGATAACCTTCTAGTTGATCTATTATGTTTTCATGATATAATAAACCAACACTAGTTCTATCCGTTTCATTCATAACCTCTAAATGATTAGATATTAAATATTTTTTTTGAAATAATAATTTAATAATATCTTTTACATCTTCACTATAGTTTTTTTGTTTAAACATATTTTGAATCAATTGATTTTTCAGTATTTTTTCTTGATTTTTATAAATATGATAGGTTGAATTTAATTTTTGCAAATCTCCCTGTATAAATTCTGACATACTTTTTGTTAAATCTGTTTCCAATGTAGGCATTAGAATATTAATAAGTTGTAATATTTGATCATTTGTCGGAGTTTCCAAACAAACTGTCACACAGACCTTCATCATTTCCTTAATTTTCTTATCAATATGTTGATTTCCGATACAAATAATAGGGATCATTGTACTATTTTCTTTTTTTTGTTTTTTAGTTTTTTTTGGACGTATTAATTTAATTAGTGAATTAATTCCCCCCTTATCACCACTATTCATACCATCTATTTCGTCCATAATAATTGCTATTTTTTTGGTTTTTTTTTGAAATAAACTCAATACATTTTTATCAGCCATATTATGTTTTGTAATATTTTCAATAATAGATTTATTTCTAACATCTCCGGCATCGTATCTAATAATATCATATTCCAGTTTTTTTAAAATTAATTCTACAAAACGACTTTTACCACTACCTGGTGCACCATATACAAAAATACCGCGACTTACTAATAAATTTTTTTTATTTTCCTCAAAAAATTTCAAGGTTTTTATTAATAATTTTTCATCTTCTTCTCTGTTTAGAATTAAATTTAAATTTAGTTGGTCCATTCTATATTTCTTTTCCTTGTTTTTTTAAATTTATTTTTAATCTTTTCTTTATTTTGATGTATTATTTCATTGCATCTATTTTCTATTTTATAATTTTTAGAAAAATAAATAATTTCATCTAATCGGTTTGAAAATATCAAATTTTTATATGTATAATTTTTATTGGTTTTATTGTATTTTTTTATATTAATTGAATTATGAACATTAATAAAATTATTAAAATAATGATCAAAAATTATATATAAATTTTTTCGCATTAGAAACCGATAATATTTTCGTTCCAGTAAAAGGGGCGTTTGTAATTTTTTATTATAACTTTCGATCCAATTTTTATGATTGGTTAACCTTAAATCATATTTAGGAACAAATGGTAAAATAACAAAATTCAAAATATCTTCTGGTATATTAATATCTTCTGGTAAATTAATAAAATTCATTAATAATAGATTTTATTAAATTTATTTATAAAAATTTAATTTGTAATTTAGCATAATCCCATATTGGTAATACCATCCCATTCTATAGAACAGTCTTTAGCAAAATTGCATTTGTTTACATTTCCATCAGGTCCTAAAAATGCAGGAACATTAAAATCTGGTCCTTTGGGACAGTTAATTCCTAAATTTTGAACATTCAAACATTTTCCAGTAGAAGCATCTTTTTGCCAATAATCCGGACACGATCCTACTTGTGGAGGAAATTTAATCTTCTTTTTTGATTGACCCATTAATATTGCAATAACAATCATTAGAAGTAAAAACATAAAAATAGCAGTATAACTAACAATAGTTTGAAAAGAAGCCATGTATATAATCATAAAATATAATATTTTTTTATTATATATATTATTATGAATGCAAACGGAAGAATAAATATTTTAGATGAACAGTCTCAAAATGTATTTAGTTTATACGATAAAATACCCATAGACCAAAAAATGTCTAGTTACAACGATGCATTAACTGGTAATTTTGAAAAATCCAATTTATCACGCGCATTTTTTTCTGCTAAAAATATTATAATTATTCAAAATTCTTTAATGGCCAATGTTCATAAAGCATCCAATGGACATTTCAATATAGGTTATCAAAATGAAGATACTTTAAAGATTATAATGAGAAGTGTATTTCTTCAACATTCTGCCAATTTATGTAGTAATATTACAGAACAAATCGTAGAATTAAATAAAATAGTTGTTGAATATTGTGTACCAAAATTATGCAGCGAGGCCAGTGCTTATATAAAGTATAAAAATGATATTAGCACATTGGCAGTACCACTAAATAGACCTATTTCCACTTATAACAATAATACATTAGAACTTAAAAACTTCTTTTAAAATGTGTATATATGTTTCTTAATCACTATTTTAATTTTTTATTTTTTAATATATTACATTCTAGATTGAATAAAATATATAGTAAAAATATGGCTAATAATTTTACATCATTGGTCCATGCTACAGGCAGTACTATTCTAGCAGGACACTATTTATTAAATCAAAATAATTATGATACGTTAACATCCTATAGTTCTGCGTATTTTGTATATGACTTGCTTTTTTTAGTGCGGTACTGGGAAGCAAAACCGCTACATTATGCTTATGTATATCATCATTTTGCAGCATTATATTTAATGCATCAAGACCCGGTTCTCTATAAAGGTGGTCACATATTATTTTTGGGAGAACTTTCTAATATTCCATCTTATTTTGTTTATTATTACCGAAAACAACCAAATAAAGAAAGTTTGGTTAAAAAACTGAAATATTTACAGTTTTTTCTATATGCAGGTATAAGAATTCCATTAATAGGTAATATATTAAAAGATGCATATTATTCATCTGTTGCAACCAATAATTATATACCATTTATTGTAGGGTCTCCTATTTTTTTTATGGGTCTATTTTGGTCAAAAAAGTTATTTGATAAACTGTAATTTCGATAAAATTTATTCTAAAATTTATTATTATTTTTAGCATAAATACAAATAAATGGATAATATATATGATTATCGAATTTAAAAACTGCAGTTATAAAAATAAACATTTGGTCGGTGGTAAAAATGCTTCACTCGGAGAACTTTATAATATCTCTAATGAGTTGAAATTTAATATTGCAGATGGTTTTGCAATAACAACCACATTTTATAGTGAATTTATTAAAAATAATAATATAGATGAATTAATCGAACCTATTATAAATAATATAGATTATGATGATTTTGAACAACTTAATAGTAGTTCTCAAAAAATTAAAGATTTATTTAATACTTCTGTTTTTACAAAAAAACAAATGGACATGATAATTAATAATTTTATCAAATTAAAATCTAATTATAGCAATGAAATACAAGTAGCAGTAAGATCATCAGCCGTATGTGAAGATTTACCAAACGCTTCTTTTGCAGGACAACAAGATACATATTTAAATATTACACATAATAATCAACTATTGGAGTGCATAAAGAATTGTTTTGCGTCTCTTTTTAATAGTAGGGCGATATCTTATAGAAAAACTAATAATATTAATTTTGAAGATGTTAAGATTTCTGTTGGTATCCAAAAAATGATACGGTCTGATATAGGATCGGCTGGCGTTTGTTTTTCACTTGATACTGAAACTGGATATAGTAAGGCCATCGTTATAAATTCAGCATTTGGATTAGGGGAACTGGTTGTTAGCGGAGGAGTTAAGCCAGATGAATTTATAATTGATAAACGTATATTACAATTTCCAGAAAAAGATCCCATTGTTAGTAAATCCATTGGAGAGAAAAATACAAAAATTATATATTCAGAAAATGGAATAATAGAAATAAAAACAAACAAAAATGAGAAAAAACAATTTAGTTTGACTAATTTACAAGTAATAGAATTGGCCAGACATGTTAAATCATTGGAAAAAAAGTATAGTATGATATTTGATAAAGAAATAGGTATTGATATTGAATGGGCATTGGATGGGTTAGACAAAAAACTGTATATAATTCAAACTCGTCCAGAGACGGTTCACACTAATAAATCTAATATATTAGAAAAATATAAATTATTAGAGCCGGGTGAAAAAATACTATCAGGTGTTGCGGTTGGAGAGAAAATATCATCTGGAAAAATAACGAAATTAAAAGATATAAGTGAACACAAAAAATTCAATGATAATGATATTTTAGTTACTAGTATGACAACTCCTGACTGGGAACCACTTATGAAAAGGTCATCCGGAATTATTACTGATAAAGGAGGTAGAACTTGTCATGCCGCGATCGTTGCTAGAGAATTAGGTATTAATGCTATTGTTGGAACATCACATGGTAGTAAAACTCTAAGTGACGGTATTGAAGTTACATTATCTTGCGCAGAAGGTGAAACTGGATTTGTTTATAAAAATAAATTAAATTTCCAGATTGATAAATTAAAAGTTGATACAACAAAAAAACTACCAATTAAATTAATGTTAAACGTTGGTTCACCAGAAATGGCCTTTTCAGCAAGCATGTTGCCAAATGATGGCGTAGGATTAGCAAGATTAGAATTTATTATTAATGACTATATTAAAATCCATCCAATGGCTCTTTTACAATACCCTAATCTAAATATAAAATTAAAAGAAAAAATACAAACAATTATGGGAGAAGAGACTGATGGTAGGAAATTTTTTATTAATAAATTAGCAAAAGGTATTTCTAAAATAGCATCCGCATTTTATCCAAACGACGTAATTGTTAGATTATCAGATTTTAAGTCCAATGAGTATAAAAATCTAGTAGGTGGTGAACTGTACGAACCTGACGAAGAGAACCCCATGATAGGGTGGAGGGGTGCGTCAAGATATTACTCTGATGAGTACAAAGATGCTTTTGCATTAGAGTGTTTGGCTCTTAAATATGCTAGAGAGAATATGGGACTAGATAATATTATTATTATGATCCCTTTTTGTCGAACCCCCGGAGAATGTGAAAATGTTTTACACGAAATGAAAAAGCATGGACTTGAACGCGGTGTTCATAATTTGAAAATTTATTTAATGTGTGAAATACCCAGTAATGTTATCGAGGCTGATAATTTTTCTCAGTATGTAGACGGTGTATCTATAGGGGGCAATGATCTATTACAGTTGACAGTGGGAGTAGATAGGGATTCTGATAAAATAACTCATTTAAGTAACCATGAAAATATAAGTTATAGAAGAATGATTAATATGGCAATTGAAACTTATAAAAAATATGGAATAAAAGTTGGGTTTTGCGGACAACAACCATCCGATAGTATAGAATTTTGTGAATTTTTAATAAAATCAGGAATTAATTCTATATCAGTAACTAGTGATTCGGCTATTAAAACATATCAAAAATTATCTAGTATGTAAGTTTTTTTGAATAAAGGTCTATTTATAATTATCATTCATAATTATAAATTCTAGTAATCAGAATAAAAGGTGTCTTTATAATAACCCAATCCTTCAGAACAATTTTTAAAAACATAACCTTCTTTACTACCATTAAATCCATCACTGGGTATAAAATTTTCTGAATGTATAAAATTTTTTGAATTTTCTAAACCTTCTTTTTTAGTATTGAAAAAAAAATAATATATAATTAATAAAATAAATATACCACCCATAATAAAAATCATATATATATTTATATATATATTGTTTAATTTGGTGTATTCATATATGTCTTGTTATTTTTTAACTTTTTATATTTAAGATAATACATATTGTCTGAAAAAGTTTGAGTTTAACTATCCGATATATCCTCGGACACAACATTATAACAAGTGTCTAATTAATCAAATACAAGAGTACATCATCAGAATACAAACTCCATTAGCAAAGAATTTCATATTCAGATCCTTTATGCTAACATCATATTATTTATTTTTGAAAAAAATAAAATATATGGTAAAAATAAGCATGCCTATTTTAATTGCGATACACTCATATATATATGAAGTTGCTGATTATTGTTCAATGCACCCTGGAGAAGGAATTGTTAATAATTATTTAAAAAATGGAAATACAAATGATACAGATGAATTATTAATAGAAGCTCAAAATAATAACTTTCAAAAAACACAATCTGGTATTTCTTTTGTATGTCCATTTTTTTTTAAACATAGAATACCCAAATATTTTCATTACATAGATGAAGGTAATTTAGAAGATGAAATAAAAAAAATATTTTCAGGAAAAGAAAACAATTGTTTTATTTTAAGACGTAATATTAATACGAATAATAACAGTTTAATTATTACATATTTTATAAAAAATGATAATAGAATTCGTCATAAATATATAATAAAATATAAAAATTTTTGGCACGGATATTTATATATCAATAATAAGGTTAACGGTAATAAAGAAAAAGACATTGAAGAATTAATAGATAAAATGATGAAAGATTTTATACCAATTAATCATAAATAAAAAAATAACTTCATATAAAATATTTTTTTATTTATTACTATTTATCACTATTTATTACTATTTATCACTATTTATTACTATTTTGCATTTTTCTCTTTCTTTTTAGTCTTTTTCTTCTTTTTATCAGTCAATCCCTTTGATCTATTAATTCTATCAATCTTGTATTGTTCATATTCCTTTTCCAAGGTGCGTAATTCTCTAAGCCACATTTTTTGTACAGATGTTTCTTTTAGTTTATTAAGATCTGTTTCCTTATCACCCTTGTCTTTCAATAAAGATTGAAAGTTCTCTTCACATACACTATCCATCGGCATTTTCCGCAAATATTTATAATCTTCATCTCCATCCATTATCGCATAGTTTCTTGTCTTAAGTAATTCGATGATTACATCCTTCTTTTTCTTGCGCAAATCAATCACATCATCGCAATTTTCCTTAATAAATCTAGCCTTATTACTAATTAACACAAGTTCTCTTTCAAGCATATCAATAATATATGCTTTTCTTTTCACATATGCATCTAAGCGAATATCAACAAACTCATTGATAATATCATAAATAGTATTATATTTTCTCAATTGCTGGTCTTTATTGAAAAGATACATATTAGATGTCTTTTTCGTGGTTGTAAGTTTGAAAATCTTTTCAAGACCATTAATATGGTTTGTAATATTTTTCGCAATCAAATCTGGAAGTTTTCCAACATGTAATTTCACTATAAATTCTATAACAGTATCTGTACACGAATCGATATATGTTTTTATAATAGGTTCTTTTCTTTTACCAGCTTTATTCTTATCTTCAATGAGTGTTTCAAGATAAGCCTTATAATCACTTGTCCATGTTCCAATAGGCAGTTCAGTAATTTTAATAGTATCAAAACTAATAATTTCATAACAACCCTTGAACAGAAACTTATCTTCCTCTATTTTAATAATTTTACCCTTAAATCCCTCATAATAAGGCTGAATTTTATGTGTATTCATCTTTTCCGGATTTTTAATAGAATATCTCAAATAATCAATAATCTGAGTAGGATTATAACTCATCCCTTCATAACTAAATCCTGTGCCGATACCTTTTCCACCATTTACTAAGATCATTGGAATAATAGGAATATACCATTCAGGTTCAACTTTAGTACCATCATCATCCAAATAAGTCAAAATATATTCATCGTCTTTAGGGAATATAAAACGTGTAATTGGATTAAGTAGAGTAAAGATATATCTCTCACTGGCACTATCCTTTCCTCCCTCCAGTCGAGTACCGAACTGACCATTTGGCAGAAGAGAATTAATATTATTAGATCCAACATATTCTTGAGCAAGACCTACAATCGCCTTATTTAAACTCATCTCACCATGATGATAACATGAATGTTCTGAAACATATCCTGCAAATTGCGCTACTTTAATTTCTGTCTTAAGTGGTTTTTTAAAGGCACAGTATAAAATCTTCCGCAAACTCGTTTTAAATCCATCCACCATAGACGGAATACTACGTTCACAATCATATTTCGAAAAATGAATCATTTCACGATCTATAAAATCTTCATAATAAATACTATTGTTATCTGGACATAATGTTGCAGATCTATCATAATTTCCAAGCCACACCTTCCTATCATCAGCACGTGTTTTATTAAACACTTTATCAATCGCATCATCGCTTTTATCTTCACTATAATTAAACCAAACAACTTTCTTTTGTGCGAAATATTCTTTAAATTCTTTTGCAGTACTCGTACCCAAACCTTTATAATATTTTACCTTCCAACCCTTACCACCATCATGTTTTACTTTCCATTTTGTATAATCATTTTCATTATAAAATGATTTTACTTTCTTGCCTTTAGTTGCCTTTAAGATAGGTGTATTCATAAATCCCAGAAAGTTTGGAATTTTAACCAAATCTTTCCATTGAGAATGAAACATATTAATACCCAATCCTTTAATATGACTTCCATCCAAATCCTGATCAGTCATAAATAAAATTTTACCATATCTAAGACATTTTTTAGCAGAAACACTATCATAATTTTTATTAGATATAAGTCCTACGATTTTTTTAATATTAATAATTTCAGCATTTTGATTAATTCTAAGTATATTCTCATGAAGAGTATTTAATAATTTACCCTTCAATGGAAATACACCATATCTATTTCTATCTTCTTTGCTCAAACCTGAAACAATACCGGCCTTTGCCGAATCTCCCTCACACAAAATAAGAGTACATTCTTCTGACTTGGTACCACCTGCCCAATTAGCACCCATATATTTTGGAATTCCTCTAATATTTCTCGTTTTTCTTCCATCTGTTTTTTTAACTAATTTACTGTCTTTTATTTCTGTTAAACTTATAGCCGTATCCATAATACCCATTTTTGCTAGTTTCTCAATAAATTTATCACTAATAATACATTTAGATCCAAATTTAGAAACAGGAGTATTCAATGTTTCCTTTGTCTGACTATCAAAACTCGGATTTTCAATCACACAATTTATAAATATCATGAGTTGTTCTTTAATTGTCGTTGATTTTACCTTAATCTTTTTCTTTTTTTCAATATAGATTGTTAACTTCTTAATTATTTGATTTAATATATAATCTACATGTTTTCCACCTTTTAATGTATTAATACCATTTACAAATGATACTTGTGTAAATTCATCTAATGGACTATTACACGCTACTACCTCCCATCTGTTATCAGACTTTTCATATACTCGTTTTGCTTCTAATTTTGACCCAACATATAAATCAATATATTGTTCAAAATTTTTATCATGCACAGGTTTAGAATTAAATGTAACTGTCACATTGGTATCGGTAACAATCCCAATGTCATATGTTCGTTTCTTGAATAGATTGAACATATCATCTGTCAAAGTATCAATGCCAAATCTTGCATAATCTGGTAAAAATGTTACTTTTGTATATGGAGCACATTTTGTCTTGGTAATTACAGGTTCTTCAATAATATTTAAATTATTTCGGAAGGTTTGTGTATATTTTTTTTTCCTGACATGATCGATTGTTTCTATTTTGCCCCATTTTGAATAAATTAAGACTAATTTAAAACCAAATCCATTTTTACCACCCACAATTTTCTTTTCATCTTTTTTATAATTTGTTGATGTCCTAAGATGACCGAAAATCATTTCAGGGATCCATAATTTATTTTCAGGATGTTTAGCAACATCAATTCCATTTCCATCATTATACATTGTAATAACACCTGTTTCTTTGTCAACCTTTATATTAATTTGAGTAACAGGAACAATATTCTTTTCTTTATTTTTTTTCTTTTCACATAACCGAACGACATGATCTCTGCAGTTTACAATTCCTTCATCGAAAAGTTTATATAATCCACCAATAAACTCATAATTCTGATGAGAAATTTCATCTTTTTCATTTAATATCCAATTTTTTGTAGTATCACTGTCAACTGTACCTATATACGTATCGGGAGCATCCAAAATATGCTCAATATCTGTTTTTTGTTGATAAATTTCAGTTAATTTTTGGTCAATAGTAGACGGCATAATAGAGATATTCTTGTTTTATCTCTTTAAATTATTTTCAATTTTTGTTATTATTTTAAAATAACAAAAATATTATACACTTAAGAACTTTCATCTTCTGTTATGATGAAGTGAAGCAACAATTCAACAGGTTTGGTATTGGCATTTCCATTAGAGATTAACATAGATAAAATAAGTTTATTATCTTTTTGTAGTTTTGTTTGTGGAATACTATATTTTCCTAAATGTTGATTTATACTTTCTATTAATTGTGAATAAGAAAGAGCATTGCCAATATTGCAATTATTTAATTCAGTCCATTTATCAGCTATCATTAATTCACGAGAAATATCTATATAAGAACTACGGGACCATTTATCAGAAGTTAAGCAAACATCTTGTTCCCATAAATTTACTACTTCTTTTATTAAATTATATCCGTGATTTTCTATAGGATTATCAACTCCGTTAGAATGTCTCCATCCTTTTATTAAATGTTTACTGTTTGTAAGAATAGACATCGCTGTTTCAAGCATAGGCATGCCAAACTCTTTACTATATTTATAAAATAATTTCCTCATATTATCACCAGTAATACCATAATATTGTGCAACTTGTGTTAAGTCATCTTCTATTTTAACATCGAATAATTCAACTTTATGAGATGTGGATTCTGCAATATTCACGGTGTTAATTTGAAGTTGTGCAAATACAATTCCTTTAATAGATGGTATATCACTTGGATCAAGAACTTCTAATACACTCTCAATATGATGGACTATACCATTTGTTGCTAAAAAATCTGAATTTACAATTTTAGATATATTATCTTTCGCAACAACATATATTTTGTTGTCTGATGGATTTTCATAAAATTTTAGAGTTGTACCACTTAATGTAGATACTTCTGTTCCATTTTCTGCGAATGTTTTTAATCCTGCATAATCATAGTTTCCTAAAACAACATGCGACTTTAAAATATCTATTTTTTGTGCATCAGTTAAAGGAGAAAATACTGAATTATATGTAGAAAACGCATTACTATTTGGAGCGAGAAATGTGTATTGTGTATTGATATCGGACAAGGTATTTATTATGTTATATTGTAATAATAAACCATATAATGTTTCAAGAGCAGTAGATGTATTGAAGGATGAAGACGGGTTAACATCCTTGCTAGAAAATTCTATTATACTTTTGACTGTATTTGTACCTGCACTAGGCTTTGGTAATGTAGAGTCATATACCCATGGTCCACCAGGAGGGAAATTTGTCATTATAAAAAAAGCATATATTTTATTTTTATAGAATATAAACTTTAGATAATTTTTATTTGTATATAATTACCCATTTTATACAACATACCCGAAAAAATACCATATATATTCCCACCATGATTGACCTCCTTTTTGGTGATATTCTCTTTCTAATCTAATATAAGATTCTTGTAATAATGTCTGTAGATCTCGCGTTTCTTCTTTTGCAATTGATAATTTACCTCTTTTTTCCCACATATTTATATAATTCTAATAAAAATACTTTTAGGAGATAATTTATTTAATTCATAAAAAAGTTCACAAAAATTATTTTTCTTTACATATTTTATAATGGTTAGAAGAACTAGAAAAAGCAAAAAAGGATCTAATGGAAAATATAATATGAACGGGAGAAGTTTTCAAATGTTAGTTGGATCACGTGCTCAAGTTATGAATGGTACTGCGTACAAAACAACGTACGGGTCTATAAAACCTAGAGGAGATGCTCTTACTAAAACTCATTTAAAATATAATAAAAATGGAAGAATTGTTTCAAAAACCAAAAGTTCTAAAAAAGCAAAACTTTTAGCACAATTGCGCAACGCGGGATATACCACACAAAAAGGAAAATTCGGTGCTGTCAAAATTAACGGAAGACGCACAAAAAAAAGAAGACGCACAAAAAAAAGAAGACGCACAAAAAAAAGAACCCTCAAAAATAAACGTAGATGTAGACACAGAACTGGAAAACTAAAGGGTAAATATAGAAAATGTTAAATATTATTTAATAACTTAATAAGACCATTTATAGATATTCTGTAATTAGTATTATACATTAAACATTTTGTGATTATCATTTTTAGATCTGCACTACATATTTGAAGTTTTTTCTCCATTAATTTATTCGTTCGAGTATTGTCTCCAATATTATAAATATATGTACTCTCTTCACAATCAAATACAAAAGTATTGGAATATAATAGATATATCATTATACCTATTGACCAAATATCTGTATTATGATATATTTTTTTATGAAATACAACTTCGGGTGGCATATAACCAATTGTTCCCATTATAGTGTCGATTTTTTTTTTTTTATAATCAGAACAAAATGAAAAATCTATTATTTTTATTTTAACTGGATCAAAGTGTTGTATTATTATATTTTCAAGTTTTACATCTAAATGAACTATATTTATTCCCATTTTTATTCCCATTAATATCTCCAAACCATATAATATATTTTTAATAAGTTCTAATGTTTTTTTTTCATTTTCTAAAAAAGTATTTTCTTTAGAAATATATGTAAATAAATCAGTACCCTCAATATATTCATAACATATAACAGGTTTTAAATTACATTCAAAATTACATATGAATTCCGCAAAATAATATGTATTAAGTTTTGTAATATTTCTTAGTATATATATTTCATTTTCAGCATGTTTTTCATAACCATTTTTAATAACTTTACATGATACATATCTATTATCTAATTTTATTTTAAAAATATTAGAAGTACTACCGTACCCAATATAGTTATTTATTTTTGTTTTAAACAAATTTTTTTTTATTTTCTTTATTATTTTACAACGAGCTTTTTTTTTTACAGTCTCATTTATATCATTTACACGGTTACTAGTATGAAAACAACATGTAAACATATATATATATATATATTTTTTTTTTTATTTTACTTTGTTTAATTCTTTTTTTTTTGTCATAAGTATTTAAAGATTTTTAGTACATAATTAGATATATGCAAAATAATAATTATGTTCTAGAAATGAAAACTGTTCAAATATCCCCCATGAGAACATTAATGACAGCATTAAAAGATATTTTATTAGAAACTAATATTATTTTCTCACAAGAATTGGTAAGTAAAGACGGAAAAGTATCTCCAGCAGGAATTAGAATTATAAATATGGATAAATCTCATACAATCTTAGCACATTTATTTTTAGACGCTTTTAAATTTGAACATTTTTATTGTAAATACCCGAAAATTATTATCGGTGTTAATATGTTTCATCTTTTTAAACTAATTAATTCAATAGATAATGATGATACTTTAACTATTTATATTGAAGAAGAAGATTATTGTGACGGTATTGTTGAATATTTGGGGTTAAAATTTGAAAATGGAGATATTAAACAATCAAAAATTCAAAAATTAAAACTTATTGAACCTGACGAGGAAGAATTAGACATGCCTTCTGTGAAGTTTTCTTCGGTTATTAATCTCCCATCGTGTGATTTTCAAAAAATTATTCGGGATCTCAGTAATATATCAGAAAGATTGGAAATCAAATCTATAGGTAATGAACTGATTTTTTCATGTAATGGACCTTTTGCAAGTTGTAAAATTCGCCGGTGCGAAAGTGACGGAATTACAGAATTTATTAAGAAAAATGAAGATTCAACGGTTATACAAGGTGAATTTTCACTTAAAAATTTAGGATATTTTATTAAGTGTACTAACTTGTGTAACAATATTGAAATGTATTTGGAAAATGATTTACCTCTTGTTGTAAAATATAGTGTTGCATCTCTTGGAGAGATAAAACTTTGTTTGGCCCCTCTTCCTTCATCTTAAACTTTTTCTCATTACAAAATAAACATAATCTTTAAATTTAAATGCTGTTGCTCCGAAAAATATCCCCAATGTCGCACCAATAAGTATTTGACCTACAGTATGACAATTAAAAATCCACCGACTTGCCATAACGCTTAAACTCAATCCACCAATAATTGCTATTTTTATAATTAGTGATATATTAATACCCTCTCCCAGTAATTTTAGAATTAAGAAAGTAGCAAATAAAGCTGAATTCTGAGAATGACCAGATGGCATTCCATATGAAGTTAATTTTTTTTCTTTTTTAGATAAAAATATACCACAATCTTTTGCACCTGCCGGTCTTGAACCCTGACCCAATATCGGAATATGATCGCCAAAAATAGGCTTTAAAACTTTATATTTTAAAGTATGATTGATTCCTTCTCCTAAGAATAACATCATTAATAAATATAAAAAATCCAAGTCACTAGTCATTATGTAAAGTAATACTGTAGAATACATCATTATTACAGGGTAAGCGCGTAATATACCTGAAATTGTCGAATTTATAGCCATATTTATTATATGACTATAAAATTATATTAATATAAACAAATTATTTATGTTTTTTAAATAGACACCCGCTTATATTTATTCCTTCTACCATTTGCAATTCTTTTGGATTTTGAAATTCTAAGTTTTGTAGCCATATTTTTAAAATACAGAATGTTTTTTTAGGTGATATAGTTATACCTGTTATTTTTTCCTGTAATTTATGATTATTAGATAATGTTTCACCTGTTAATAAATAACTCAATTGTGTCCATGTTTTATATACATCACTATTATTTACTTTAAAAGAAAAACACCCTCCATTCATATTTTTAGGGTCTTCCCATGTTGGATTTATGCCCTTTCGCATTAAAAATAACATGCAATTTTTTACCATTTGTGTAGGAACCGTATTCATACAAGAAATTACTTTTTCGACGGAGTTTAATTCTACAATTTTATTATAACTTCTTAGACTCCAATCAGTGTCATGTGGTAAATGAGCCCATAAAACCCAGTTATCATAAAGAACATGATCTTGTTGCTCGGTATCCTTTGCGAGCATAGAATCAACATTAGAGATTGATGCCATTATAAATACTATTGTATATTATTTTTTAAATTAGTTTTCATCTTGTTTAATTATATACCCGTCATCTCCCTCAAGTAAACAAAATTTATTATTATACATCTTAAATATATTAATATTCGTATCAATAAGTTGTAACTCATAATTTTCACACTGAATATCTGAAAAATATTTATTTATATACCAATCCACAAATTCTTTATCTAAAATTTTATTGTTTTTGATATAAAAAGGGTTCATATTAGTATGTATTTCTGTTTTTTTATACGATATATCCTCATTTGAATCTTTATTTTGATAATATTCAATTTGCAAAAATGGTTTGTCTATTTTTTCAAATTTCTTTAATTCTTCTATATTTTCTAATTCTGACTTATTTAAAATCCGTTTCCATAATACTTCATTACTATTTGAATATTTTAAAAACATTATATCAAAAAAAGTTTCATCTATAAAATATTGTCTTTCTTTTAATTCATTAATGTCACTTGTAAATGAATTATTATTATGATATCCTACAAATTCATATAATTCTTTTGACTTTTGAATTTTTGACCGAGATCTATTTTTAACTTTTTTTTCTTTTGAATTCAAATCTTCTAAAACTTTTTTGATTTTATTATTTACTTTATGGTAACACTTTACTGAACTCCAACTAACTCTTTCTGATATATTAAAAAATTTTTCTTTGTTAAAACAATATAAAATACTCATTCCTGATATACTTCCAATTGTTAAATATCCAAAAAATACAATAAGTTGATACATTATAAATAAATAGTATATTATTTCTTAATACTATTTATTTTGATACTATTTATTTTGATACTATTTATTTTGATACTATTTATTTTGATACTATTTATTTTGATACTATTTATTTTGATACTATTTATTTTGATATGTTATTTTCATTATTTCAATAATCAACTTAATACTCTATTTCCACAATTCACCAATTACTCTATTTTTACAAATAGCCATAGTTTCATTTATTCGACAAACACGTTGTTTATAATTTTTCTTAAATAAATTTCTTTTATTATTATTGAATTTACTCATTATTTCGTCTAAAATATCCTGAAAACATTCTTCTATTTTTATTTGTTTATCATCTTTTTTTAATCCATCTAAATTTTGCAAACATGATGTTGATTTATTCTTAAACCAACTAGCAATATCTTGTTCACCCATACCATAAAGCATATTTGTCATCTCATCTACAAATAAGTTATATTTAACTGTATTTATTGAATTTTCGTCATTATAATTGGTTTTATTTTCTACATTATTTCCGGATTTTTTATTTATATCCTGAATTTTTTTAGAAGCATCTTCTTCTTTCGTGCTATAAAATAAAAATGATTTCTGTAATATTTTTTTATCTTTTTCTGTTTTATCCATATTGTCATCTAAATCATTACCTACATCATTATTAGTACTTCCGCCACCACCTTCACCGGTTGAATATTTATTATAATAATCTAAAATTTTGTCTTCGCCTACATCTACTTTTTCATCTTCTAATTTGTTTCCGTGTTTATGATGTTTATGTTCTGGGAAATTGTTTCCGTGTTTATGATGTTTGTGTTGTTTGGGTTTTTTATTATCTTTTCCCGTTTTAATTTTTCCAGTGGACGGATCTAATCCAAACATAAGAAGTAAAATACTAACAACCAACGTCATTAAAATAAAGGGGACGAATACAATTAACCAGGAAATTATTCCTAAACCACTTTGACATAAATAATTCAATAATATAGTAAATATTACTGCTACCCATACCTTAATTAAAGCTGTATTATATAATCCTTTTACTGTATCAATTACTACTTGCGTAATTGAAAATAATAGATAAATTAGAGCCGGTGGACATAAATCTGTAAATACCATTAATCTTATACTATATTCACATAAAAATCATTTTTATATTTCAAAGATTAAATATGTAATTCCGATTTTTTATTATTAAATTTACCTACAATAATTAAATCTCCTTCATCATCTTCAACTGGTTCTCCTTCAGCATCACATTTATAAATATCTCCATTTATAGGATCATCTGTTAAATATAATGTTTTATCAATGTAAACCTCTTCTAATTCTAATTCCTCTTCTTCCTCCTCTTCTTCCTCCTCTTCCTCCTCTTCTTCCTCCTCTTCCTCCTCTTCTTCTTCCTCTTCCTCCTCTTCATCTTCTTCCTCCTCTTCCTCCTCTTCATCTTCTTCCTCCTCCTCCTCATCTTCTTCCTCATCTTCTTCCTCTTCTTCCTCCTCTTCTTTATCATGTTTCTTCTTTCCGCGCATTTCTAATTCCTCTTTCTCGTCCTCTTTCTCGTCCTCTTTCTCGTCCTCTTTCTCGTCCTCATCTAATTCTTCTTCTTCTGCATCTTTGGCTTCTTCTGCATCTTTGGCTTCTTCTGCATCTTTGGCTTCTTCTGCATCTTTGGCTTCTTCTGCATCTTTGGCTTCTTCTGCATCTTTGGCTTCTTCTGCATCTTTGGC
>Ga0206126_10000699_pt1 | contig 44207 bp, 37 predicted proteins | sample Helgoland_Spring_5_FD_148621 | JGI IMG/M metagenome (GOLD analysis project Ga0206126, IMG submission 148621) | Pelagic subsurface seawater microbial communities from Kabeltonne, Helgoland, North Sea - Helgoland_Spring_Bloom_20160412_1 | ecosystem: Environmental > Aquatic > Marine > Epipelagic ...
CGGCCAGCGCCACCCGTCACTAATACAAGTTGGCCACTGACATCGCCATCTGCATAGACACAGCGGTGGGCAGTCATGGCGGGGATACCAAGGCAGGCACCTACATCAAATCCCACAGAGTCAGGCAAATGTGCTGCCCGGTGCCCATCCACAGCAACGTACTCGGCAGCAGTACCCAGTCGCCGGGCGTACTGAGCTTGGTAGACCCACACCCGTTCGCCGATTCGCGCCTCGGAAACACCATCACCCACTGCCTCTATAGTACCCGCACCGTCGCTGTGGGGAATCACCAAACCATCATCCAGCAAGTTGGGAAAGGAGCCTGCGCGCTTTTTAACATCTGAGGGATTGACGCCACTGCTAGCGAGCTTGACTAAAACCTGCCCAGCCTGCGGCGAAGGTTTAGCCTGTTCTCCCACCTGAAGAACTTGATCTGCCGTACCGAACTGCTCGAACCATGCTGCTCTCATAGGAAATATCTCAATTTCTGATTAATACCATTTTTTTGTCCATCAACTGGTGAGGGTTTCCGTGTGACCATCGATAGGGATGGCTTGCCCAGAGATATGCTGCGCTGCCTCTGAGCAGAGAAACCAAACGGTCTGAGCAATGTTCTCCGGCTTGATAAACACCCCCAGCGAATTCTGCTCAAGGTAGGCTTGGCGCACCCTATCAGGGCTCAATCCTCGAGTTTTGGCATCTGTCTCTATCACTTGATCTATTCGCGGACCCTCAACACTCCCCGGGCACAGTGCATTGACGCGAACACCAAAGGGACCCAGTTCAATAGCCCAGGTTTTTGTCAGGCCAATGATGGCCCATTTGGCTGCCACGTAAGGCGAGCGCAGTGGGCATCCAAACAGACCAGCATTGGAGGACATATTGATCATACACCCTCGGGATTGCTTTAACAGTGGCACCGCTCTTCGGGCGACATAAAAAATACTGTTAAGATCAACATCGATGGTGCGCTGCCAGTCTTCTAATGTAATATTTTCCACCGCAGCAGTGGGACCGGCAATACCCACGTTATTGACCAAAATATCAAGCTCGCCGTAGTCACTGTGGATGGTGTCAAATAGATCATCCACTTGCGCCGGCTGGGTGAGGTCAACACAACTACTACCAATTTGAGGTAACTCAGTGCACAACTGATTGAGAGCAGACTGGTTCACATCACACACATGAACCCTATACCCCTCAGTGGAAAAATGTCGCGCTACGGCTCGCCCTATGCCGGTAGCACCGGCAGTTATCAGAATGACTTTATTGTTCATGGCTTTTTAAGCTCATTATTTTTCAGTCATTCTAATTTTAAATGAGCACCGAGCTCAATAGATAAATAAGCGTGATACCATTGCCCAGTTGATTATCCAAATCATCAGCCTGTCATGACAGGCCCAGACCAGTATCAAGGAATCAAAATGCCCAGACCCATCTTAGCTCTCGAAAACATACATCCTAGCATTCATAACACCGTAATTGATAACTACAGCGACACAGTCACCGAGGTACAGCGCGCTGTGGCCGACAACCCTGTAGTCATGGTGGGCATGGCACAAAACCCTGTGCCTAAAAAGGCGCGAAAAATGCTCGATGAACAGGGCATTGATTTTGCCTATTTGGAGTACGGAAATTACTTCACAGAATGGCGACGGCGCAATGCGCTGAAGATGTGGACCGGTTGGCCGACTTTCCCCATGATCTTCGTCAAAGGCACCCTAATTGGTGGAGCATCAAATCTTCAAGCATTGATCGATAACAATGAGTTATCAGCAATGCTTACCGAAGATAATCACTGAGCTGCATCCTGAATGACATCGTATTGGGCAAGCTTATTGATACGAATCACTGCTTGAATTTCCTTGACGTAAGCATCGCGAAGTTCAGAGTAGTTGATTAAGTCTTCAGCCAGTAAATGTCCACTGACGGGGCTATCTGTTTGGCGCAACTCTGCTCGTCGATCACGCAAATCTTGGTAAGCATAATGGGTATTTATGTTGCGCAAGTAGGAAGCCACCGCATCTGCAGCCGAATCAAATTTAGCCACCTCATGTTTGCTCCCTGCAGAACGCTGCAGCGGCACCAGTCCGCAGCCCTCGACATAGCACCACTGGCCGAAAAGATTATTTGCCTCGGTGGCAAAACGGCTGGTCCCCCAAGCCGACTCCATGGCCGCCTGAGCCAGAGCCAAAGAGGCTGGCACCTCATCAACTCTTTTCAACAGTTGTTGCACCTCGATCGGTGTCACCTGTTCAACATCGAGGCGGTAGTATTCCGCTAACCCCTCGAGAAATCGTCGATGAGATCGACTGTATTCCTCCTCAGAGAGGTGTTTCAGCTCTTCCAGACGCTGCCGCTGAACCTGTATTTCGGCATTTTGCGCGCTCACCAATGGCAGCATAAAAGCAAAAAATGCAGCTTTCTTTTGCTTTACGTCTTCGTATGCAGAAAAATCTGGAAGAGATGAACGTTGCCGCGAATCTTTAATAGCACTGAAAAACACCGCAGTGGTCATAACCAAGGTGATGATTACCACCAATCGATTGATTTCCATACTACTAAGACTCCGAAAGTGCCTGATTTCGTTTTTCTGCCGCAGCCCAGTCTTTGGGTAGCAATTTGGCCACCTTTAAAAAGCTGAAGACCGACGGTATAAAAAACAAACAGGTGACTGACATGGCATAGCGCATAGACATGAGATCGTTAAAGTTTTCCTTGAACGCATCGATTAACCAACCGGTGAAGGTTGGTCCACCTCCCAGAGCAATCATGTTGAGAATAAAAAAGAATAATGCAGTGGACATGGCTCGCATATTAATCGGCGCCAAGGTTTGAGCAATAGCAAAACTAGGACCTAAGTAGATACCTAAAAATAACAGAAATATGGTCGAGAAAATCAGATGGATCCAAATCGTCGAAACCCAAAAAGCAATGATACCAATAGGTATACACAAGCTGATAGCAATCGCTGGCACCCAACCGTAGGCACGAATATCTTTAGCACCCCATTTATCAACTAATTTAGCGCCAAAAAATGCACCACCCGCATAGGTAGTGCCATTGATAATACCGAGAACAATAACCAGTGTCTGAAAATCAAAGGTCGGATCTAAAATAACTAAATACTTGGTTTGAAAAGCAGACTTGGCATAAGAGACAAATGAACCAAAAGCAATACCTAAACACATGGCCCACCATGCAGGAATTTTCAATAGAGTTCGCAGAGATTCTTTAAAGGGTGGCTGCACAACATTTTTTGCATTATCTAATTCCATGGCACCGCGGACTGGCTCTTTGAGCACCAATTTCACTAATACCGCCAGTACAATGCCTGTAATACCAAGAAAGACAAAAATACGCCGCCAGTCGACGGTATCTCCGGAGGAGCCCATTAAGGAGGCAGTGGCAAAATAGGCCGCCATAATGCCAAGAGGTATGCCCATAGAGTAAACACCCAGAGCCCCTGCTCTTTCCTCCTTGGGATACATATCTGAGATTATCGAATGGGAAGGTGGACTGCCTCCCGCCTCACCAATCCCAACACCCATACGAGCTAAACCAATTTGTACAAAGTTGGTGGCCAAACCCGTCAGCGCTGTAAAACCACTCCAAGTAGCCAGTGCTATGGACAGTATATTTACGCGATTATAGCGATCGGCTAGCCAAGCAATCGGAATGGCAACAACGGTATAAAACAAGGCGAAAGCGAAACCAATAAGTAGCCCTAATTCGGTATTGGTCAAGGCTAAATCTTTCTGAATAAAAGGCGCCAAGATACCGACAATCTGACGATCGATAAAATTGAAACCATAAACCAAGGTCAATAGTGCAAGGGCAAAGCTGCGATAGCGCTTGCTAGGAAGAGTTTGATCAGTCATGAATTAAATTGCCCTTTTATATTAATTTTTTTGTCCCGCAGGGCAACCAGATCAGGTCACACCCCTCTTTAATGAAGCTACTAACAATAATTGCCTCTTAACTATAGTGTCGCAGGGTAAATTATTTTTCAACAACATAATTAAATGGCCGTACGGTCAAGTATCTCGCCGCAGCCCAGCATATCGTTCATTAAGCAGATTTCATCGTCTTCGCATTTTACGCTTCTTGACTTCTGCCGCGGTAAATAAGTAAATGCCGCTAATCCACAAAACAAATAAACCCACCCCAGCGGGCAGGAATACCCATAGCTTGACCCAATCGGCAAAAAAACTACCATCGTGAATTGACTCAATAACATCACTGCGACGCTGAGCGACAAATAAAACCTCGGCGGTGTGGGTATCCACTTGCACTTCCCAATTGGTTTTAGAGACAAACTTGATGATCCCTTTACCAGGTTTTAAATCGGCTCGTTGAAGTTCGTCCCACCGCGTAAACTCGGCAACCTCAACAGTTAAAGCGGCATCAAATAAATCTTGCATTGAGGCCATAGGAACAAGCTGTCTCTCAATACCCTTCTGACTAGGTGGTTGAATCCAATCGAATTCTTTTTTAACCATCAGTAGCACACCAGCACCAATCATGATGATCAACGGAAGTGCTATTGAGAAAGAGCCCCAGTAGTGGATCTTTCTCAATAAGATAGATGTTCGCATTTAGGCTTTCACCCCAATCATCAGATGACTAAACACCGCTTAATCCGTCTCCATCCGATCATCGGCGGAGGCTTCTATCCCCCCGCTGGGCACCCAAGGCGCACCAACATCTAACAGAGCCTTTTTAAAAGCTGGAAACTCTGTTTTAAATAAATTATCCAACTGCGGTTGCAGCTCTCCAAGCGCATCTTTCACATAAACCATCTGCTGCTTCTGAGTAGACGTCAATCCCCAAGTATTCACTCCAGCAAGTTCAATCACAGATAGACGACTTGAAACTGTGGCAGGCACGGCGCCAAATCTAATACTCGAACGCTTACCATTTATTATCTCATCCAGATTGGAAACCGCTCTTCGCAGTTCTTCATATTGCACTTCTAAGTCACTAGCAACGGCTGATGAGCGATCGAGCGCTATTCTGAAGGATTTTATCAGAGCTTTTAAATCGGCTATTTGGCTCGTTGCTGTAGACAGGCTACGTCTTAGCTCTGCCACCTCAATTATCATGCTTGATCGCTGTTGGGGTGACAGACCTCCCTCCTCAGTTTCTTCATGAAGTGGCTTAACGTTGAAACTGACCGCTTCAGTGAGCTCTCTCGTCTCTCCATTGGCAGTGCTAAAGAGGGTTGCAGTATAAGTGCCCGGAGATACCAACGGACCTACATCGTCTGCACTACCAGAACCCAACGCCCTGGATGAAGATAAACGTAAATCCCATGTCACTCGGTGCAGACCTTTACCAACCTTCGCATCCACTTTGCGCACTGGATTACCCAGGTCATCTTTAATAATTAGATAAACCATAGGTACTGATTCTCTCAATTCTGTCTCTACTACCTCCCATGAGGGGTACAACGGATAGTCACCTTCTTCTTCCGCCTTCTTTTCTCTCTCTTCACGCTGTTCAGTTAATGATTTCACACCATCACGCAAATAATAGGTAAAGGTGGCTCCAAACTCTGGATTCTCAGTGCGATATTCAAAATCACCCTCTGTGCTGGTATGGAATCTTTCGGGCAAATACCAGAGCGCATCTCTTGATGGAAATAGCAATGCTTCTTGCTTTAAGCTCTCTTTGTTAATGTTACGCAGCGGCGAGAAGTCATCTAGAATATAAATTCCACGGCCAAAACTGCCCGCGACAAGATCATTTTCTCGGCGTTGAATTTTTACATCGCGGAAAGAAATGGTCGGCACACCACCGGTTAACTCCGTCCACTCTTCACCGCCATCAACCGTAAAAAACAGCCCGAACTCAGTACCTAAAAACAATAAATTCTGATTTACATGGTCTTGAACAATGCGCCAAACCAAATGTTTATCCGGCAGGTTAGATGCAATAGATTTCCACGACTTTCCTCGATTAGTACTCTTTATTAAATAGGGTTTGTAATCCCCCTGTTTATGGTCATCCAAAGCAACATAAACTGTATCTTTATCAAACAAATCAGCGCGTATATCATTGATGTAAGCTGTATCGGGAATACCTTTTATCTTGCCAATCTCATATTTGGCCCAGTCTTTGCCGCCGTTTGAACTCACTTGTATCAGGCCATCGTCAGTGCCGACATACAAAAGATCGGGATCTAAAGGGGACTCCGCTATATTCGCAATGGTATTAAAATTAGACATTGCATAGAGATCAAAACCTGAGTTAACTGACCAGGTTCGATCCATCACCGGCATGTGCATGCGGTTTTGATCTTTGGTCAAATCACCCGAAATTGCACGCCAACTGTTACCTCGATCATCAGACCGCCACAATCGCTGGGATGCATGATATAAACGCTTTGGATCATGGCTTGACACCAATATGGGCGCGTCCCAGTTAAATCTTTCGGCGGGTTCGCCAGGCTTCGCTTGAGGCTGAATAAAAACAATTTCACCCGTTTTCCGATGATAACGCGCAAGATTACCCTGTTGCCATTGGCCGTATACTATGTCTGGATTTCCCGGTTCTGTCGCAGGCTGATGGCCATCCCCCCATAGGATCAAAAACCAATCATTGCTCTTTATTCCATGCGCTTTAGTTGTGCGCGATGGACCTCCTTGAGAGCTGTTGTCTTGAGTGCCGCCGTAGACATAGTAAAAAGGTTTGCTATCGTCAACGGCGATTTTATAGAACTGTGTGAGTGGCAAGTTACCTTGAAAACGCCACTTTTTCATATCGTCTCGAGTTTCGTAAACGCCACCGTCACTGCCGACCAACATAAAATTTTTATCTGTCGGATGAAATGCCATAGCATGATCATCAACATGTTTATTTTTGAGATTGAACGGTGTCCAGGTTTTACCACCATCATCACTGTACTTGCTGTAGTTACTGACCATGTAGATGCGATCAAACCGGTGAGGGTCGGCAAACAACTCTTGATAGTAGTGTGGTCCGGTTCCCCCTCCCACTTCATCGGACATCTTCTCCCAACTGGCACCTTGATTAGCTGAGCGGTAGACCCCGCCTTTCCGCTGATTCAGCTCAATGGCCGCATAGACCACGTCCGAATCAATTTTGGAAATAGCCAGGCCAATTTTACCCATATTCGCTTCTGGCAGACCATTAGTCAGTTTACGCCAGGTGTCGCCGCCGTCGTCAGAGGTGTGAATTGCGGAGCCGGGTCCGGTTCCCACATAGGCAGGTAACGTTCTCTGTCGTTGCCAGGTTGCCGCGTAGAGTTTGTCTGGATTGCTGGAATCCATAACCAAGGAAGTCACGCCAGTCCATTCATCAGTTTCAAGAACATTAATCCAGGTCTCACCAGCATCAATGGTTTTAAATAAGCCCCGCTCACCACCTTTTGACCAAAGTGGTCCCTGTGAAGAAACCCAAACAGTATTGGAATCCTGTGGATGAACAATGATGTCTGAAATATGCTCAGATTTAGTAAGACCTTTGTTTTCCCAAGTCTGACCACCATCTAGCGAGCGATAAACACCATCACCAAAAGAGATGTGTCTGCCGCCGTTATTTTCTCCCGTGCCCACCCAGATAATGTTGGAATTGCTCGGATCAATGGTGACATCACCGGTTGAGAAAACCGACTGTTTATCAAAAATGGGTGTCCACGTAATTCCGGCATTCATCGTCTTCCATACACCACCCGAACCCACTGCAAGATACCAAATTGAAGGATTTTTAGCGTCTACCTCAATATCAGCAATGCGACCAGACATGTAAGCTGGGCCAATGCTGCGCAGCTTCATAGCGGAGAACAACTCTTCCGTCATTACATCGGACTTATCTTTCTTTGCCGCGCTTAACGAGGTCGACATCAAGGCTGTTAAAACCATTAAAATAACAAAAAATCGCATGTGAAATTTCCTATGAACAGAACAAAAATAATGAGCGCATCGCAGACAACTACCCATTTCCAAACAGCAGCCCCAACTGCCTGACCAACTCACTGAAATAATTTTAGGCACACTAGCATATGCTATGCTTTTTTGCATAATCCTCTGTCTTGTAATCGGTCCAGCCATTAGCACAGAGAGCAATTAGGGCAGAAAAAACAATAGCTGCTAACTTTGCATTGAATATCACTAAATCTGTACACAAAAAAAGCCAACACTTCGACCCTTGGGCTCAAAGTTTGTGGTGATCAGTGATCAACTATTTTTTCTTGCGGCTATTCGGTAATTCCGTGAGCCAACAATGTAAAGGCATACTCCTCGGCATAATCTTTCAGTCGTCCATAACGTCCACTGTTAGCAAAGTGACCTGCGCCCATATTGATACGCATAACTAAAAGATTATTATCGGTCTTAGTACTGCGCATCTTAGCGGTCCACTTTGCTGGTTCCCAATAAGTTACCCTCGGATCATTTAATCCCCCGGAGACAAACATCGGTGGGTATTCCCGAGCCACGATGTTGTCGTAAGGCGAATAACTCCTCAATAACTGAAATGCATCCCGACTTTCAATGGGATTACCCCATTCCTTCCACTCAGGAGGAGTCAACGGCAAACTGGCATCGAGCATAGTATTGAGCACATCCACAAAGGGCACTCCCAAATTCACCGAGCGCCACAGTTCGGGCGCCTGAACAACAGCGGCACCCATAAGTTCTCCTCCAGCGCTGCGCCCTGAAATAGAGATATTTCCAACACTAGTGTATTTTTCAGCGGCGAGGAACCGGGCAGCATCGACGAAATCATTGAAGGTATTTTCTCGCTTTTCTAATTTTCCATCCAAGTACCACTGATAACCCATCATGGCACCGCCTCTGACATGGGCGATGGCATAGACAAAACCTCGATCGAGCAAACTGAGGCGCAGCGTAGAAAAAGAGGGCGATATAGTGGCGCCATAGGCACCATAGCCATAAAGTAACATGGGTGCACTGCCATCGAGATCAACATCTTTGCGATACACCAAAGATACGGGAATTAAGACGCCATCACGAGACGGTGCCATGAGTCGCTCAGTGATGTACAGCGACTTGTCGTAGCCACTAGGAATCTTCTGCACCTTGCGGGATTCAAGTTTTCGCTTATCCAGATGGTAATCAAAGATCGTCGACGGAGTGACCATGGAGGTATAACGCAGACGCACGAATGACTGATCGAACTGCGGGTTGTTACCAATATTCAAGGTCGCAATGGACTCAGGAAAGTCCACGGTATGCTGATCTCCGGAGTACATTCGAATGAGAATCGCATCCACGCCTGATGTACGCTGCTTAATAGCAATGAAATCATCGAACGCTTGAAGATCCATGAGATAAACATCATCTGAACCTTCCTCTATGGTTTGCCAGAGCTTATATTGTGGTTGTTGATCAGACACTTTGGCAAAACGAAAATTTTTGTGGGTGTCATTTGCCAATATGTAAAAGAATCCGTGGGCATGATCCACTGAGAGGGTAAATCCTACATCGCGGTCGACCATTTTAATCGGCTCAGCATAGAAATTATCCGCAGGTAACACATAGGTTTCCTGTACCTCACCTTGGCTACTCACCAACACCAAAAACCTCTCGTCACTGGTGAGGCCAAAACCTAGAAAATAGCCATCATCCTGCTCATAGTAAATAGTTTTATCCAGCGCCTGTGACTCCCCCAGACGGTGAACTACAAGTTCCTTCGCATGCCATCGGTCGGCCTCCAGACGCGCATAAACAAGGCTTTTGCCATCGCTACTGAACTCAATAGAACCTTGAACATCCTCCAGTTTGTCAGTCAAATAATCGCCGGTATTCAAGTCGATAATACGTAACTGATAACGTTCATCACCCTCAGTGTCAAAGGTATAAGCAAGCAAGGTGTTATCTGGACTGACGCGCCAATCGCCAATGACAAAATAGTCATAATCTGCCGCCAGTGCAGACTCGTCTAAGATAACCTGTTCTTCTCCTGTTTTTAGATACTTGCGACTGTAAGTTCTGTAGTCATCGCCAGGACGAAAATACCAGCGATACTGATAACCATTTTTGATGTAGGGCACCGATTCCTCACTTTCATCAGTTCGTCCCTTAAATTCCTCAAATACCCTATCGACAAGCGGCCTATTAGGCTCTATGAAAGCCGCGTAATAATCATTCTCCTCGGTGAGGTAATCTAAGACTGGCTGATCGTCAATCTCAGGGTATCCCTGATCCTTAAGCCAAAAATAATCATCCGATAAGGTCTGACCATGGTAGGCGACTTGGTGAGGATGCTTTGTAGCTTTAGGTGCTGGAATGGAAAGTTCCTGAAGACGTGAAAAATTAGCTGGATCTAATTCCACAACAACCTCCTTCTTGTCTACATTACACGCCACCAAAAGAGTCATTGATAGGATTATCAAGTACTTGCCTGACATAGGTTTCTCCATTTTGAATTAAAAAAATAACTTGAGGCACCCACTGTTATTTTTACTTGAAAATTTTCCCTAATAAGCCAATCAAAGAGGTGCTGTTAGGCACATAACACTCACAGATGAAGCGTCAGCGGTGTTGGAATAGCTTTTAGAGTAGTAACAAAAAATCAACACCCAAGAGAACAAACATACCGCGAACCATGAGCTTGGTCTTTTTATCAAGTTCAGCATAGGCATTTTTTAGTTGTTCGATTTCCTCTTTAGCCAGGTCACCACTCTGCTTAATCTGAATGGCGCTGTTGGCTACAAGAGCTGCGGAAACTCCGGCCGAAGCACTAGCGAACTTTTTAATGAAGTCCCTTCGTCCCTCTAATGTTGCAGTAGGCTGCATTTTTGTCTCCAAATAGCGGTTGCTGAAAACATTACTGACGCAAATCGTAACGCAAAAATAACGCCAGTACCATTATCTCACCTCAATTTCTATAACCTCTGAGATCACCGGTGGATCATGGGGAATATGTACCTGATTACCCAGAATCAACTGCAACCGATGCTTGCCTGGTGGCAACTTAAGGCTGGTGCTAGTCTGACCTTTACCAAAATGAAGAACCTGATCCGATGCTGGTAGTGGCGCATCGAGATCTGGAAGTTGGCCAAGGTTTATCAACAAATGATGATGCCCTGAATTTGGCGCTGCCACTCCTGCAGGCGCCACTTGCATACCCTTTAGCCCAAATACAACGGTGATCTGCTGATTTTCATCACGATCAATAATATCGCCATTTACAGGCTTGATGAAGTAGACAGCCGCGTCATCAGGTGCTGTCATATTTGGCATTTGCGCGTCTACAGAATACGCTGATAGGACAGCTAGTACCCAGACTAGAAGTTGAAATAATCGAAGCATATTTTTTTACTCAATCAATGGGCTATTAGGCTAACCCAAGCTGATGAAAAAAACTATCCCACTGAACCTCTATTATTTATAAAACAATAGCAAATTATTTGGCAGTGACGTCAACCCCAATCCCTTAAGTTGTTGTTATGTATTCTGTTGCATTAGCAAGTTTTCGGTTACCATGAAGACTCTTATAACAATACTAAGATTATCCTATGCTAATTCTTCACGGTTTTGCCATGTCCAATTATTACAACATGGTCAAACACGCACTGATGGTAAAGGACGTCGACTTTACCGAGAATAAAGTTTATCCGCAAACAGAAGATATTCTGGCGATCACTCCCACCGGAAAAGTACCGGCAATCACTACCGAAGAGGGATCAAACCTTTCTGAAACCTCAGTAATACTCGATTACTTGGAAGATTTACATCCGCAACCAGCACTCTACCCTTCGGCTGCGGACAAGCGGGCCGAAGTCAAGATGCTTATTAAAGTGACCGAGCTCTATCTTGAGTTGCCATCACGTCGGTTAATGAAAGATTACTTTGCAAGGCAAGAGCCCGAAGCAGTGATGGCCGATGAAGTAAAAACATCCTTTATTAAGGGCTGCGAGATCATTAACCAGATGACTGATATAGAACCCTATTTACTTGGTGATCAGCTGTCCATGGCTGATATTTTTATGTACTACGCGCTGGTAATACCATCCATGGTGGGACCTAGATTAATAGACGTTGATCCGATGACTGCGGTAAAAGGCTTATCAAACTGGCACAACCTCATGTCTGACTGCCCAATTTCAAAGAAAATTGAGACCGATAAAAGAGAAAATGCACCAGAATTCATGGCCAAGATTGGCGCTCGGTAAAATGACTATTTAATCAAATTTAAAAACACACAGGAGTTATAAGAATGAAAAATACGCTCACTCTGGTTCTTTTCCTGAGCTTGCTTAGTTCACCCATCATTGCTGCGGATTTCCAAAAAGTCACGCCTGAGGACGTCGGTATGTCCAGTGAAAGACTGGCCAGAATTATCCCCTATATGGAACACTTTGTGGAAAGTGGTGAGCTTGCGGGAGTGCAAACGCTGATCGCCCGAGATGGAAAGGTTGTGCATTTTGATCAGGTGGGAAAACTCAATCTGGAAACCGGAGAGCGTCTGCAAGAGGACTCTCTGTTTCGAATTTACTCCATGACCAAACCCATAGCGTCCACGGCAGCCATGATTCTCTATGAGGAGGGTTATTTTCAACTCAATGATCCAGTGGAAAAATACCTTCCAGAATTCAAAGGTGCCCAAGTACTAATAGATGGGCAATTAGTTGATACAAATCATCCGTTTACCATCCGTGAGTTGATGAGTCATACCGCGGGTCTCACCTACGGCATTTTCGGCAACACCCCGGTTGACCAAAAATATCAAGCTGCAATTTGGGAAAAAGGTCTCGGCTTTAAAGAGAGCATCAAGGACCTCGATGATCTGGTAGATGTAATGGGTACGCTGCCATTGCAATACCAACCCGGTGAACAGTGGGTTTACAGTCTCTCTGTAGATGTCTTGGGCGCCTTGATTGAGCGAGTGGCTGATCAACCATTGGATGAATTTTTGGCCGAGCGAATCTTCAAGCCTCTGGGTATGGTGGATACATTTTTTCAAGTACCCAGTGATAAATTGCGTCGATTCGGTACACTGCACATGCGTTCTCAAGATAACCAACTGATGGTGGTAGACAAACCGGAAACTAGCCCATATGCCAATAAAGTTACCCTGTTTTCAGCCGGTGGCGGCCTCGTGAGCACCAGCATGGATTATTTGCGCTATTCGCAAATGATGCTAAACGGTGGTGAGCTCAACGGGGTGAGAATTATTAGCCCCACCACGGTAGATCTCATGACGCGTAATCAGCTAGGTGTAGGCGTAAAAACCGGTTTTGGTGAACTACCAGGCATTGAAGGTACTCTGGGCTTTGGCTTGGGTTTTGGTGTCGCCACCGCCCCACAAAAAACCGGCTCTGGGTCAGTGGGAGAATACGCCTGGGGTGGTGCTGCAGGCACCGTTTTCTGGATCGATCCTAAAGAAAACTTGGTCGCTATCTTGATGGTTCAAATGATGCAAAACCCCATTGATCTTCGGGCAAAATTCAAAACATTGACCTATCAAGCGATCACCAAAATGAAATAGATGGCAAGCCAAGGCTGATGTTAAACGCCTGTCAGAGGTAGTTGCCACAGCATTTCTTGAATTTTCGACCATTGCCACAGGGACAGGGGTCGTTGCGTCCAATTTTTGGTTGATGGCGCACAAAGGGGTCAGACGGACCGCAACAATTGGCTTCTGAGCAACAGGATTGCTTCTCAGAGGCCAGGTCTGATTCAACGGTTTGATTATCATCCTCAGCCATCATCATGTCACCAACCTCACGGTGATTCAGGCATTTTTGACGAATGATGCTCAATAATCATCCAGCGGTCACCTTGTCGTCGATAAACAAAGGTATACCTTGCTTGCACTTCTGTCTGGTCGTCAAAGGAAAAGGTATAGACACCTGAATTTATCGCCAAGTGGTCAAAAAGACGGATATTGGATTGATCAATTTTACCGCTGGGACCTCTGGCGATAAAATCAACAAAGTAACTTTCAATCTCTTGGTGATTGTGGCGCACCTGGTTAGAGACGGTGGGCAACAGAATCGCATCAGGTGCATAAAGAGCCACAACGCTGTTGGGATCTCTGCGTTGAAGCGCCGAATTCCAATCGTCAAACAAAGACGCAATTACTGTTTCGCTCAAATCAATTGACCTCTGCTAAACTCTTGCTTATCCAGCTCTGGCGGTATCATCAGCCAAGGCGTTTTTTGACCGGCATTAGCGGAACTTTTGATCCACTACTACAGCGTCATGGGCGTGCAGACTCTCGCGGTGTTGTATCTTTAGCCAGTAATCAGTAACAGACTTCATACCCTCTAAACCCAACTTCACTCGCTTGGCAGCGTCCTCACAGAACATTAAGTTCTCGGCATTCAATCGAGCAAACTCTTGTTCATCGCTGCGCTTAACCGCGGTTTGAACGGGAGTGCCAATGAGTTGCTCAAGCTCAACCACCAATGACGGCAAATGAGGCCATTCATTCGTTCCCAAGGCCATTTTTATGTAGGCATAAGATCTCTGACTATGAGGTGTAGCAACCGAGCCAGCCTGAGACTGTATCCACTCCATTAATTCAACCTTTTCCACTGTTGAATCGGGAAATTGTTGATTAATTGCATTGGCGTAGAGCTGCCGAGCCAATGCTGCAGAGCAAGGGCAGGTGCTTGAGTAGGGAATGACAATTTCCATCTCGCAATTCAATTCAGTCCCATGCCGTTCAGCACGCAAAACCACAGGATAAGACTGAAAGCCGAATTCTCCACTCAACAATGCCGGTTTTTTTAACAAAAGATCAAAACTGAGTTCAATTTTCGCGTTTTTGCTAATACCTTCCTGAGATCTGACCATTTCCTCGAGTAATTCGTCAATACTGGATTGATTACACTCGCGCTCGGCGAGCTTGTTTAGCGCAAGGTGCAGCCGTGACATGTGAATGCCTTTTGCCTCGGGCTTTTCAAGACTGACAAACACATTGGCCTTCGCCGACAGTTGTTGCAATGCATCATCTTGCAATGTCATCGAAATGGGCACGGCAATCTGTTCCATACCCACCCATTGAAGCGTCGCGGGGCTTGCACTCACTACATCGGATGTCACATCAGGCATCGGTATTGATAACATAGTCGTTCCTAATTTATCTGTTAAAAGTTGTAAAAAATAATCCCGTTAATACTCTTCTTTGGCATGCAAAGCATCTCAGAAAGGCACACTCATACTCACCAAGGGCGGCAAATATACGGATATATTGGGCATTAGTGGACACACTCCTCTGAGCCGCTCTGACGGCACAGTCGGAAATTCATCAGATGGCCAACGGTAACAAATCCGGCGCCCAAAATTGTCAATATTTTTTCACCGTTTTCTCCAAAAAACACGTCGCCTGCTACGATGGCAGAAACGAGCAAGACTAAGCCAATAACACCAAAAATCATAACATGGTAACGGTTGTGTTGCTTGCAACCCAGCGTCAGCGCAAACACACTGACAGGTAATACCACCACTATCATCCAGAAATGAAAAGCCTCATTTTGCAGATGATAGGCCACTACACTCGGCAGTAAAACCAAAATTGAAGGTACTGCCAAACACTGCATTACACAAAGAATGGACAGGCCTATAGCCAGATTGTCTGTTATCGCTTGTTCTTTTCTCATGTTTTCAACCCAGTCTTTTCAACTGCTTGTGTTTTTTAAGTTAACCACAAGCCCTACACGTTATCACACCGCTCTGTTTCTCTCGACCAATAGTCAAATCAATATTGGCCATAAACAAAGCTTAAACGATTCTATAGATCTGTCCAGACATCTAGACATCCTGCTTCGCTCAATACTGACGGGCATGGAATTTCACCCGATCATTATACAGTATAACATTTGCGGTTAATTCTTGTTTTATACCACTTGGGAAAAACAACCTAGCCAACAAATCAATCAGTGAAATCCAAAGACAACAACAGCCTACACTCATCCCCTATTAAAGATGGTGAGCGATGAACCAGCCCAAAACCCTTATTATTTGGCCACGATTCACCTTTAAGCAATGCGATATCACCACACTGTAGCGAGCTTATATCACTGTCATACCGATAGAGGCCAGATTCAGCGTCTGCGAGCCCAAGACTTCCCCTACCTAACTTGGAGCGGTCTACCAACTCATGGGATAACCATTGGGTTGCGCTACCCTGATAGGTACAGACTAACCGACAGGCGACACCATCAACATGGAATTTTGGACACATTGCTCTATCTAGTACAGTTAGACGTAATCCTACGTGTTCCAGATCAAACAGACAACAATACATTGCTACAAGTTCAGCCATATCTTCAGCCAGCGGCTGATACTCTGAGGCACCCAACACATTGGAAATATCGCACAATGCAGACTCGGGAGAGACAGCCAACAAACGATTAAACTGAGGGTTAGTAAGCGTAAACTGACCAATGGATGTCTTGAGGCTGTCGGATAGCGTCCTCTGCAAAGCGACAATATCTATGCCCTCCTGATAGATCTCGGTGAGTACAGTGGTGTCAGAACCCCGGGCAAAACGCCGTGTTTTAGCACCAGAATTTGATGCCAATTGTGTCGCTGCCCTAGTCATTGAGGTCATACGTCTCTCTCCCAGTCGGGAAATGGATCCTCAAGGGTTTGCCAGTAAGCTTTACCAGCCAGCAGTTCCTGCTCATCTAACAGACATTGATCCAGCTCCTGAGTAATGCCTTGTTGATCTAGGTTTTGGCCGATAAAGACGAGCTCTTGACGCATATCACCAAAGGGTTCCACCCACTTCTCGGCTATGGACTGGAGATATTCTTCGTCATCTGGCCAGTTGTCCTTCGGAATCGATTTCCAAAACATTCCAGCAAAGCCATACCTGGCAATACCGCCAGCTTGACTCCATTGACCTGCAAACTCCGGTCGAGTTGCTAGCCAAAAATAACCTTTTGACCGAATCAACTTGCCATACTTTTCTGTATTGTGCAGAAACTGATGGAACTTTGCCGGACTAAAGGGACGGCGAGCGCGGTAGGTAAAGCTGGCAATACCATATTCTTCGGTTTCCGGCACATGCTCACCTCGCATCTCTTTTAGCCAACCTGGCGATTGCTGTGCGCGGTCAAAATCAAACAGGCCAGTACTCAGTACTGCGTCAACACTGACTCGACCATGATGAATGGGGATAATTCGCGCATCAGTATTGAGCGTTTGTAAAATTGCAGAAAGGCGGCTGATGTCCTTCTGATCGGCTAAATCCGTTTTGCTTATCAAGATGACATCGGCAAACTCCACCTGATCGAGCAATAAATCGGACACACTCCGCTCATCCTCCTCGCCCAGGGACTGGTCTGTATCTTGTAAATACTTAGCCTCATCAAAATCTTTCAAAAAGTTTACGGCATCAACAACAGTCACCATGGTGTCCAACTGAGCCACATCAGACAACGAAATGCCATCTTCATCAGCGAATGTAAAGGTTTCAGCAACAGGTAGTGGCTCAGAGATCCCAGTAGATTCAATTACCAGATAGTCAAAACGGCCCTCGTTGGCCAATTTTGTCACCTCTTCCAACAAGTCTTCTCGCAAGGTACAACATATACAGCCATTACTCATTTCCACCAGCTTTTCTTCACTGCGATTAAGTGAAACATCATTCTGAACGATGGTCGCATCGATGTTGATTTCGCTCATATCATTGACGATCACCGCTACTTTTTTCCCTTCGCGGTTGTTTAAAATATGACTTAAAACTGTGGTTTTTCCTGCGCCGAGAAAACCGGAGAGAACCGTGACCGGCAACTTTTTTAGTTGAGACATAATGTCGCTCTTTGGTTAAATTAGTAGTTAGAAGTATACGGAAGGGGGTATGAAAATGATACGATGTAACATATCTTTACACGAAAAACATTGAGGGCCTCGACAGACATTTTTACTCGCTTAGGGCGACTCTTGCGCCACTGCTCCAGAGCCCTGCCGACGGGGATCCGAGGCGCCAAATGTACCATTATTGGGAGCGCGTTGAATACTCTGAGTTGAACCCATGATGCGCGGTTCTTTCCTTAAAGTATGCCCCATCACTTTCAAAAGCTGAAGTGTATCAACAGATAATCCCGGCTCAAAGGCCACACGGTCAGGTAACCACTGATGGTGTATTCTCGGCGCGGCAGACGCCTCTGCAATACCCATCTCAAACGTCAAAACATTGAGGATGATTTGCATCACAATAGTAATAATCGTGCTGCCGCCGGGACTGCCAGTCGCTAACAATGGCGCACCGTCAGCATCAAACACAATGGCCGGCGTCATAGACGAGAGAGGTCGCTTTCCAGGCTCAATGGCATTGGCAACACCACCAATCAGACCATAACCATTAGGCGACCCAGGTTTTGCAGAAAAATCATCCATTTCATTATTTAACAAAAACCCTGCGCCATCCACTGCGATACCATTTCCATAAGAGAAATTTAAGGTAGTTGTGGTACTCACCACGTTACCCCACTGGTCCCAAGTAGAATAATGTGTCGTTTCAACGGATTCTTTTTCCGCTAACTGCTTGCCTCGCTCAAGTGAATAGGGATCAATATCAAGACCCGGCATTACCTGAGCTGACTGGCTGGCCCTAGTCAAATCGATGGTCTTGCGCAATGATGCTGCATATGTCTTATCAACTATCTGTTTAATAGGCACAACAAAGAAATCCGGATCGCCTAAATAAGCGCTGCGATCAGCGTAAGCCCGACGCATCACTTCCACTAGCCGATGAATATAAGCAGCACTGTTGTGTCCCAATGTTTGGAGATCCCATCCCTCTAATATATTTAACATCTGCACCAAATGAACGCCACCACTAGAAGGTGGCGGCATGGCACAGACCTTGTTTTGATGATATTGGCCACAAACCGGTTCGCGACTGACCACTTTGTAGTTGTTCAGATCCTCATACGTTATCAATCCACCGGAGCGCTGCATTTCTGCAACAATGAACTCAGCTGTTTTTCCTTGATAAAAACCGGCACGACCTTCACTGGCTATGCGCTTAAGCGTTTCTGCTAAATCAGTTTGACGTAAGACCTCACCGTGTTGGTAAGCACTTCCGTCTGGCTTGTAAAAATATTTTTTTGATGCCTGATGTTTTGCCATTCGTGACAATCTTGAGGCGAGGGAAGACGAGAGGTCAACTGTCACCTCAAATCCTTCCGCTGCCAGCTTAATCGCCGGTGCAATGACATCGGCAAAATCTAACCGACCATAGGTATCGTGAGCGTGAAGTAGCCCCGCAACAGAGCCAGGTACACCGGACGATTCAATACCAAACCATGCCTTTTGATTATCTACTTCACCAGCTTCATTTAAGAACATATCTCTGCCCGCAGCGGCTGGAGCCATCTCGCGATAATCCAATGCAATGGTTTTACCCTCGTCGGCGAGATGAATCATCATAAAACCACCACCACCGAGGTTACCCGCTCTCGGAAGGGTGACTGCAAGGGCAAACCCTGTGGCAACGGCAGCATCAACTGCATTACCACCACGATTCAGGATATCGGCGCCCACTTGACTGGCGAGCATTTCTTGAGAAACAACCATGCCTCTCTCACCATAGACCGGATGAAATCTTGCACTTGGATCAATAATTGCCGCTTCCTTTGCATGGGAAAAGCAGGCCAATAAAAAAAAGTTGGCTAACAAGCAAACCTTTGTTTTTGTCACCACCGTGGATAGAATCCGAGGTAATTTATACATTGTGTGTCTCCTGCCAGCCTGCGGTAAAGTCTTAACAATCCAGTCTACCAAGTCACAATCAATCAACATAGTGTTTTCCATCCGTCAAACTAAGTCACTCCACTAATAAGTGAGAACAGCGTCCAACTTTATACTGTCACCACATTTATGTAGAACCAGGCATTGGAGCTAATTGAGACTTGAAACGAAATTTTAAAATTATAGCGAATACTTACTTACGACAAGAGCCCCAATAATTATAACCGGCAAATTTCGGTGTACTGGGAAGGTACATCTCATCCATAGTTTCGATGCTCAGTCCTGCAGATCGAATCAGCGTAGGGATATCTCGATTAAGATGGCAGCCACCGGCAATTCTTCCCCACAGAGGATCAATTCGACCCTGCCATTTAGCCACAGACTCATCTGGCGCCAAACCATGCTCACAAAACAATATCTTACCTTCAGGCTTAAGTACACGGCGCATTTCTTTGGCCGCGCGTACTGCATCTGGAATAGTGCAGAGTGTGTAGGTCACCAGTACTGTATCCACATGATCATCTGGCAAGTCAATTGACTCCGCGCTGGCAAGAATAAACTCTACACTCAAGCCTAATTCAGCCGCAGTTTTTTCGGCCATAGCGTTGAGTTCAGGAGAGGGATCGAGTCCAATGATTCTAGTGACTTTATCACCTCTGTAGTAAGGTAAATTAAGACCAGAACCGATACCAATTTCCAGAACCACGCCCTCCGCATGGGGGACAATTTTCTCCCGTTGATAACGAACTGGTTTACTACCACAGGCACAATTTAAAACGCTGGGCAAAATGTATTTATCATAGAATCCCATACTCACCCCTCTCAGTAAAAGTCGCTTACACTAGATCAATGGCATAATCGCGCAAAATTGACAAAGGTACAACCGTAAGTGCTTCTTGATTTGTGCGTTTGATATAGACAGGCGGAGCAACTCTAGCTTGGTGAGCCTCAAGCCAGCGCGACGCACACAGGCACCAAGTCTGGTCTGCAACAAGTCCAGGGAACTCAAACTCCGGTCTTGGCGTGATAAGGTCATTGCCTTGAGACAACGAAAACTCAAGAAAACTGTCTGTGATTTGAGCACAGATTGTGTGAGATCCAGCATCGTAGCGAGAAGTATTGCAATAGCCATCACGGAAGTAACCGGTGACAGGATGACAGCCACACTCTTCGAGTGGCTCGCCCAAAACATTAATTTGTGCTTTCATACATTATCGAGCCGCCGCCGTTTGCGCGGGACAGTAACGCGCTAAAAATTCTTCATGGGAAGGGAGCTGCTTCACTACTTGGTCAACAGATAATTTCAAACTACGTAAAAAACTTCCTAACTCGCGTTCACTCATCATGTTAACGATAGGATGATATTGCTCAGGTGTGAGACCTTGGCCCAACATAACTTGAGTCCAACTATTTTCCGCGAAAACATCACCCTCTCCATGAAACACTCGCCCGGACTGCTTAAATAAATCTAATCGATGAGACAGTGTCTCCGGAATATCCATGGTTCTACAGTGACGCCAAAAAGCCGTGTCATCTCGCTCGGTCACATGGTAGTGCATAATAATAAAGTCGCGGATAAAGTAGTACTCATCGCTCATCTGCCGGTTGAACTCATCTCGATCCGCATCTGTAATCCCCTGTAATGGGAACATTTGCATGAGTCGAATAATACCTCGCTGGATCAGATGAATGCTGGTGGACTCTAAAGGCTCCAAAAAGCCTGCCGCTAAACCCAGAGATACGCAGTTCTTATTCCACTGCTGTCGCCGTTGACCGGTGCGGAATTTGATCACTCTCGGCGTGGTTAGGACCTCACCTTCAACATTGTCTAGTAACGTCGAAATGGCTGCATCCTCAGTCAAATAGTCACTACTGTAGACCATGCCATTACCAACTCTTGATTGCAGCGGAATACGCCATTGCCAACCAAAATCTCGAGCGATGGATCTGGTGTAGGGAATCGGCGGTGCCACTGACGCCGTCTGCACCGCTACTGCACGGTCGCAGGGCAACCAATTCGACCAGTCCTGATACTCAGTCTGTAGTGTTTTACCAATAAGCAAGGCGGCGAAACCCGAACAATCTACGAAAAGATCACCAGATACTGACACACCAGACTCCAGAACAACATCAGACAAATCTCCGGACTCATGCTGATTCACCGTTACAATCTTACCTTCAACACGCTGAACACCACTGTTCTCGGCCATTCTTCGTAAAAACTTGGCGTAGGCGCTGGCATCGAGATGATAGGCATAATTCAGTGGATTTTGCTTTAACAAACCAAACTTATTGGCTTTAGCGGCCATAAGCTCTGGCGAATAGTGACTGTACTCTTCGCTAATTCCAAGAGCTTTTCCCTTGAGCCAAAAATGCTGAAATCCTGCCGCCCAGCAAGATTTTCCCGTATAGCCGAATGCATGAATATAGTCTTCGCCAAGCTGTTTCCAGTTTTCAAAGGAAATTCCCAATTTGATGGTTCCCTGAACCTCCGCGAGAAATTTCGCCTCGTCAATTTTGAGTAACTGATGTAATGCAAAGAAGGTTGGTATGGTTGCTTCACCTACCCCAACAGTGCCAATTTCATCGGACTCGATCAAGGTGACATCAAGATCTCGACCAATGAGTTTCGCCAAAGATACAGCGCACATCCACCCGGCGGTACCTCCACCGACGACAACGACCCGCTTAACCTTCTGAACTGTCAAAATAAACCCTCCACCAAAATCGACGACTATCTTAATTTGTCAACAATCACACCGCGTATCTTTCGAGCTATATCTTCATCCATAGGATTCAAAGCCCCTCGTGCGGCTTCGGGTATGTGCTCAAAATGCTCTTGCTTAGGATCGAAAACATAGTGATCAAATAAATTCTTCCATACAGCCCTTTGCTCATCAGGCAAATCACGCAACCCCATCATGGCATGTTGCAGGACACTCAGAGGGGGGCCCATATAGGAAGGCGTATTACGCCACCAATAGTTGACCAATATATTGACTGAATCAAGTGCTTCAACATGATGCCACCACATACTAGGGACTAAGATTGCATCACCGGGCTCTAGATCAGCCACTTGAGCATGTCGCAATGCATCCTTAAATTGAGGAAACACAGCATAGTCAGGCTGGGCGAAATCCACCATACTAATCGGTTGACCTGCCGGAGTGAAATCAACTGGGCCCACATAAAGATTCTCTAACTGCTCAGGTGGAAACAGAGTGAAGCGACGATGACCAGCGACGGAACAAGCTATGTTGGTAGGAAAATCATAATGGGCTGCCACGCGACTTTGATTTCCAATCCAAAGGGAGGCCAAAGGTGCCTGCGCATGCAAATTAATATCATTTTCAGCCCTGAAGCCTGGCAACCAATTATCGATATTTGTTGAACCGACGTATATCATCGGCGGCAACTCTTCAGACTGAAACTGTTCGAGCTTATCAAACACCTCATCCAAGAGTAGTCGGCGGTAGTCAATATTGAAAGATTCGCAATCCTCCGAATAAAAAATCCGACCATTAATACCCGGGGCACCGAGCATTGCTGTGAGGGCCTTACCACCATCAAATTGACGAAGATAGTCAATGGCATGGCGAGAAGATTTAGCTGCTTGTTTGACCATTGGCCAATGAGCCACTAAGCCCTTTAGCACCAACGGCTCAGTTGCACAAAGGAGATCTTGGGACAAATGATTAGGATCAACGTCAATGATCTGCTTCACTTTTGTGTCGACTTCGATCATCAATGACTACCTTAAATAAAACCAAACAAATCTCATGATGACTCCGCAACAGCGCTCTTTTTTTCCACCAGAGGGCGAAGGCGAGCGTGAGAAGCCACAGCCATAAAGATAGCCTGAAGAAACCCTTGTTTGTTCAGAGCTTCCAAGGTGTTTCCATCCAACTCATATAATTTTGGCTCTTTTATGGTGTAAAACCCTGTCAATTGATTTTTCGATCCATCTTTGAGTGTCACCTCCAGGGTAAAGGCTTCAAGAAGATCATTATCCACCAAGGCTTGAACAAACTCTTTGTTATGTTCATGTCCGGCGTGTATGGACTCCAGCAAACCGATGATATCAGTGAGGTAATTAGACGGCGTGCCGTCCGCTAAAAACAACGACTCACCATCACTCGTGTTGACCCGTGGATTATCCATATCTACAGAGACCACTGGCCTTCTACCATCAGGTTGTTGATCATCAGCTTGGAAACCAATCAGAAATGGGTGCCTGCGCACAGACATAGGAATGTATGTGGCATCCCATCCGTCATCAGTCAGAAACAAATTTTCGTTTTGTTCTAGGCCAAACAGCGCAGTGGGGTAGAAACTCCCTGATTCCGTATCTTTACAGAAAAATATTGGGTAGCATGATTGAATGTCACGAAATTCAATGGGGAACGTCATCGCGTGCATCACATTATCACCATAGCGCTTTTCACGAGCAGTAATCACACGCAAGTCACTGTGTAGGTCTTTGTTAAGTACTTTATAATCAGTCATAGAGCCCGAATTCCAAATATCCCCGTTTGTATCGCCATTTTATATACTTTGCAGACCATGGATATGAATTTTATCAATCAACTCCCTATTTGAAGGCATGGTCGAAACAAGTTGTTGTGTTTGCTTGGCATTTTCCGAAAATAAGGCCTCCGCATGTCGACTAAATTCAGTATCGCTTTTTCGATAGGTGGTGTGTGCCTGAGTGACAAATCCCATACCGTAGAGCACGTACTGATAACTTGCTGAGGGGAACATTTCGTCCACATGGGTGGTATCGCGATGCCAAGGGCTCTGCCAACGCCAAAGTTCAAGCAGATCAGTCAATCCACTGGGAATCGTGTTGGTATCGACGTTGTCTCTCCAGTAATCACTGTCCGATCTCTGGCTGAGCACATAATGAAGCTTGAGGAACTCAATAATCTTGCTCCATCGGTAGAGAAATTTGTCATTAAATCGTTTTGCAACGGCGTCCATCACTTTTCTGTTGGTAGGAAATTGTTCAGCAATCATCGCTGCGGACAACTCCACCAGTACAAGGGCTGAGGCCTCCAGTGGCTCTATGAAACCTGCTGACATACCAATGGCGACACAGTTTTTATGCCAAAACTTTGCTCGGTGGCCAGGATTAAAACTAACTTTTCTAAAGGATGTTGATTTTGCTATCTCTTCACCGGCGGTTGCCGCTATATAGGAGTGCAGCGAATCAGCTACCTGGTCGTCGGTCGCATGGGCGCTGGAGTAAACATGTCCAACGCCGCGCCTGCTAGGCAAACCGATATCCCACACCCAACCATGGGGCTGAGCACAAGAAATGGTGCTAGAAGCAATGGGGTCTGACCCATGACGATAAGCCACCTGCGACGCCAAAGCACTATCATTAAATAAAAACTGTTTTTTTGAGCAGAACGGGATATCAAAATGCCCACCTAACAGTAATGCTCGGGTACCACTGCAGTCTATAAAAAGATCGCCGTGGACATCACCCTGAGCATCGGTGACCAATGAGGCGATGTCACCATTATCTTTCGAACTCACAGCGACCACGTTCGCCATCAAATGGGTCACACCCAACTTTTTTGTACAGTGTTCGGTTAATAACTGTGCAAACTTGGCGGCATTAAGGTGGTAACCGTAATTAACATTAAAAGCATATTCTGGCGTCGATATTTGTTTAGGTGCCAAATTTTCGAACATTAATCGATTCTGCGCCGATACCGCCTCGGCAAAGGAAACCTTATCTCTAAAAGGTTGCCATTGCATAGCCAAATTGGTTTCAGCATAACCTCTGGGCACCGTGAACGGATGAGTGTAAGAGTCGTCGAATCCATTTTTCCAATTTTGAAATAATGTCCCCTGTTTAAAGCTAGCATCACAAGCAGTGATGAACTCAGTCTCAGAAATACCAATCTTTTTCAATGTGGAACGCATCGACGGCCAAGTGCCCTCACCCACACCTATGGTGCTTATGTCAGGAGACTCGATGAGAATAATTTCCATTGAGGGCAATGAACGCTTACCGCTGGGGGCACAATGCTCGGCAGCCAACAGCCCTGCTGTCAGCCAACCAGCAGTGCCTCCGCCAACTATAACGATACGATTAAAAGATTGATTTGACATCATAGTTTCACTACAAATCAGATACCTTGCAAATGACCTCAACTTCATTAATAGGACAACTACCCACCGACATCAAAGCGTAGTATTAATCTTATATACCGACCTACTATCATACGATAGAAACAAAGAAGCCGCTCAATGTTAAGCGGCTTCACTGCAAGCTATCAGGTAATTTTTCTTAAAATAGCTTATATCTTATCGCCAGATCATAGCGAGCTCCGCCCTGAACTGCTTGCAGCACTTGATCTTCTGACAGACCGTACACATGCGTGGTTTCTTCAGTGATATTCAAACCAGAGGCATAGATAGTTAGGTTTTCGTTAAGTTCATAAGTCACACCTAAGTCGAGTTGACCATAAGCCTTAACATGGGTTGGGTTTGTTGTCGTACCCTGGCCCTGTCCGACACCAGCGAGGAAGTCGTCTCTCCAATTATATGCCAGCCTTACTGATAAACCGTCTTTATCATAAAAGCCCACCAGATTAGCAGAGTCACTTAGACCATTAAGTACGAACTGGCCCTCGAGCGAATTCATATAGTCATAACCCACATCTGCACTAGCAAAAGTAGCATTGGCAATAAAACCATAACCGCTTTCACCAAAATTGTGTTGCAAATTGATTTCTACGCCGTCGACACTGGCTCTCTTCTGATTGACTGGCTCAGTCACCTGCCACAAAACACTCGGATCACCTGGAGCACCATAGATAGTATCGCCATCGACGTACTCACTATCCTGATAGTTATCCAAAATGAATTGACCAATCTGAGTGTACTGACTTGGGTCGATACCACTCTCAGTCACCGCTTGATCCCAGAGCGCGCCGCCGATGATATTGGGGATGTACCCCAAATCACGAAGGCTGATACCAGAGCCAATAAACTTGTCTACGTCCTTGTCAAAATAGCCGATGGAGAAATAGCTACTGTCGCCGTAGTACCACTCAGCGGAGAAATCTATGTTAGTAGACTCAATGGGTTCCAAGTTAGGGTTGCCAGATACCGCAGCTGGCGGTACACCAGGGTAGAATTGCGAGCTGCTCGCTACAAGTCCACCTTTGATATCACCATAACTTGGTCGTGTCACTGTTTTGCTGAAGGATGCTCGCAAAATAACATCATCAACTACCTCAATATCGAAATCTATCACTGGCAAAAGGAAATCATAATTACCCTTGGAACCATAAACTGCAAAGCCTCCATCAGCGGCCGTTACATAAAGCTCATTACCTGCTTTAGACCAGCTACTTCCAGTGTATTCAGAGCTCACTGCTTCGGAATAAACATCAGTCTCCTCATAACGAAGACCGACATGCAAGTTAACGGGCCTATCCGAAAGTTCTGTGCTCAGATTGTAACTAATATACGCTGCCGTGGATTCTTCCAACGTGTAAATATTGTTAAACCCATTGACATTACTACCTGACCACTCGGTGGATGCACAATAACCAGTTCCACAGTCACCTGTAGCTTCGTATTCATCGCCACTGGCAACATAAGCCGCCTCACCAGCAGCAATTAAATCTGCCAGTGATGCTGTAAAGAATTCGGTTTGCAGATCGGGATGGTCACTGCCTGATAATTCATCAAATTGACCATCGATGCTAGAGCGTAAAACAATATCCGCTAAATCACCGGGGTTGGTGATACCACCCCAATTGTTCAACTGCACAAAGTTTGATACTGATCGGTTACCCACCTCAGAGATTTGAACGCCAAAGTCAATGCTGGCCTCGTCTGAAAAATCCCAGGTGCCACTGATCTTCGTTTGCTCCAAGTCCATCTTCGCAGCATCATTACTGAAAGTACTACCAGTAATAATCATGTCATTCTTGTACATGGGACGATTTTCTTCACCCCCGGAATTCAGATTCAGCACCATAACCGGCATTTCGCTACCGGTTATGATGGTCTGGCCGACTTTGTTGAATGACGCCATAGTAATTAACGCACTAGTTCCATAAGGCCCATTGGCACCTGTCTCTGCAGATGAGTCATGCCAATCTAAACTCAAGTTCAGCTCGTCATTGACTTGCCAGTCAAAATTCAGACCCAACGATTTATTCGTGTTTCGGCGTCCATCTTCACCGGTACCCATTGCAAAATCGGCATCATCAACCACTTCGCTGTAGAAAACTGGGCTAGAAATCGGGCCCGCGGACCACTCACTGGACTGGGAAACAGCCGCAGTATTTGAGAACCACGCGGACATATCGCTGTAGGAACGCTCGAGATCAAATTCAGACTGAATATAATCCACAGTCATTGTCACTGAATCCGATGGTGCCATCTGCAATACGACTTGGTTGTTTGTTCTCTCAGTTCTATACTCGGCGATGTTGTACGCCATCGACTGAGGAAGAGAATAATTAGAGTCAGCTGTGATTGGCCGGTTTACTTGATTCTCATCAGTCGCAAGTTTGGCATCCTTCGAACCATTGGGCATGATGTCGTCGCCCGGTCGAGTGTACCATCCGCCTACGCTGGCTCCATTGACGCCGTTATTGCGCTCTTGTCGACTGGCAATAATTGCAATACCAATGGTGTCATCAGCAAAGGTATCCATATATATTCCGGAGAATTCCGGCGTGTATTCATCACCGACTCGGGTCGAAGTATCGTTTACTGCCTTGATACCAAAACTCATGGTGGCATCCGCCTCCAGTGGTTTTGGTGTGGAAATGTTTATAGTGGAACCCACGCCCCCTGATGGAACATCTGCCCGTCCTGTTTTGTAAACCTGAACACCAGCCACACCCTCTGAGGCAAGATCACCGAAATCGAAAGACCGGCTTTCGCCATAGTGCGTGGGCATTTGACGGCCATTAACGGTTACCAAATTATACTCCGGCCCGAAACCTCGAACCGTAACCTGACTTCCCTCACCACGCTGCCGAGAGATTGATACACCAGTGATTCGCTGAAGAGACTCAGCCAAGTTAGCATCGGGGAACTTACCGATGTCTTCGGCAGAGATTGCATCAACAACACCGGTAGAATCTCTCTTGATATCCATTGATTGCTTGAGACTGGCGCGGATACCGCCTTGTACAATTATTTCCTCTATGACAGCACCGCCATCCTGAGCAAGTGCAGGTGCAGAAACACCCACCAATGCCAAAGCGACGCTAGATGAAAGCAAACTTTTTCTGAATACCATTTTATGACCCCTGAGATTTATGTTCAAACCGCTTATTATGTTTAGGGCTTTCTGCGGCCTTAGGAGCTTTAGCTCGACTATGCCGTTAATTTGACCCGATTGTAAGAGTAAAACACTAGGCTCCGGCAAACCCCCGGTTTGAGATTAAAGGCACTAAATATGAGATAAAGCGGTGTATTTTTCTTCGAAGTGTAAAAATAGACTGGATTGCCAAATGACCGTCAGTGAAATTGGCCATAATAAGCATGTTGTAACGAGTTTTTTACCTTTTCACGGAGAAAAGGCCCGACGATGAGAAATCTTCTTTGCTGTTTGTTGTGTGCAACCCAAAACCAAGGCACGGCCAAGACTCGACAAAAAGAAAACGCTTAACTTCTCAATGAAAGGAAATCAGCTGTAATGTGCACAAAATGAGCCGTTCGTTGCAGTAACTCAGCTTGCAATCACTTGGTCACTAACAACCAATGGTTACTGGGTTAAGGGTGAATTTTTCCAATAAAACAGCAAACGTTGGCGATTTATAGCTTAAAAAACACTCTGAACTATTTTTATTAGCACAACCCTTGATTATTTCTCACTTATAATTGGGAGCTGAGAACTCCGAGTAAAAACTATGAAAAAATCACTATTCAACGGCAACAAAAACGACTCGGACCCACTGGAAACACAAGAGTGGGTTGACGCCATGAACTCCCTCACGGCAGTTCAGGGAGCGGAAAGGGCCCAATTCATTATGGCTCAGCTCGAAGAGGTTATCCGCAACAAAAGCTTTACAGCCAGTGGTAGACCCTTTTCGGCTTATCGCAACTCTATCCCAGTCGAACAGCAGGGCACATATCCCGGTGATCTTGAGCTGGAGCAACGAATTACATCAATTAACCGATGGAACGCACTCGCGATGGTGATGCGGGCTAACAAAGCCTACGGCGGTTTGGGCGGACATATTGCCAGTTATGCCTCAGCGGCAGAGATATTCGAAACTGGGTTTAATCATTTCTTTCGTGCTGACACAGAGTCCAACAATGGTGATCTAGTTTACTTTCAACCGCACTCAGCGCCAGGAATCTACGCGCGCGCCTTTTTGGAAGGTCGCTTGTCAGAGTTACAGCTGGCTAACTATCGTCAAGAGGTCAATGGTCATGGGCTCTGCTCCTACCCTCACCCTTGGTTAATGCCAGATTTTTGGCAGTTCCCTACCGGCTCAATGGGCATAGGGCCGATCAACGCGATCTATCAGGCACGTTACATGCGCTATCTTCAGCATCGTGGTCTAAATGAAACAGAAGATCGTCATGTTTGGGGGGTGTTTGGAGATGGTGAAATGGACGAACCTGAATCCATTGCCGGCTTAACCCTAGCCGCTCGCGAAGGCTTAGATAATGTGACCTTTATCATAAACTGCAACCTACAGCGTCTCGACGGACCGGTGCGCGGCAACGGCCAAATAATACAAGAGCTGGAGAGCCTATTCATCGGCGCTGGCTGGAACGTGTTAAAAGTGCTCTGGGGTTCGGAATGGGATGCCCTATTCGCGCGAGATTCCGAGCAAGTTCTACTGCGGCGATTTGCCGAAACTGTAGATGGTGAGTACCAAGATCTGGGTTCGAAAGACGGCGACTACAACCGTAGTAAGTTTTTTGATGCAGATCCAGCCTCGGCAGCACTGGTTGCCCATATGACAGATACTGAAATTAATAAATTGACTCGTGGTGGTCACGATCTTCGCAAACTTCATGCAGCATTTACCGCAGCACGGAAATTTAAAGGCAAACCCACAGTTATTTTAGCGAAAACAAAAAAAGGCTTTGGCATGGGTGGCGCAGGAGAAAGCCGCATGACGTCACACCAAGCGAAGAGTCTGGATTTGGATGCGCTCTGCGCTTTTCGCGATCGCTTTAAGTTACCTCTGAGTGACCAAGATTTAGAGAATTTAAACTTTTATCATCCGGGGGAAAATAGCGCTGAACTGCTCTACTTGCAGCAAAAACGTCAAGATCTCGGCGGGCCGGTGCCAAAAAGAAGATCGTCCTCAACTGCTTTCTCGCGAGAACAGCACAAGGCGATTACCATTCCAGCACTTAACACTTATGCAAAATTTGCTCTGCAAGCTGATGAAAAATCTATGTCCACCACCATGGCAGCGGTTCGCATGCTCAGCGGTCTACTTAAAGATAAAAATCTAGGAGCAAGAGTAGTTCCTATCGTAGCCGATGAGGCCAGAACATTTGGTATGGATAACTTGTTCCGACAAGTTGGCATTTACTCACCAATGGGACAAACATATCGACCAGAAGACGCCGACTCCATGCTCTACTATAAAGAAGCAGTAAACGGTCAACTCCTAGAAGAAGGCATCAATGAAGCGGGAGCTCTGTCCTCTTGGGCTGCAGCAGCTACGTCCTACTCCGTGCATAACCAACCCATGCTACCGTTCTATATTTACTACTCCATGTTTGGTTTTCAGCGTGTCGGCGACTTAATCTGGGCAGCCGCAGATCAACGAGCAAGAGGTTTTTTACTGGGTGCCACTGCAGGAAGAACCACTCTGTCGGGAGAGGGTTTACAGCATCAAGATGGCAGTAGCCAACTGATCGCATCCACGGTACCCAATTGTCGCGCGTATGATCCAGCCTACGCCTATGAAGTCGCCGTTATCATGCACCATGGTATGGAACAAATGATGGAACATCAGGTGGATGAATTTTATTATATTACGCTGATGAATGAGAATAGCGCACAGCCAAGCGTGCCAGAAAATGTCTCTGATAGCATCATTAAAGGTCTCTACAGAATCAACTGTCGTGGTCAAGCTAATAGCCCACTGAGTGTTCGTCTGGTGGGGTCTGGCACTATTTTAAAGGAGGTCATCGCAGCCGCTGATATCCTGTATCAACACTATGGGATCAGCAGCGAAATTTTTAGCGCAACGAGTTTCTCAGAACTAGCTCGCGAAGCTCGCGCGCTGCAGCGACGGGATCGCTTGATGCTAGATTCAACCGAGGAGAGTCACATACAAAAATGTTTACCGGGCGACAATCCAATTATTGCAGCCACAGACTATGTTGTTGCCTTACCTCAATTAATCGCGCCCTACGTATCAGCGCGCTTCGTAGCCTTGGGAACTGATGGGTTTGGTCGCAGTGATCAACGGGCGGTACTGCGAGACTTTTTTGAAGTGGACAGCAAACACATTGTCATCACAGCAATCGAATCTCTAGTCAAGGCAGAACGAGTAGATGGGAGTGTATTGCAAAAAGCACTGAAGGATCTTGCGGTTACAGCACCAGATTTACCTCCCTGGTTACGTTAATAACCCGGAAGCCTGATTATACTCTTGCTCGGTACCCTAGTTTTCCCCGTGGTCAAAATTTGCCACAGACAGCTATACCTGACAACTAATCTTTTTTATACTTCGCGCGCGTAATAACTGCGCGTTCTGACAACCCGGAACTCCCTGTAAGGAAAATATGGCAAAATTAATTAGTGAGACTGTTACCAGCGTTCATCACTGGAACGATACTCTATTCAGCTTCAAAACCACTCGAGATGCAGGTTTTAGGTTTAAAAATGGACACTTCGTGATGATTGGCCTTGAGCACGAGGGCAGACCGTTGATGCGAGCTTATTCAATAGCTAGCGCAAACTACGAAGACGAGCTAGAGTTTCTAAGCATTAAAGTACAGAATGGGCCCCTAACGTCAAAGCTCCAGCACCTAAAACCTGGTGATGAGATTCTCATTGGCAAAAAGCCAACTGGCACACTGATTACTGACCAGATGTTGCCCGGAAAGCATCTTTATCTGATTGGTACTGGAACCGGGTTAGCACCCTTTATGAGTATCATCAAAGACCCGGAGGTATACGAGCAGTTTGACAAGATTATTCTTGCCCATGGTGTTCGTTACATCTCAGAATTAGCCTACAAAGACTATATTGAAAATGAATTACCAGAACACGAGTACTTCGGTGATTTTGTCCAAGAGAAACTCGTCTATTATCCACTAGTCACCAGAGAACCCTTTAAAAATACCGGTCGAATCACTGATGTAATGACCTGTGGGAAACTTTTCCTGGACTTAAATTTACCAGTGCCCAACGTCCAAAACGATCGATTCATGCTCTGTGGTAGTCCCAGCATGCTGAAAGACATGTGTAAAATTCTGGACGATAGAGGCTTTTCTGAAGCGCGAAATGGCCACATGGGCGAGTATGTGATTGAACGCGCTTTTGTCGAGAAATAGTCGTCTTTCTATAACTAAAAAAGGCCGTACAACGGCCTTTTTTCGTCACAGCAATGCCACTTAAGAAGCGACATTAAACACTCCGCGCATGCTGTAAGAATGTCCTGGAAAAGAACAGAAGAAGGTATACGCTTCACCACTAACGAGACTCTCAGTGGAGAAAGTCAGACTAGTCTTCTCTCCTCCTCCAATCACCGCCGAGTAGGCCAGAACCCGATCATCACCAACCGGCACATAGCTCGCTGCAAGACCAGCACTCATACCCGCTGTTGCCAGAGCCTGAACGTCGGCAGTTTTAGCTAGGACCCAGTTGTGCCCCATGATCTTTGCTGGCAGCTTGCCATTGTGAATAAGATTCACAGTAACTGACTCACAACTCTTCTCCGCGGTCATATCGGTGGAACTAAACTTCAAATAGTCACCAACTTCTACATCAAACGAACAGGCCGCCTGCGTTGCGTGAGCAAAACTGAAAACACTTACAGCTACCAAAAGGTTTAAAAAAAATTTCATAAAAACTCCACAAATTGTCTAAGCGAAAATACTCCAGAGGTGTACGCAGCCCGCTAGATCATAGATCGCCACCCACTCCGAGTAATGAGATCCCTCGCGATCCTTTTACTCAAGACCTGCGGTGAGCAAAGCTAAAGGGAAGCTTCAACCTACAAATAACCTTGCCCACAATGGAACGATACGAATGAGGACGTTCACAACAAGACGACGCCAGCCGCGGGTTATCACCAACAAGCGTCACGCTGTCAGATCCTAATCGTTCTATTCTCTTGACAATTAATCCAACGTCATCGGTATTGACCACCACGATATCATCCACAGATGGAGCCTGTACCCGTCGAGTTAGCAAAACGTCACCCGCTGAGTATGTGGGCTGCATACTGTTACCAGAAACTCGAAATAATCTAAGCACTCGCCAACACAGGCTGAATCACCGCCATCGCTGGGGGATAAGGTGCTATTACTGAGGTGGTTTCCACCCCTTTAGTCGCCCAGAAAATTTCAGCAAATCGATTGACGCTGGCCAATAAGTTTTCGCCATTTTCACGCTCTATACCCTGCTTACATTTTGATGCCTGCTGCATAATAGTGTGCACCAACTCATGGACTTCAGGATAAGCCTCAATTTGTGGTGCTTTGAAGTAATCGCCCCAAATGGTGGCCACATCATGTTTTACGGCAGCCGCGTGAGTTTCTTTCTGCTCAGTGAGTCGAACCAATTGCGCTGAATCAGCTGCGGAGGTTACAGTGTCTCCCAACTCATGAATCAAGTCTAACAGCCGGATCACACTCAACACTGCAATTTGCGCAGTCGCTGGATCATAAATCTTACAAGGTATATCACAATGTGCTTGTACGTCGGTTATTGCAAACATGTAAATTTTCCTGTCTAGTCAATTAGTTTTTCATTAGCCTGTGTTTTACTGTTCAACGACTTCTGCTGAACTCTGCTCGCACGGCGTGACTTCACTACCATCATGGCGAGGCCCGAGAGCGCGACCATCAGCGCAAGTGCTTGCGCGAGAACACCATGATCATGCCAAATACCGTTGTGATCTCCTGTATGCGCAACAACCGCGCTAGACACTACCAGTAATACTATTGTCGAAAAAAATTTCATTATATTTTTGTCCCTTTAATAAAAGTCTTGGTTTTTAAGCCTTCCCGTCAAGCCGACCCACCACTCAGCAGAGCTGTCAGATCACTTACCAACACGGATCTGATAAAATCATAGTGTGAAATCGACACAAAGACAATGACACGGCCATTAATTCTCGGTATTAATGAAACAACGGTCGCTGTCTACTATATCGCTACTGAAATCGAGTTTGCCAGCAGTATTACCAGTGTCATGCTAACACTGGCACGATGAAGCCAACGAAACCGCTTGTCATTACCCTCATCTCTTGCCTTGTTGGTACTTGGAATGAGTAAGTAGCAACTGATGGCTAGGAGTGAACTTAGAGCGCCTACCGCCATATGCACAGTGTCGCCCCCACATGCCGACAACACACCAATAATCACTCCAACTAACGCCAGAAAAATAAAAAATTTCGGAAACACCAAACGCAAAAAAGGACTTGCTTGCTCTGCAGAGAGGCCTTTGAACACTGTGGGTGCAATGACAGCGGTCTGAAACAAAATTATGCCAATTGAAATACCGTTACACAATATTATCGCGCTGCCGAGCATGATTCAGATATCCTTAGTGATAGTTTGCTTTTCAAGCATAAGTTTAGTGTGACTTGATCAAGATCCCAGACCATAAATAAAGCGAATAAACCGGCTGTGCGACGCTTATTTTTGCCTACGGCATGGACCACCTAATACGCAATGGTGTTTGTACGGGTCAAACAAGCGTTTTGGCCTGCAATTTTTTAAACTTTGATTTAACAGGTTTGCAATTTAGGCTTTCTGGCGCGAGCTGAGGAGTCGAATTCGATTAAATTCTATTGCCATCTGATGTTAAGAATTTTCTTATCCCGATCAACCTTAAGTGGCTGATTAAGACGCGTTAACCTTGGATTTTCTGAAAAAAACATTGCGCCTCGGCACTCTCAATATATGCATGAAGCGAGGAGCCAGCAGAACAACCGTGGTGCATGCAAAGACGGCAAGCGCCATTTGAGCGTTTAGACTTTCAGCAGACGTGAAATAATTCGTCAGTGATAATAAAAAACCAACGACACTTGTCCAAACTGAAAGATCATTCATGCGAACCACAACTCCAACTAGTTATATTGCCAACAAAAGAGTTAATTGAGACCACCCTGAGATGAGATAGTTCCCACCCAAGTGCACTTAGGTTAGTCGCGAAATGTTAAATCTACGTGACACTTAATGACTTTAATCCTGCCTAAAATTTTCCTCAATATTCGCCGCCATCCAAACAAATGCAGCATAAGCAGCCACGTTTTGTGCAATGTTTTCAGGACGAATTTTGTCTAGGGTGTCATCTGGTGTGTGATGCAAATCGAAGTAATCCCACCCGTTTTGCTTGAGTGTCACCACTGGCATGCCCAATGCCCTGAGAGGTCCCATATCCGGACCTCCAGTGGCATTATTATCGCCCATGGCTATGCCGAGAGGCTCGAGAACCTTTTGCATCTCACGACCAATGGACAATTTACTCTCGTCGAAATTGGTCTCAAAGCGCCAAATTTTTCCCGCGCCAAAATCTGACTCTGCGCCGACTATATGTTTTGGAATCTGGTCTTTATAGCGCTCCGCATAGGCTCTTGCTCCAACTAATCCCACTTCTTCAGCACCAAACATAACTACTCTGATAGTGCGTTTTGGTGTCTTACCCATGTCCATAATCATTTTCGCTGCACCCACCGTGATGCCAATACCAGCACCATCATCCACAGCACCTGTCCCCAAGTCCCAACTATCCAAATGGCCACCGATAATAACAACCTCATCAGTCATGCCTGGGATCTCTCCGATCACATTACCCGACTGTCGCTCACCGGGAGATGTAACATCTAACATCAATTTAACTTCAACCTCTCCATGAGTTAGAGCACGGTTTAGCTGATCCGCGTCGGGTGGTGACAAGGCCGCAATAGGCACCTTTGCTACTGACTCTTCATACCGCATTTGCCCAGTGTGGGGAAACCTATGATGGTCCGTCCCCACGGAGCGTATCAGTGCTGCTAATGCGCCTCGTCGCCCTGCTTCGTTAGCTGCTCCAGAGCGTTTTTGCACCGCGGCACCATACCCTGAACCGTCCTGAGTTCTAGTCATAAATTCATCGACGAAAACAATTTTACCTTGCAATCCATCCATGGGTGCATCACGCAACGACTGCATCGTGGGAAACCTGACAATTTCACCCACTACGCCACCGGGCTTGGTGGCCACACTGCCGCCCAGTGCTGTAATAACTAATTGCTGCGGAAAAGGCGCCGTAATCTCGGCGACCTCAGCGTGACGCTCCCAAAAGGTTACCGGAAAGGTTTCGATGCGCACGTTTTCAAAGCCTAGCGCCTCTAGCTTTTTAACCCCCCAGTCTCTAGCGCGCGCCTCGGCTTCACTCCCAGCCAAACGCTGACCCACTTCGGTCGTCAAACTCTCGACAATATCGTAACCTAAGTTACTTTCAAGGCTCGCCGCCATAAGCTCAGACGCTTCTGCTTGCAATGACTCATCGATACTCTCTGCCAATGAGCACAGTGGTAGAAGGCAAAACCACACAATCATCAATACTTTTATAACGCTCATAAAATCTACCCCAGTAAACAGTTTTCTTCGCTATAGAGTCACCCCGGCCCTCAATTATAAGAGGAGCAGAGAAACCACCACTCAAGGTACCTCACAATATGTGAGAAAAACCCCCGATATTAGTAAACAATAGTTTGCATTGCCCGCGGGGGAATTGTCAGCTGTGACTGCGCCTCGCCAACAAAAAAGTTGTAGTTAATCGACTTATCGGTGTGATTCATCACAATAGTGGCCATGTGACCATCTTCGTTTACAAAGGATGTGGCCAATAAGAAGCTTCGACTACTACTGGTGCTCATGCGCTGCGCATTGGGCTTAACAAATTTTGAAAAATGTCCAATATAGTAGTAAGTGGGCGTATATATCAGCTCGTCGGTTCGGGTGTCTCCATGAATAGGTGCGAAGCAAAAATTTTGCACATGGTTGGGACCGCCTGTGTGATCCAATAATATATTCCAATCAGTCCAACCCACCGTTCCACGATTAAAATCATTGATCATAGAATGGCCATAGCGCTCTGCATTGGGCCAATACTGATAGCGGTCGGCACTGAAGTTTTCGTTAGTACCCTCAGTAAAAAGCAAATTCTTGGTTGGATAGGATTCATGAACCAGTGCTAAATTATCATGCATGGTCTCGCCACCTGCCCAAGTTTCGTACCAGTGGAAGCCAATGCCCCAGGCGTATTTTGCCGCCTCAGGATCTTCAAAGATCACGTTGGCACGTCGCGTGATTAGATCTCGATTATGATCCCAAACGACAATTTTTTTGTCGCCCAAGCCCTCTTGTTCTAGTGTTGGTCCGAGATGATTCTTGAGGAAATCCCGCTCTTCTTCTGCGGTGTAAATCATGGACTCCCAACGCTGCACTGCCATGGGTTCGTTCTGGATGGTAACGCCCCAAACTGGTATGTCCTCTGCCTCATAAGCCTTGATAAATTTGGCAAAATACTGCGCCCAGGTGTCATAGTACTCGGGTAATAATTTGCCGCCCTGGAGCATATTATTGTTGTTTTTCATAAAGGCCGGCGCACTCCACGGACTGGCATAAAAAGTCAGTTCTCCACCAGCTGTCTCCATAGCTCGCTTGATCAGCGGAATCCTAAATTCGCGGTCTTTTTCAATACTGAAAGTGACCAAAGATTTGTCACCCTCTTGGATATAAGTGTGGCTGCCACTGCCAAAGTCTGCACTGTGAATCGACGTGCGTACCAATGTGTAGCCTATACCTTCATCCTTATCAAAGTAAGCTTTGAGAACCTCTTCTTGATTTTCGGGTGAGAGCTTGGCGAATACTTCTGAACTGGCATCCGTGATGGCGCCACCAAAACCGAGCACTTTTTGATAGCGCTTGTTGGGATTCACAAATACCGATACTTCGTATTCAAAGGGTTGAACTCCGGGTTTGAATTCCAATGTTTCAGTCAACGTGAGGCGCTTGTCCGTATCTTTTGCGGTGGTATACACCTTGGCATGCAATTCCTCAGCGACAAAACTATTCGCCGCTTGCTTCTGTGTCTCCGAACTCACTGATTGCTCCTGACAGCCAAATAAAAAAAGTAATGTCGACAGTACCACTAGTTTAATCTTGATCATGTGCAAATATATCCATTCTCACGTTTAATTGTAATGGGTGCGTAATAAGTCGTCAGCCACCAAGGACACCTCCAGCGGCACTGCACTCAACTGGTTTCCATAAAAAAGACGATAACGTAAATTGATTCATAAGTTGTTCGACTAAATAAAGTAACCTAAGACGAATCCATTAGATGATATTAATTCTCCACAACTTTTAGAACTATCCTGTTGCCAAACCGCTGCCAACGGCAAAACGTAAATTAAAAAATTCACAACGTCTAACCCCGCAATAGCTGAGTCACTTGGCACTGATTTAGTGTCCGTCCAGCATTCGACCAAGACCGCCAAGAACGGAACCTTCACCTTTATCTGAGCCGCCAAAACTCGGCGCACTGCTGATCACCCTGTCGGCTAACCTGGAGAACGGCAAACTCTGTAGATACACTTTTCCAGTTCCCCTGAGTGTGGCTAAAAATAAACCTTCGCCACCAAAAAACATAGACTTCAATCCACCAGCCCTCTCGATGTCATAGTCAATACCCGGAGTGAACCCAACAATACAGCCAGTATCAACTCGAATCGTTTCCCCACGGAGTTCACGCTCCACAATGGTGCCGCCGGCGTGAACAAAAGCCATGCCGTCCCCACGAAGGCGCTGTAAAATGAAGCCCTCACCGCCAAAGAATCCAGCACCAAGACGTTGATTAAACGTGATACTCACCTCTGTACCCAAAGCAGCACACAAAAATGCATCTTTTTGACAAATAAAATCACCGCCAACAGCACTCATGTCTAGGGGGATCACCTTGCCCGGATAGGGAGCAGCAAACGCAACTCGCTTTTTACCCGCCCCAACGTTGCTAAAGTGCGTCATAAAGATCGATTCACCTGTGAGTGCTCGTTTACCAACATCCAATAAACTTCCAAACAATCCTTTGTCGGGTTGGGATCCGTCGCCCATTTTGGCCTCAAAAGCGATGCCATCATCCATCCAATTCATAGCGCCCGCCTCGGCAACCACTGTTTCGGAAGGATCCAATTCCACCTCAACAACTTGCATGTCATCGCCAAAAATTTCGTAATCAATCTTGTGGCACTTCATCGTAAACTCCTTTTAGTCTCCAGTGGGGTTTGTATTTTTGTTCCAATGCTCAGGAAACTATACATGGCAAAATAGTTATAATAAAGTGGCTGAAGGGAGTCGTCAGTCTTTGTTGAGCTAATCAAACCACTAATAATAGTGCAACCCTTTTGCTGCGATTAAAGATCGCTAAAATATTGGGAGAATTTAATCACCGATGGTCCTGCATACAAAAAAAATTTCCACAGTCCAATTAAGACGTGGGATGTTCATCCACAAATTTTGTGCTCCCTGGTGGCAACATCCTTTTTGGCGCTCAAATTTTCTCATTACTTCAAATACCGAAATTGAAAAGATAATCGGCAGTGGCGTCACGGATATCATTATTGATACATCAAAAGGGGCTGATGTTCCAGATCCGAACACAACCAAGCCCACCGAACAGCGCGGGACTTCAAAGACAGAGGGTGCGTTAATTGAAGTTCCAATGGAGCTTGAGCTAGACCGAGCAATCGCGGTGTACGATCAATCTAAACAAGCTATCCGAAGTATGTTTGACGATATTCGTATGGGCAAATCAGTCACAGTTGAGACGGCCACATCCATGGTATCTGCTATATCGGAGTCAGTAATGAGTAATTCCAGTGCTCTGATCAGCATTGTCAGATTAAAGACCGCCGATGAGTATACCTATATGCACTCAGTGGCAGTCTGCGCGCTAATGATCGGACTGGCAAAAGCCTGTGGCTATGATAAAGAAGCCTGCAAAGAGGTGGGTCTTGCTGGTTTGTTACACGATATTGGCAAAGTAATGATCCCCAATACAATTATTAATAAAGCTGGTCCTCTCACTGAGGAAGAACACCGTATTATGCGAACACATCCAGAGCGAGGGCATGAAATTTTGAAGGCCCAATATCAGGTGTCTGAGGCGGTACTCGATGTTTGTCTACACCATCATGAGCGGATTGATGGCCAAGGCTATCCCCACGGGCTGGTTGGTGATCATATTCACCAACTGACCAAAATAGCATCTATCTGTGATGTCTACGACGCAGTGACTTCAACTCGGCCCTATAAATCAGGATGGAACCCCTCCAAGGCATTAAAAGAAATGGCCAAATGGGATGGGCACTTCGATAAAAAGCTATTCCAAACCTTTGTCAAAATGATTGGCATCTACCCCGTCGGATCCTTTGTCCGTTTACAGAGTAAAAAAATGGGTGTGGTTCTCGAACAAGACAAAAATTCGCTGCTGATGCCCCGAGTCAAAGTATTTTATTCAGCATCTAGTCGCTCATTTATCGATGAAGAAATAATCGATCTATCCTCTGAAAGCACCAACGACAGTATAGTGGGCCCAGAAAATCCAGCTGACTGGAAAATCTACAACATTGAGAAATACTGGGCGATCAGCACTGGCTGAAGCGAGAGATCTTTGTTGTCACTATGCAAGCTCAGTGACAGCTCGATGCGCCTGCTCAACTGCAGACTCCAACATTGCACTGGCGCCAGCATCTGCATTAGCGATACTGATGCGACCAAAGGGTTGTCTCGCTTTTACATGCGGATATCTGGGATCATCGTAATCATCGTAAAGCGTATCAAACAGCATGTGCGATGAAATATCGTAGGCATACCCATGAGCCCACCGGTTCAGGGTAATAGCTTCAATGTCCTCTACCGGGTCAAAGTCAGTTCCCACGAGTAATCGGGACAATTGCTCACGAGTATATCTCTCAATATCCTCAAAGGATGTGGTGAGTAGTTCGTAACGCGCTTGACGATATTGTTGCTTGGCATTCAAACCCTGATTATTCACATGAGGAAATCGCCATAGATTGACAACAACAGGACTATCAGGATCATCGGTAAATCGATAATTATCAAAATTTACTGGATAGGCAATCTGTACCCCAACGTAGTAGGATCCAGGGCACATAATCGAGCCAACACCGAGCTGCTTCAATGCAGACCATCGACGCAGTGCCACCCGTGTAAATAATATTGGTTGTTTCACCTGTTCGGCCAACGCCTGTTTCTGCTCGGAGGGAAGTGATGGGCAAAGGTAGGGAATAATAGAATTATTACACGCCAACAGACAACGATGAGCGTTAATACGATACGCCTTATTATCGGAAATATAGGTAATGGCCACATGCTTACCAACCTCACCATTCTGATGCTCTACATTCACCGCCGTGGCATTGAGTCGCAATCGTGTACTTGATGTGGGCAAGTCGAGCTTGGTGTAGTCAAAGGTTGCTGTGACAATATCATCCATAGTGGACCCTGGTGCGACACCGGAAATAAGCTTCCTCACTAACAGTCTCGCTATGGACGCATTGCCATCAGGAAATCGATGAATGGGTGGTTGATAGTTAGCGCTAGTCTTTTTCGGTAATCCAGCTGCATCCCATCCAGGCAAACGCGAGTAGGACAGAGCGGAAAACGCATCCACAGCTTCAATACCTAATCCGTTGTCGACAGTAAAATCTTGCAGTAGTTGGAAAATTTCTGGGTGCCGAATATCTAAATCATCGGCCAAAAAATCCCGATAACTGACACTTGACAAATAATCATATTTGTCTTGCGGCGCTATATGTGGAATCTGATCCTCATCTATCAATAATAAGTACAGAAGCTCGTTTTTTGCTGCCTCTGAAATGGGCAGTAATTGCACTGACTCCGTCAATTTTAGGGGTCCGTCAACAGTCATTGGATGGCCAAAATAACCTTTGGGAAAAGCTACAGTTCGATTGACGCCCCAATCCTGTTCATTGAAGTGCAACGCCCCTGCCAAACCATGACGTGAAAAGAAATCTACATCGAATGTTTCTTTAAATCGATCAAAATCGACGCCAAGATCGGCCATAAGACCTTTGACAATGGCACTATAACCTGCCGGATTGACCAAATAGGAGCTGCCGCCATAACTGATAAGTTCTTTATCACCCACAGTGAATTCATTTCTCTTGGCATGACCACCAAAATCATCGTGATTGTCAATAATCAGAATTCGGGCCTGAGGATTCTTTTTGCGATAGAAGTAAGCCGCAGATAAACCGCTGATGCCAGCACCCACCACCACCAAGTCATAGACCCCCGCATCAAGCTCGCTGACTTCACCCCAATCGGAACGCCCAGCCCGGGCAAGTTGATGCGCCACTTCAAAGGACCCCGGATGATTTCCACGCAGACCAATGCGCGCCGGTGGATAACGGCTGTCAATCTTCGGAGCAGGCGGGGGATATGTTTTCAGTTTACTGATTGTCGACCAAGTAGGACTTGACAATAAGGCGCTCGACGCTGCTGTGACTGCAGCAAATCCCTGGACTATGTCTCGCCGGGAAATATCCGCGCACATACCCAAATCACCATCTGACTTAACCATAACTAACCATCGCTGCGAAGCAGAAACAATGTTAAACGGAGCTTGGATAGTAAGTCATAAGCGACAACTGATGCAACCGAAGGTATGGGCAGATTAACAACCAATCAGTGGCATGGCTCTTGGACTAGCAACATCGCGTCTCAGCCGGTCATAAATCAGAGCATTACCCAGCCATTAATACATCGACTTTTGCTGCACATATAAAATCATTAATGGATAAACCATCAATGTCATGAGTACTAAATTTAACCACACAGTACCCCCAACCAAAATTAATATCAGGGTGGTGTCCCTGCTGATCTCCCAGCCACGCGATCACATTGGCTGTTTGCAGTGCTTTGGCAAAACCTTTAAAGCGAAATACTCGCACAAGCTGTCTCTGCGCTATGTCGGCTATCCAATCTTGATGGATTTCCTTTAACAGTTTCGCTATATCAGCATCATCCAATTTGCCAATATTTTTCTGATCTCTATTGCAGACCTGTTCACTGAGTCGCATAGTGTCCTTATCGATCATAACTTTCGTCCTTTTAGTTATTATTTCTATCAGCCGTTGGTTCTGGATACTTGGCGCTATATAACCCTAACCGCTGCGCGGTTGTCAAACTCGCCATCAGTGACGTTTCAGTTATTCCGAACAAATCATCAATATTCTCAAGTACGTAATAAATCGGTTGATGAATGTCTATCCG
>Ga0206126_10000702_pt1 | contig 44169 bp, 9 predicted proteins | sample Helgoland_Spring_5_FD_148621 | JGI IMG/M metagenome (GOLD analysis project Ga0206126, IMG submission 148621) | Pelagic subsurface seawater microbial communities from Kabeltonne, Helgoland, North Sea - Helgoland_Spring_Bloom_20160412_1 | ecosystem: Environmental > Aquatic > Marine > Epipelagic ...
ACAAACAAAATTTGTGTCCGAAATCATTGCTGTCACACTCGCACAGCGCGATCTTTAATCGCATTCATCCCAGCATACCCGTGGCGCATAGCGTGGGCGAGTAAAGACAAAGTTCACGACATCATGCGGTGCGATACCGATGTCGAACATGGGCGTATAATCGACCCATGTCTCGACAATCATCATGAACTCATTGTCTTTCATGATGGGCAGTCGGCTGTGTAAGCCAGCAACTTCATCTTCGGACAGCTCACCCTTACCACCGCCTTGAACTTTGGACTATCTATTTTTAGGGCTGAATCACGGTGTTGAACACAGCTTTTTTAGACGGAACTTAAAGTGCGTCGTGTTTTCCCAATTCTATGATTTTTTCTATGCAGCGACTGACATTTGGTAACTCTTTAGCGATGATATATGACCCATCTTCTTCCTGAGCAAAGCCGAAATAACCGTCTTCAACCTGAAAGATCGGAAAACTGAACATATGTTTTAATTTTCGATGTATCGTTGCTGCCGGTATGCTGGTCCGTTTCGACATCGCGCGCACTGAGTATGGATCGGCGAGCCTGTAATAACCATTGTTAAGAAGGATCACCTTGAATTGCTCTTCATGAATTAACATCATCAAAACTGCAGAGGTCGGGTCGCCAAAGTACCGCGTCCAATCAGCCAAAATTGATGTTGTTTGCAAAGCCCATTGATATCTTGTGGACAGGTTGTTCAATGTAATTTTAGTTGAGCTTATGACTTTTGGCTTTTTTCGAGACATTATCTTTCGCAATATTTTAACTTGATTACACTTGCATATTGAGACAACTAAAGTAATTTTTGGTAAATGTATACGTAAAGAAGTTCAAATAGATCCAAAATGAAACAAAAGGTATTATTTGTCTCATTTTGGATCGCAGGGGTACTGTTTTGTGCCGTGAATTCTGGCTAAGCCGTGAACTCTGGCGAAATAAACTTACCCGCACTCCGTTTAGGCTCCTCGATGCACAGCTCCATGAAAATATTCTTTAGAGTTATTACGTTGCTGTTGTTTATCAGTGGATGTACAACACAAACTTCAAAACTACAAAATCAGGTCATTGAGGATGAAGAAGCTCTCATTAACATTACAACAGATAGTGTGAGTGGTCCCATTGGTCTGTTTCAGGTTATCGCGCGCGCGGGCAGTTTCAATCACACCGCGAGCATTCAGTCTTTAAGTTTAGAATATGCGAAATTGCAGGCCGGAATTTTTACTTTGGAGGCAATTCCCACTCTTGAAACCTCTGTTTCCTCGAGCAAGCAGGATCATACTGTTGGCGGGTCAAGCGCTCCACTGGTCAATGGTGTGGTCCAATCAAATAACAACGCAAGTTACTCTATTAGTTCGGACAGACGCTTGCAAAGTGGCCAACTAAGTATCGACCTATCGATAGCTCAACTTGGGGCTCCCAGTCCTAATTCAACGGTTTCTCCGCAAAAAATATTAGTTGCTGCCCAAGAAGAGCGTTCAGAGTTAACGTTGCGCGGTGTTTACTTGCCCAGGGCGGGCTTTTGTTGATGAGGGGGCCGATAAACGTGTCATTGAATGTCTGCCAATCCTTGCTTGCCGGGCGTCTTGCCAAGAAGGTGGGGCGGTGCGCTGCATTTGTCTTTTTTCTAGGGCTGGGTGGGTGTGCGCTCGCACCCGATGTGCGAGTTGAGCCAGATGAGGTTGAAACCCGTGCCGCAGAGATTGTGATGGCGTACAACGAGGGTGCTGCCCTCGAAGCCAATCGGCCTTTGACGCTTGGCAAGGCCATAGCCCTATCCGCGTTGCAAAACATTGATCTTCTGGAGCGGCGTATCGACATCGCGATCGGAGAGGGCGACATCGCAAATTCGTCTTTCATCAACGGGTTGTCGCTGTCGCGTGTAAAGAGCCAAGACGACAGATCGGTCGCGAGCGATGAGGAGAACGAGGCCATTGCGCGTATCGAAGCGCTGACGCTTGGGGCAGCATATTTTGACGCGCGCCTTCAGAGGTCCGACACAGAACTAAAACGCGAATTATTGGCCCAAGGTGTGCAGTTTCGGGCGCTTGAAGCCGTGCAGTTGTATTACGAACAAGCCGCGCATCAATCGATGGAACGCAAGGCGCTGGACTTGTTGACAGATTTGAAACGCGCCAAAGAAGCCAACCGCAAAGCCATTGACCAGCAATTGGGGGACCCATTGGCCTCGCTCAGCGCGGCGCAGGAATTGGGGGAACTAGAGGCCACGTTGCTCGACAAAATTCGTGCTGCCATTTTTTTGCGTGATCAGTTTCGAAAATTGGTGGGGCGGCCTGGACAATCGCCAGTGCTGCTGAACACCAAGGGTCTGAAGAACCCAAAGCTGCCCAGATTACCCCCAAAGCCCGAGCGTTTGACCGCCATGATGCTCCTGACACGGTACGACGTGATTGCAACGTATATCGAAGAAGAAAAGGCGCGGGACACATACCGTCGCACGCTTATGTCGTGGTTGCCGTCAGCATCGTTGGAGTTCACCGGGGAGGCTGGCTCTCAGGGAGAAGATTTCAAGACATGGGGTGTGTCGTGGAACGTCCTGAATTTGGTCAAAGTCTTGAATGCCAAGGAGATTTACGCGCTACGGCAGCAGCTCGTAGAGCTGAGCCGTGACCGGGCTGTTCTGACGCTTGATCAGGACATACAGACACTATCCGAGCTAAGCCGCCAAAGCGGCTTGCAGTATGCCGTGCGCTCCAACAATGCCGGTCTTTCACAGCAGACCTACGATGCGCTCAGCGCCTCGGCACAATTCCGGTCCGGGCGGTTGGTCTTGCTAAAGGCGCGATTGAATTTGATTGAGGTCGAGTTCAACCGCGACATGGCACTTGCTACGCATATGTCAGACGTGGCGCAGCTTTCCTATGCGATGGGTGTGCCCATTGTTCCCCAAGATTGGCAGACGTTGTCGTTCCAAGAACTCTCGGAGCAATCCGAGTTATGGAGGACGCGGCAATGGGACGTTCAATAGTTGCGATCTTGTTCGCGTTGTTGCCAGCTGTTTGCGATGCACAAGAGCGCAGCTTCAGATTAAGCAGTGAACTGGCCGCAGTCGAAGGCTGGATTCTTAGTGTTACAGTGCCTTCATTGGAGGTGACCTTGTCCAACGAGGTTGCAGGTGAGGTTGAGGCAATCGCCGAAACCATTGGGGCGCGCTTTAACAAGGGCGATGTCCTGCTGCGCTTTGATTGCACGCTGTTAGAGCTTCAGCAAGAAAAATCCGAGGCCGTTCACTCTCTCAAGAAAGAGCAGTTTCGTGTACTCGAACGCCTTTTTGAGTTGGAGAGCGTTGGAGCGGAAGACATCGCGATTGCCAAATCTGAACTTAAGTCTGCGGAAGTTGATCTTGAAGTGGCTCAATACAGCGTCCAGCAGTGCACCATTCTGGCACCCTTTAATGGTGTAGTCGCTGAGATCATGGTCGCACCTTTTGAGTATACCCAACCACGCACGCCACTGATCCGTATTTTCCCAACAGATGCGATTGACGTTCGCATGAGTGTTCCCCTTCAAAACCTCAGTGACTTCACCCTGGGCGCGGCTGTGGACGTGCTTTTTAACCCGGATCAAGGTCCACTTCCTGGCGCGATTCACGCAATCGCGCCGGAGATTAATTCCGTGTCACAACTGGTGGATGTTCTCATCAGGATCTCTGTTCCTCCCGCAGAATTGAAACATGGTGCCGTGGTTGGGGTGAAGGTAAAGTGAACGAGCAAAACACCGGTGCAATTATCCTGGCGCTCGAAAAGCGGCTCAGGCACTGTCACAGTGTCGAAGCTGCGGCTTATGCATTGGCCAGCGGTCTCGCTCAGATTCTGCGTCTTGACGACGTCTATGTGGCGCTGCCAACGCGAAGGGGCAAACTAAGGCTCGCCGCCAGCCTATCCCATCCGGTCGTCAGCCACCTATCGGTCTCAATCCAGTGGCTTCAGCGCCTAATTGCGAAGGAAGAGGAGCCTTATCGCGCGGTCAGGCTGGACGATGTTGATGGAGATGCTGATGTAAAGCAGCCTTTTGCAAAGCATCTACTCATCTCTCGGTTCGCTTACGCTCAGTGGCCTTTTCCGACTGGCGGGTTGATTGGCTTTCGCGACACGCCCCTAACGGATGCCGAATGCGTAATCCTCTCTCACTTTGGCGACGTGTGGGGGCAGTTTTACCTCGCGCAGAGAACGTTAAACCAAGGCCCATTGGCCCGATTCAAGGACTTTGGGATACGTAGAATGGGCCTCATTTCTGCGCTGGTCATAATCCCCTTATTGCTCCTCAAGACGCCTATGTCGGTCGTTGCGCCAGTGGAGATTGACTCTCGAGAGGTCAGTGTCGCGGCGCCGTTGTTTGCTGGAGTAATTGAGCGGATCGAAGTGCGCCCAAACCAACCCGTTCAACAGGGAGATATTTTAGCTCACATCGACTCAGAGAGCCTTGAACGTGAACGCTTAGTGATGGCTTTGGAATTGCAGCAACGTGCTGCAGAGCGCACGTCATTGCAGTCACAAAGGCTCAATGATCCTTCTAGGTCGGTGCGCTACGTCACTCTAGAGCGTGAAATTGAGCTTTTGCAGGCGCGTTTAGACTATTTGGACTACCAGATTGCGGAATCTGTCATCGTGGCGGCTCGGGACGGCGTCGTCATACTAACCGCCGAAAATGAGGTGGAACGGCGTCCAGTTGATGCGGGTCAGGAAATCATGCGGATTGTTTCTCCGGTTTCGCTCCGCGGCCGAGTGTATTTACCCGCGAATAATCTTATTCCCTTAGATCCTCAGCAGCGTGTCATGCTGAATTTGGACAAGAATATATTCAACAAATACGAACTGCCCGTTGATTTCATCCGTCCCGAGCCAATCGTGCACGATACCCTTGGTCTCGTGTATGAGCTGTACTTCAGCATCCCAACAGCCTTGTCGGGTGTGGAGATTAGCTTTGGCGACCTTGGAAAGGCGCGGGTCTACGGCCCCAAAGCCACACTTTTGTATCAGGTCTTCAGACGTCCGTGGCTCTCGCTGCGTGGATGGATGTTGTGATGGACGCCGTCGATTTCAGAGAAGGGGCTCTGCCGTCCCCGCGCACGGACCTTGAGCTGTTTGACGGGGGACACTTTGCAGATCAGTCGCCGCGCTGGGTGTTGTTCGATCATGTAGCCGATGAGTTTTTTGAGCTGGATTCAGTTGCCGCGCGCATTTTTCGGGCCCTATTGAAGCCGCTTCCATTTAAGAAATGGTTGCAGAGCTTGCAGACGTTTGAGCCGCAGATCACGTTTGAGCGGGTAAATGAAACGCTGAATTTCTTCTTGAATGAGGGACTACTGTCAGACGCCGATCCACGTGTGCAGGCAAAAAAGCATCAAAACCTCGGTGCGGCTAAGAAGTCGATTTTCCAAGTGCTTTTGCACAATTATCTGTTCTTTAAGGTCCCAATTATATCGCCTGAGCCTTGGATCAGGACGCTAGCAGACGGTTTAGGCTGGCTAAGATCAAGGCCTGTGTTGGTTCTCCGGCTTTTGATTTTGGCCTGCGCGGGGAGCATTCTCCTATCCCGGTTTGGTGAGTTGACCGCCACGTTTGTGGATTACGTCAGCTTTGAATGGATCGTTGTGAGCGTCATTTGCATTGCGTTTTTCAAGGTCATTCACGAACTCGCACATGGCGTGGCTGCCAAATGGCATGGCGCCCGCGTGTCTCAGATGGGCATCGCATTTTTGCTCCTGTTTCCAATTCTGTACACCGACGCAACAGACGCTTGGCGCATTAAGGATCCCAAACAGCGCCGTAAGATTTCCATAGCGGGTGTTTCGGCTGAGTTGCAGATTGCAGCATTGGCGCTGGTTGCTTGGTCCGTCCTTCCAGAAGGGTGGGCGCGAAGCTTGTGCTTTGTCATGTTTCTCAGCGGTCTTATTCCTTCGTTGCTGGTCAACCTGAATCCCTTCATGCGATTTGATGCGTATTTCTGGCTGTCAGACTATTGGGGGGTGACGAACCTCCAGGCACGGGCATTTTCTGCGGGTCGGGCGTGGATGCGCAACTGGGTGTTTGGCTTGCCAGTCGAGCCGAGTGGCATGACCATCCACAAAGAATTAAAACTGGCGGTGTTCAGCTATTGTGTGTGGGTTTACCGCTTTTTCCTGTTTTTGGGCATCGCACTCCTTGTTTACAGCATCGACTTTAAATTGCTTGGCATCTTCCTGTTCATTGTCGAAATCTGGGTGTTCATCGCGCGTCCAATATACCGCGAGCTGGCGACTGTCTGGGGGCAACGCGGGCATTTTCGGCTAACCAAGACGTCTATCGCGCTGATGAGTGGTCTGCTGTTGTTCATCGCATGGATTGCGTTTCCAGCGACATCACATCTCAATGTTCAGGCCGTGCTAAAGCCTGCACACCAGGTGCAGTTTGTAGCAGAAAACACTGGGGAGCTCGTCTCTCTGCGTCAAGAAAGGGGCGAAGTCCGCGTTGGTGATATATTGTTTTCGCTCAGCGTCCCAAGTCAAACATTTGCGCTGACGGAAGCTGAGCTAAAGACGGCTATGGCCCGCGCGCATTTGGATGCTGCGCAGCGGGGCCAACTGCCCGAAGAAATCGATCGCGCGCGACAAAACCTCGACGGTGCCGAGGCTTGGTTGAACAATGTGCATGAGCGAATCGACAGGTTAACGGTTCACGCACAGTTTGCGGGCTATTGGTGGCCAGCTCAGGATTTGAGTGAAGGGACGCGTGTTTTACGTGGACAACAGCTTGGAACGCTTGTCGCCCCCGAGCAGTCACGGATCGTGGCCTACGTGCCGCAAACAACACGAGTTGACGACGGGTCACAGGTGGAATTCTGGGCGGAAACGGGTAAATGGCTGACAGGTAATGCATCGATTGAACGCTCCCCCACAGCTGAGCGGACCCTTTCCTCACCGTTGTTTGCCTCTGCCTTGGGTGGGGACTTGGCCGCAACCTATAGTGCGTCCGCCCAGGGGTGGGTTTTGGTCAGCCCGCTCTATCGCGTGTCACTTACAATGGATCGGCCCTTTGAAGCGAATACCTATTTGCGCGGCACGCTCATCTTAAACGGAACAGCCCAATCACGTCTCAGACGCTGGGCCGGAGTCTTCCTCAATCACCTCAGAAACGAAATTCAATGGTAGGCCAACTCACATGACAAACCGGTTTCTTGGCAGACTTGAACGCCGCGTTCTTCTTGAAGGCGCGATGGATTTTTTCGCTGACACAAGCGATGACCGATCCCTTGAGGATAGTTTTGCTTCAGAGCCCGTGCTCAATATGCAGGAGCCGCCCAAGAGCGTTCTGCTGGTCGTAGATGAACGCGTGCCGTTCGATCAGGAACAGGTCGACGCTTTGGGGGCGCATGTTGAACTTCTGTTTATTGCCCCAAGCGAAGATGGTCTGAAAAAGGCGCACAATCGTTTTGCTGCGGGCACGCCGTTTCAGAGCATTCATATCTTGTCTCATGGGGCGCAGGGGCGGGTCTTTCTAGGGACCAGTGACATATCTGCTGAAACGCTGGATCGGCATCGTCGCGATGTGCAGGCGCTGGGTCAATTGGCCGAGACGAATGGCGACATATTTCTTTATGCCTGTGACGTTGCCGAGGGGGACGAGGGGCAGACGTTTGTTGAGGAGTTTGCCCAGTTAACCCGCCGCGACGTGGCGGCATCAAACGACGTGACAGGCTCCAGCGGCGATTGGGAGCTTGAGGTGTCTGTTGGTGAACTTGAAGCGCTTCCTTTCCAATTTGATAACATTGCAGCCTTGACCAGCAGGCCAAGCGTTTTGCTTGGGGGGATTTTAACGCCCTCAGAAGATGGCACCATTGTGGGCCTCAGCGTCGCTGCAGAGAATTCAACACTCATGGGGCGTGTGCTGGACCAAGACGGCGATGACGTGTCCATTCACAGTTTTCAGGGAAGTACGGATCTTGGTACGCCACAAACCGTTTTTGTGTCCTTTGTTGATCCGGTCCAAAATGAACAGCAATCCATCGCGTTGCAGCTGACCGTTTCGGCGGACGGCGCATACGCCTTGCAGACAGCAACGGCTTTGGATGTAGAGAACCTAGCCAAGCTGGGCGCTGACCGAATTGCGGCTGGAACCTTCTCCTACACAGTGGTCGACTCCTCTGGGCTGGTGTCGTTGGACGCGACAGGCATTTTGCAGGTTACGGGCGTCAATGATGCGCCTGTTGCAGCCTCGCCCACGACGATCTCCATAACGGAAGATGCACTTTCCATTGGAAGTGAGGCCTTCGGCGCTGGCGCCGTCAGCGTGGGACCTGCACCAATGCCGTTGGCCAACGGATTGCTAGGGACACTCGACGACGCCGACACATTGGTTGTGAGCAAAGTGGGTGTCGCGAACGTGCCCGCAGTTGGTGGTCGGATCGTGACCCTCTCTTTTTCGGACGATCAGTTGATCGACCAGCCATTGGATGTCCTTGTACAGCAAGACGGAAGCGTGAGCTTTGAGGCATCGGATTTTACGTGGTTGCCAGATGGTGATACGGCCAAGGCGTCCTTCACGTATCAGGTGATTGATGAAGCCAGCCGTATTTCGGGAGAGCGGCAAGCGAGCATAATCATAACAGGCGGCACACCGCCGACCTTCGTGTTGGACCTAAATTCCGACCTTGGGCTTTTGACCCATGGCTTTGATATTGATGACACAAAGACTCGTTTAAAGGTTGGCGAGATCGACGGCGAGGTTGTCACAACAGATAGCATTCAGACTGTCACACTATCCTACACAACCGCCACCGGCGCGGCTGCGACTTTTGATTTAGTCCTGACGGTTCATCAGACCGGAAAGCTATCGTTCGAGGCGCAGGACTTTCAGGAACTTGGGCTGGGTGAGACAGCGACAGGTACCTTTACCTATCGGTTGCGTGACCATGCTGGTGATTTGAGCGACCTACAAACCGCTAGCATTGAGCTTCAAGGTGGCAACGATCAGCCACAGATCAGAGGCGACCTGTCCGGTACAGTGATGGCCTCCGAAAACACACGTTTCGTCAATGGGTCTCTCAAGGTCTATGATGTGGACCAGGGAGAAGCCGCACTTGCTGCATTCTTAGTCGATGAAAGCGGCACTCGCCTAGAACTGGACGGGCAGGGGCGTGTTGAGGGCGCATACGGTATTTGGCTCATCGACACTGACACCGGGACTTACAATTACACGCTTGATGTCGACAATACGGACGTCGTGGGGTTAACGACTGGCGAAACTCTCACAGAAAAGGTCACCTTTTCTTCGGCGGACGAAACCGTTTCGAAGGAAGTGGTGATTACGATCCAAGGCCCTAGTGTTGCGCCGGTGGTTACCGTGGGTTTGGGGGACACCGCTAACGCCTCATTGACGGAAAGCCAGACCGATATCGGAGTGTTCGGAACGCTGAGCGTAGAGGACGCGAATGTGTTCCAGAAAGTGACGGCGGACGTCAGCGCAGTCAGGGTGTCTGGACGCTCGGATGGGATGATTGCCAGCGAATTCCAAAAAAGATCGCTGATGTATTTTGTTGACCCTATTGCGGTCAAGAGTGGGCAAAGCACTGGGACCCTGACATGGGGATTTAGCAGCGATACCGTTTCATTCGATTATCTCGAGGCCGGGGAGCACGTCACGCTGGAATTTGACGTCACTTTGACGGATGAGCGGCTAGAAAAGACCACGCAAGTGATCACTATCACGGTCCAAGGCGAAAACAGCCCCGCCACGTTGGATGTTCCTGACATGAAGCTCTCATCAGCGGGGAGCGGGACCTATGAAATAGATCTGCATCGTTATGTGTCGGACGTCGACTTTGGAAGCGATCCAAGCTTTGTTGTTGAATTCTCGTATCCCGGCGGCACGGCTCCCCTTGTGGCGCCCACGATCGATGCGGGGACGATCAGCATTGATCCCGCATCCTTTGGTGACCTCTCTGGCCAGCCGGATCAAGTTATCGACGTTCAAGTGACCGGCTCAGACGACGGCGTTGCATTTTCTTATAGTTTCTCCATCACCGTAGCAGGTGATGAAGCCCCAAATGGGCCAAATGTAGGTCCCTACGCCAATACCTTGTTCATCGTTCCCGTGCGGGAGAATGGTGCAGAACGGACTGAACGTTTCTACACCAATCATTCCATTGCTGACACGCCCTTGCAATTGTCGGTCCGCTTTGTGGACTGGAAGAAAATACTTGGGTTTGGCACTTATGAGGACGACGCTTATCCCTCTTCTGACGAGATGGAGACGCTGCTAACTCTGGCTGACACTGCGATTTTGGCGGGTGAGGATACATTCATCACCTTCAACTCCGGTCAACTGGATCTATCGTTCCTCGAACTTTATGACCGCAAGGGCCTTCATTATCAGGTCGTTGCTACTGATACGTTCGGAAATGAATTCGTTCGCGATTACTACATCGCGCTGGAGGGCAAAACATCGCCCGACTTGGTGAGTGGACCACAGATAGTCGCCACTGCCTTCAACCCTGACCTATATAAGAGCTCAACGGTCGCAAAGCTGTTCTACGATGCAAATTTCGTGAGTGCATCGGGCTCATCCATGATCAACGAATTGGTCGTTCGGATGGAGCGCGGCAGCGATGACGAGCACCTTTATCTCTTTGAGGAGTATTTGGGCGACCCCGCTGATATCTCCGGGCGCTATAACGATTCCGGCCAAGGTTCAAATGAGCCCCGTTTGGTAGATGGCGTGTATATCTATGAACTGGCGATCGGATACACCGCAGAGCGGGACGGTGACGTTTACACAATCTACAAGACGAATGGCGACAGCTTTGATGCAAATGCCGCCATAGAAAACCTGTCTGTGCGGGCCGAAGACTTCCCCGCCACGCACACTTACTACGATACCTATCGCGCGCGCGTTCAAAGTGAAATAGTGCGCGATCTCCCGTCTTCTGGCTTGGAACAATTCAACGAATGGAAGCCAGAGGCCACACCTGTGGTTGAACTGATTTCGCTTACAGATGATCGCGGGCAAAGTGTTACTTTGGGCGACAAGTCTGTTCTGACATATAGCCAGGTGCCGGAAATTGTGTTCAGTTTCACTGACACGGTTGACCAAGATACGTTCAGTGATTTTGAGCGCAAACTTCGCGGCTCGTCGCAGCGTTCAGAGACTAGCGGTTGGGATCCGGTCCCCACGACAAGCCAACGGACAGACGCTGAGATAAGTACAATAACACGCAAGGATTCAACGGAAGTTGCGATCCAAGACCTTGATTACCATGTGGTTGAGGGGCGTTTTGGGTCTTTGGTCGTGCTTGCCAACACAGCTGCCCCCAATATCGAATTCATACCCAATGATGAAGCGATCAACGCTCTTTTGTCTGATGCCGAGGAGGTGTTCTACCTCCAGCCAGACCTTTCCAATGCCTATCAGTATTCGCAAGAAACGTTTGGCGATTGGGCGAATGATGCTCAAACCGTTCAAATCCGTGTCCAGATCACTGCAGAAAACGATGCGCCTGATCTGACGGTCACGCCGCTCTCACCGACCTATACCGGGAGCGATCATAGCTCCGAGTGGCTCAAGCTTTTTGATACTGACGGTGCACTGGATGCAATCGAAGAAGGGCAGGTGGTTTCATCGGCCCGTGTCGAAATACAAAACGTTTCATCTCTTGCGGAAGAAAAAATTCGTTTGGCCGATGGCACGACGTTTGGAATGGACACGCCAGCCAGTCATGTCGCAGGCGACACAACCGTCAATCTGTCGTTTGAAACTCGCACAGAATTGGTCAAGCAGATCAATCAAGACAATATCGTAACATACGATAGCATAGAAACACGCGTCGCAGTTATAGAGCTGACCAAAGTCAGCGGTCTTTCGATGGCTGATATTTCTGGGTTGGAATATCAGTTCGTCAATGGCGTCAGTACCTTTGACGGCGATAGGGTCTATCAAATAACTGCCCTGCGGGAATCCTTGGGATTAGCAGGACTGCAAACAGATTGGGCAGATGTCGATAGCCCGGCGGGAACGATTGTAGACTTCAATTTCATGGTGAACGATGTTGAAGTCGTTCTATCGGACACCATTGGGCCTGATATTTTTGGGACTATTGATGGTTACCTAGCAGGCACTGACTCAAGTTTTTCTTTCTCACTTCGTACCAGTGATTTTGGGAACGGTGTTGTTGCCGTTGGCAGCACTGATATTGACGGCACAAGCTATCAAACGCTGACATCCCCCTTGGGCACTTTGCTGGTCGACCCCGAGACCGGCTATTATTTGCTCCAAGTCGACTCTCAAGCTGTAAATGATCTTGAGACAGGCAGCGCAGATGACAACGTCGTGGCGTTTCAAGTCCGGGCGAATGATAGCACCTATGGTGATGCAGATTTCAACTTTAACCTCAAAATCGACGCGCTGCCGGAAAGCGGCGCGTTGTATGTGGAGCAAGATGAACCCGGCACTCTGATCGAGAATGTTTCCCTATACACCACGCGCAGCGAGTCAATTGACGTTCGCTATTTTGACATCGATATATCGGGCGATAATCCAACAGTTTCGCTTTCGGTCCCGAATAGCGCGACAATTGATACGACCGAAAACGCAATCAGTTTTCGCGACAATAAGGTCTATTTGGGCCTTGGCGACCAAAACTATCTGCTAATCGGCTACATTGATCCGGTCCTCAACGGAACCAACGGAAAAGTCCTGCGTGTTGTCATGGAACAGGACCTTCCTGATGGCGATTTCACTAACCCCGCTGACTATGTGGTCCCGACGAACGGGATCGCGGACGCCACGACTGTGCGACCCGAGTACGAGGGCTGGACCTTTGTTGATCAATTTAGTGAGCACGGTTTTTGGCGCATCCAAGTTCAAGACCAGATCTGGGTGCCGGGGGATACAACGCTCGAGATTGAGGGAGCAACATACGTAGCGCCTACGGACACGACACAACCGATCTATTTCCGCACAGGTATGCCCTTCAAGACGATTGAAGCATATAAACCAAGCGGATTTTCCCGGTCAGATTACTACATTTATCCACTTGCCGACGGCGGCATTAATTTCAACGTCAACACTGAAACGAACCAAGCGGCCGTCATTCGTGACGTATTGATGTACTCAGACCCTTTTGCGGCAGTAGCGGGTACAACCTTTTCGTACGATTGGGCCATTGGCGGCACAAAAGGCCAAGCAGATATTTTATCCTACTTGCTGAACCTAGATTCAGGAGAATGGCATGAAGTCCAGAACATTTCTCAGGGTTCAAGCGTCAATAGCGCGTCCGGCTGGTGGAATGATCCAAACCGTGACAGCAATCGAAGTAACCCCTATTACAACACTAATAACTTCCCTGACGATATCGCGCTAGACCAATATCAGACAGCCTCTCACACCATTGAAGAAGCCGGACGTTATGCATTTGTCTTCGTCCCGGGGGTTGCTGATCCGTCCACGTTTTGGAATGCAAGCGTTGATGTTTATCTGAAGAACGTTGAAATCGTTGGGACAAAAAGCCTTGCAACCAATGAAATGGTTGCCCGCGTCATTGAGAAAATTCGCTACGCGGACAGCTCTGACCTAACGGCTGAAAACACACGTAAAGACCGAGACGTGAACATCGCCGTGACCACGTTTGACGGGCGCGTCGACACGCTAGACGTGGAATTCGAAGTCCAAGAGGTGAACGATAACCCGGTCAGTGATGAACCCAACAAATACATGGTCATCGAAGAAACAAACAACTTCGACCGTTTTGAAATTACGGGTGACTTTGACGTAACCGACCCCGATGCGAATACACAACTCAGTTATTACTCCGTAGACAGCGAGGGATCTGCACGCGTTGATGAAAACGGTAATCCTTTGCCTATTCAGGGGCAATTTGGTGAGTTGCGCTTCGGTGGGGCAGGGGCCGGATGGACCTACACTGTTGATCCGTTCAAAATTCATGAGCTGGGATCAAATGATGCCGTGAGCGAGGTCTTTGCGGGCCTTCAGGGCAGCGATGGTGATGGTGGTCTCATCAACCTATCTCTCACGTTCCGCATTGATGGGGCTGCGGATGAAACCAGCCTAAATGTGGCGGACACAAGTGCCGCGGACACGCACGAGGATATCGTCAACGACAGTATTTTTGGCGGCTCCGCAGTTACGGGATTTAGCTACAGCATCTCGGGTGTCGGGGTGGTTGATACAGACGACGAACAATACGTCGAGACCGCCTACGGGCGCGTTTACCTGCACAAGTCGACTGGTTCTGTCCGCTATGAGCCGATTTCTGATCCCTTCAATCAATCGGGCTTGCGGGAAACCGTCACGCTTTTGGCGACGGACGGCACCAATACGGCGACCCATGATCTCCACCTAGAAGTAGCGGGTGTCAACGATGCCCCAAGCATTTCGGGCGATGATATGCTGGTCTATGAGGAGCTTTCTGGTCCTTTGATCTTGGCCCCAACAGGAACGATTAGCGATGCCGAGCAGGATTGGAACGGCGCACGGCTACTGATTGACTACGATACGGACGACGTGCGGCTTGAGGGCGACACGCTCCGTCTTGTGGGTGATGGCATCTCAGTCGATGGCGCTGACATCACTGTGGCAGGCCTCATTGTCGGAACAATTGATGCTGTGCACAATGGTAAAGACGGCGCTGCATTGGAAATCACTTTCAACGCGGCGGCTCAGCAATCCCACGTCGAGGCGGTTTACCAAGCGGTTGCCTTTGAACAAACGACGAAGTATCCCACCGGCAAAGATAATCTGCGGATCGCCGTCTCCCTGACAAAGACCATAGATGACAACGGGCACGGCACGCCTGCGGACGCACTCTCCGACAGCGTGACGCAGTTGGTGTCCCTCCAGCCCGAAAACAATCCACCCGAGGTCTTATTGGATCAATCCATTTGGGAAGGCCAACGCCACACCCAAGACAATCCGAACGGACGCGTGGCAATCACCGGTGTGTCGATTGACGACGACGGGCTTACGGGTCACGTCGTACTGTCGATCGATGAGGCGCTCGGTCATCTGACAGTCAGCGACAGCATCCCCGTGGGCGTGGCAGGCGCTGATATCAGCGACAACGGTACTCATTCCGTTCGCATGACCGGGACGTGGGCCGCCATCAACGCGACATTGGCGGCGATCGACGGGTTAGTATTTGAGGCTCAGGATGGTGTGGACATCGTCTCACCGGGGGATGTCGTTCTTTCGATTACGGCCAGTGATACGCCGCAACTCACAGGCGTCGGGCGGGGCAGCATTGTCGTATACCCCGCTGACGAAACCGGGATGAGAGCCGATCTTTCGATCATCGAAGACAACTTCTCGCCACTGGACTTGCGCCCCTTTGTTTCCGACAGCAACAACTCTGCGAACCCCGTTTATGAGTTAGGCACCCTTTCAGAGGGTGTGTTTACGGCACTCAGCGACTTGGCCGACAGTAGCTATGGCAGCTTTGTTCCGACTGCCGAACCTGGGGTCTATAATTACACGCCTCCGCAAGACTTCTTTGGCGTCCACGGTTTGGCGTACCGCTTCACAGGCGACAGCGGTAATCCTGTCGAAGCTCCTTTAAATATTTATGTTCTATCCTCCAACGATGCGCCCAGTGTTGAGAGCATTGATGGGAATGACGCCGAATTCCGTCAGGGCGGCAGCCCGGTCTCAGTGTTCAGCAACGCGGACCTGTCCGCGTATGAAGTGTCCGACAACATCGTCGAATTGCGCCTGATTGTATCCGGCGTCGCCGCCGAGAACGCAGAATTTCTGGAGTTGCCCGACGGAGTTGAGGTTGATCTGACAAAGGATGTAACCGGCGTTGGTTTTGACGTCCAAGATCGGGATGGTGCGCTAGAGGTTGTTTTGACTGGGGTATGGAGCGTGGCAGAGGCGGAGGCCTTGCTGAATGGTCTGACCTATCGAACGGATGAGTTCGCGCCCATCCAGAGCAGCCGTGTTATCTCACTCATCTCGATCAAGGATAGTGCTGGCGTGGTCCATCAGGGCATAGACACCGCGACGTATGATGAGGGCGTCTATGCCTCGACGATTGGCGTGCAAATGACCCTAAGTCTTCCAACGGTAACGTTGCAGACGACTACCTTGGACACGGTTGAGGACACCACGCTGATCGTTGATACGAACGCGCGCATTTTTAGCCAAGCGGCAAGCGAACTAGACGATTACGCAGGGCACACGCTGATTGTTGGGTCCGATCTTGTAGAGGGTGCGGATGTTTTAGGATTTGGCACGAGTACGGCATTCACGGCCGCGAACGGGGTCATTCGGGACGCAAGCGGTCTCGCCTTTGCCACCTACAGCACCGTTAACGGGAAACTTGTCGTTGCGTTTGATAGCGCTGAGGCCATTGCCACACAGGCTTTGGTTGATACCGTGTCCGGAGCGATCACCTATCAATGGGTGGACGAGTCTACGGTCTACCTTCCCTCAAGTCTTGGCTCGGCCAGCATTTTCTACATTGTGAGCAATGATGCGGGGAGCGATGATCAATCGCTGAGCCTAAGCCTTGAGTCCGTGCAAGACGATGCAGACCTGAGCCAGCTTGACGCAAACCAGCATGCTATCGAACCCGGGGCGGATTGGGTAAATCTGTACGCGGCGGCAAAGATTGATAACCCCGAAGCGTTTTCAGGCGTCTATGAAGTTACTCTGACCTTTAGCAATATTGATGATGCTGCGAATGAATACATCCGTCTGCCAGGTGTATTTTCCACCTCGCTCGAGGGTGGCACGTACATTCGCGCGAATGCTGATGGATCATCAGAAAAAGTTGTTTTGTATGACTTCCCCAAGACCGTACGCCCCTCCGATCGATCCGTCGTCAATCAAGTGAAGGTTCAAATATCGACGGATGATACAGCCACAGTTGTGGTTCAGTTCAACGATTTCTACGCGGGCAAACCGCTGGAAACCTTGCTGGAAGGTCTGCAATACAAGCGTACAAGTGTTGATTGGACATCGCCTAAGCTGATCGATGTGAGTATCACAAACCTGCGTGAATTGACGCTAAATGACACCAATCCATTTGGAGCCCCACCCGCAGGCGACCGCAGCATCCCCAGTGATTGGGAAAGGGCCCAAGTCAGTCTGACGCTACCTCCGGCGGTCAGTTACACAGAAAATGGATCAGTGGCGCCATTTACCACTGCGTTTGACGCGGACGATTTTGCGGGTATTGGCCCGACAACAGGAAATGTATTTTCTGTTGGAAGGATGAACAGCGACGCAGGAATAACCGCGAATGCCGTCGATGTTTTCAATTTTGACCCAAGCACTAATGATCGACTGACTGTTTCCGGCAGCGATGTTCTGTTGGACAATATCCTAGTGGGGACGCTATCGGGCACTGGAACATCCCAGCTTTCGGTCGACTTGTCCGTTGATCTGACTGCGAGTGAATTGGCGGTATTGGCCCAAGCCATCACCTATGAAATCGCCTCCGAAGACCCTGAAACCGCAATGCGATTGGCATGGTCTGTCTCCGGAACCACTGCATCAGGCGTGATCGATGTAGCTGTTACGCCGGTTGATGACGTCCCAACGGTCGCGCTTACACGCGTCGCGCGGGAGATGGAAAGCAGCGGGATAGACTATGAAGTTTTCAAATCCGTCACGCTTTCGCCCGTCGAAGCCGCCCAGAGCATCAGCCACCTCGAACTAGAGTTCCGCGGAATAGATACTGATGAATTAACCAATCATCTGATCATCGATGGAGACCTCTTCAGCCTCGATACAGATATAGCGGCAACTCCGCTTGCGTCAGCGGATTTTGCTGACGTCTCGTTTGGCTATACGATAGACGCCGGCGTTGGCCGATTGTCGTTCAGCGATATTGCCAGCACCGAGCAAGCCGAAAAACTGCTGGAAGCATTGAGGTTCCGCACGACGGCTGCGGCAGACAATTCAACGCTCTCAACCACGCGTGATCTCCGTTTGGTGGGCGTCACGGATACCGGCGACGTATCTAAAAACACCCTGTCCGTAAGCGATGATCGCTATGCCTCGAGCTTCACCTTCCCAAAGGTGAACAATGCCCCAACGCTGGACGCTGTGGGTGACAATCCCAGACTGGTTGAGGGCGCAGATCCGGCCACCTTATTTAGCAGTGCGTCCGTTACTCTTGGGCTTGATGGATCCAGCACTGAGGATACCGATCAAACAATTTCCGATCTTGAATTGACGGTCACGAATGTCAGCAGTGGCAACTTCCTATCAATTGACGATACCGAAGTCGCATTAACCGACGACACCTCTGGCACCACAATCGGGGGAGTTGAATACACCGTCACTATGACCGGATCGACCGCGACTGTTGCGCTTTCGGGCAGTCTAAGCGCGACACAAACTGCGACCCTGGTCCAATCCCTTAAATTCGGTGCGACGGGTGATCTGGATATCCTTGATCGCGTGGTCACTCTGACGTCAATTAAAGACACGGGCGGGACACCGTTTGGGTCTTCGGATACGACATCCTTGTCGCTGAGCAGCACAGTGTCCTTGGTCAGCGTGGATCAAGCTCCGTCCCTAGACCTGACTGGAGAGGCGATGAATTTCGCGGCGGGTGCAACCAGTGGCGTCACTCTCTTTAGTGAGGCCACCGTCAGCGCGATTGAGACGGACCAAAGGATCAAGACGCTGGTATTGCGCGTAGACGGTGAGACCCTCACCGCAACAGAAACGCTTAAATTCTGGGACACGCAGGTAACATTTTCGAACGGCCAAACCGACGTTGCCTCCGACGCCAAAGTGTCCGTGGTCACTGACCGCGATGGCTTGGAGATGACACTGGCATTCGACGAGCCGGTCCGATCAATGGCAGACGTGGAGGCCTTGCTCAAAGGGCTTGAGTACTTGGACAGCAATGGCGCAGCTGCCTCCAACACGCGGACGGTTACCGTCACCAGCATATCCGACACCGGTGATGACACGGTTCCTAGCGAAAACACTTCGCTGTTTTTTGCCAACACCACAGGCAGCGGCGAGTTGCAGTATCACGCCGTCGTCACCATTGAAGCGCGCAACCAGGCTCCTATTGTTATTGCCCCAAGCGAACCGTTTCAATTGGCTAGCGGGAGCATAAACGTGACTGGCCTACGGGTCGTTGATGTCGATGACACCTCTGTCAGCGTGGTGATTGAAACCAACCAAGACAATGCAGGCTACCTAGGAACGCTCACATTAAGCAGCACGGCAGACGGAATATCGCTGTCGAATGTGAGTGGGAACGGCTCTGGGCGGATTCAGATTAACAGCGTTGATTTGGATAAGCTGAATGCGACGCTCGCTGGCATTTCCTACAGTGCACGGGCCGGTTTCGACAGCAGTGCAGGGGACTATGACGCGATCACTCTGACTGCGACGGATGACAGCGGTGCGGTGGGAACCGGAATTGCTGCCGTTGTTGTGGCACCTGCTACGTCTTGGGTAATTGTAGAGGATACGAGCCAAGACATTGATCTATTGATTGATGGCGTGTTTGAGCTGGGCCGCATGGAAAACGGTAGTTTCGTTCCGCTGACGCCAAATTCAAGCGGCAATTTCGAGACGGATTTTGCAACAATCTCGAGCCGTAGTGTCCCCTTCAGCGACCCCAATTTTTCAGGTCTGTTGTCAGTAAGCCCGAATGCAGATGCGCATGGGGTCGAAAAGCTGGCCTATCAGGTCAATGGTGCAAACCCCATCGAGTTTGATCTCCACGTTCTGCCTGTCAATGATGCCCCGACCATCGAGGGAGCAGCATCTGCGTTTATGTGGGTGCTCGACAGTAATCCAACGAGCCAAATTCTACCGTTCGCCGATCTGACAGTAGACAATATTGAGAGCGGGCAAACGATCGATCAGGTTACCTTTACGCTCGAAGGTGATGCGAGCGATGTCACCCTGACTTTGGCCGACCAAGACATCAGCATCGTCGGTGGGGCCTCTGGAACAATTGGGGACTTAGATTACACGATCGAGCTGTTTGCTGGCTCTCACACCATAACGGTGGATGGCGCGTGGACTTTGCTCGAAGCCACCAGTTTGATCCGTACGCTGGGCTTTGCGACCTCCAACCAAGAGATCAATCAAGACTATTCGCTTACTCTTACGTCTCTGCGCGACAGTGGCGGCACCGCGCTGTCTGGACAGGATACAGCGGACGTCGTTGAGACGGCTGATATCCGAACCATGAACGAGCAGGTTCCAAGCCTGAGTGCTGCCACAACCGCAACCGCGACCGAGCAGGTTGTCAGTTCTAACCTATTGGGTGATTTCAACGTCGATCATGACGGCCTGGAGTGGGCAAATGACGGAGCGGGTGATTTTTCCAAGTCTAAGCTATACGTCTCATTCACTGACGATGCCAGTGCTTTGGACCTGTTCGGGTTAGGGTTTGCCTCCACCAGCAGCTATTCCGCCAATACAAACGATAAGACCGTGACAAAAGCGGGTGCCGTCATTGCCTCCTACGAAGATGCTAACGGAGAGCTCGCGATTGCATTCGGCAATTCTGTTTCGCGCAACGATGTGAACGCTGTAGCCCGAGCCGTTGCGTTCACCGCCGATACCGATCAACCAAACACTACAGCAGCAGATGTGATCCGCACGGTCCGTGCGACATTCACCGATGTCCGAGAGATGAGCGCCAGTGTTGATACGGCTGTAACGGTCGTGTCCGTTGATGATCCAGGGACAATTGTATCGTCCGGGCAAAGCGTTACGTTTACTGAAGGCGATAGCGGGGTTTCTTTGTTCTCCAGCACGGCTATTGACCTGATCGAAGAGTATGACCGCATAGCTAGCGTCCAGTTCAAGGTCACCAACGTGACTGACGCCAATGACGTTTTGTTGCTTGGCAACCCTGCGATCGGTGCACAGATCGCGGTCGACCTGTCGGTGTCCGGTACAGGCACAATTGAGCACGACGGTCAGACCCTCACCTTTAGCGTCATTAATTCCGCGCGCACCGCGTTTATCAGTGTAGAGGCTGCCGCGGGTGAAAGCCTAACAACGGCCTCGGCCCAAGCTCTGATTGATACTATCAAGTATCAAAACACGGCCAGTCGCATCTTGAACCAAGATACGCGCGTCATCTCGATCACGGCCGTTTCGGAAATCTCAGATCCGGACGGGAGCGCGATTGTTACCGAAATTGCCCAAAGCGGCATTGACGCGAATGTCACGTTTGACGGAAGCATTGAGCGCGCGGTCGAAGATGGGCCTCCTGTGTACATTTTCGCCAACACAGCAGTGAGCGCAGTAACAGCGGGCGCGACTGTCACCATAAACTCTGAACTGACGTTTAGTGATGGCACCAGTGACACCACGACCGCTGACCATCTTTATGTGGCAGAGTATAGCAGCGCGCCCGGAGACTATGAGGGGGTCTTTGGCAGCGAAACTGGCGATCTAGAGGTCGGTGGCACCGTTGTCGGATCATACGCCATGACCAGTGATCAAAATGGTGCCACATATACGATCACTGCCAACGCGAGCATGACTGCCGACGACATGACGGCCCTTCTCCAACGTCTGGAATACCGCTTCAGCGCCGAATTGTTGAAGGATGCTGGGACCGGCAATCGCTATAGCGATCTGCGTGGCGCGGATCCTACCACGCGTTTTTCGATCACAACGAATGGTGTAACGCTAGATAGCGCAGCTTCGATTGATATTCCGCTGGTGGTTTCTAACGATGCACCAGACGTGAGTGTCATAAATCCTAAATACTTGCGCGATTTCTCAAGCAACCAAGAAAGCTCGACCGTCTTTTTCCCAAATGGGAGCACTGTTGGTAATCCTCACGCAATCTACCATGACGACTCAGAGCCAGGAGAAAAACTGTTTGGCGTTGAGGTTATCGTCGAAAGCTTCGATGCGAGCGGAGGCTATGTCGACTTTTTTGATGGAGAATTGTTCAGGTATCGCGACACATCCTATGATATGGCTGAGGTCGGTGCGCCGGGGGATATTGTGCTCATCGAAGAGCTGGCGCTTGGTCAAATCAAGATAACCATTAATGATACCAGCGAAGTCGATCTCTCTGAATTAGAATATATGTCGCGCCATGAAATTCCGGATGGGATTTTGAACAGCGACTTGGAGTCCAACGTTGGGTATCGGACGTTTGAATTGGTATCTGTGTCCGACTCAAACACATACGGTTTGTCCGACGATCAAAGCTTTACAGCGGGGGAACCCAAGACCTTATTTGCCACTGGAGAGCACAAATACACCACTTTGTTTGGCCCTCAAAATACGCCTCCAGTCGTACCTTTCTACGATATTTCGGGCCGTAACTTGATCGACCTGCCTGATCAAAATGACTCATTTCAATGGACGAGCCACAATACGTTCCAAGTCTCCAATCAATCTGAGGTAGGTGAGATCAAACAGATCGAGCTGGCCTTTGGTGGAATCCAAGATGGCACGAAAGAGTTTTTCGTATCCCCAGATATGCAGGGCACCAAAATACCGTTGGTTGTGGGGACAATACAGTCGCAATTGTCTTCCATTATGGATTCTTCAACTGGGCAAACGACGGACTATCCTCTCCTGTATGAGGTCATCGAAGGTGACGGCGGGGAAGTAAACCTACGTATAAGCATGGATCCCGCCGATAACTCAGATCGCAATCTAACGGATATTTGGCAGGATCTCGTCAATGAAGGTGGATATGAAAACAATGACCCCATCGCGCCGGGCGCTGGTGATAGAACATACAGAATTGATGCGATTACCAACACTGGCGGCCTTATTCGGGGGGGGGCAGACACACTTGAAGTTGATCCTACTGAAGTCGTTACAATTAGAATTGCGGATACCTACGATCCTCCTAAGCTGACTGGGGTTGGTGGTAGCCTTGAACTGTACCGTGAACATGCGCCTCAAAAGCTGTTCAACGCGGTGGAACTCATTAATCATAATGATACGTTCGATATCACGGAATTCACCCTATCGTTTGCTGGTGAAGGTTTTGAAACCGGTGATCACCACGAGTTGACGCTGGGCCGCGATACAATTCAGCTCACTGGTGATGCCACTGGTATTCCCTCGGGGGTCAGCGCGAATTGGGGCGTGCAGTCGGCTATCGACTTGCTTGCTCCTGGTACCCTTGAAGGGCGTAGTGTTTTTGATCGTACACCTGTGGCCAGTTCCTATTATACCGCTCTGCGCGCAGTGACGAATACGTGGAGCTCAGTATCATCAGACTGGGCAACACTCTCCGGCAGCCTGCTGTTCATCGACAAATATGCTGTTCTTCAGGCGATTGGAGATTCCGGCGCAAGCTACATAACTTTGGACTATAACGTCGCTGTAAGTGAGGATAGCGCGTTAGAGGCCGACGATCCTCTACTGAGTGGCAGTATTCAGTTCCAGAACGACCAAGGTCAGTTGAAAATAAACTCGCACTTCCTGAACACAAAGCCGAATGATTTTGATCCCTTTGGCGCGAATGATTTTACAGAATTCAAGACCCTGTCGATCCAAGGGAGTTGGTCCGAGCCGACCTTCGAATCCCTTTTGGCAGAAATGACATATCAAAATGTCTCTGACGACGATGCTAATTTTGAGCTGCCAAGCAGTGGTGGCAACCGTGAATTCAACATCGGGCTCGTGGGCGTAAAAGAAACCAAGTCAGACAACACAATTGTGAGCGGCACGGTGGAAGGTTCTGCATCGGTAAAGTTGATCGCCGGTGTGCCCTCAGATCAAGTCGCGCCGACATGGACTGCCACAGCTGTAGGCGCAGAAGTTGAGGCTATCGGTGCCAGAACCAAGCTATTCTCGGGCGTCTCAATCGCGACGTCTGAATATATTGATCACAATTTGCCAGAATTGGGAACGATGGCTGGCAGTGTTGGTGGTTTTGACCTCATGGTTTCCGGCGCGTCGTCGTCTGACATTCTCCGAATCGGTGGGGTGGCGCTCCCATTGGTGACGAGCATTGGCCAAGAGTTTTCCCTCAATTTGGACGGCGTGACTGTTGCCGTCGCACAAGATAATAATGGAACACTGGTTCTGTCGGTTCGTGGCGAAATGTCTGCGGATGAAGCCGCAAACCTCATCGAAGGTATGACTTACCAGAACACCACGGCGCTTCCGACGACATATATCTCCGTGACAAACATGCGCGACGCAGAAGGCGATTTGAGTACAGGTGCTTTCACGGCGATGCTCTCACCCACGACGACGTCGAGCGCAGGCAGCTTCAGTATTGCGCCCGTGCTCGCGATCGAAGGGGTTGATCAAGTTTCTGGAAATGTGGGTCCGTTTGAGCAAAACGGGATTACAATCAACGCAAATCAAAACCAACCCTTCTCGAATTTGAGCAGACTTGATCCCATTGACACAGGACAAGTCATTGAAAAGATAAGCTTGACGGTGTCGCTTGCTGAGGCGAGTGACCTTAATCGTATCGTATTCTCTTTCCAATCTGCGACGCTTGAAGGGTTCGGGGTTGCAGGGCCTGACCTTGTGTTTGGGCCGCAGTTCCAAGATGGGACAGAGGTTGATTTTGGTTTTTCCATGGGCCCGACGCTGGCGCCTCTGGGTTCAGTTAAGTATGTCGCGGCAGCGAATGGGAGGCCGGACTATTTTGCTATCGAAATTACTTCAGAAAGTGTTGCAGGCAATGTTCCGGATAGTGCCACTAATGCAATCGTGCAGGAGCTTCTTGCCTCCTTCACTATTTTGACGTCAGATCTTACGCCCAATCAAGATGGTACTATAAGTTCAATGGCAACCGCGCCGGCGGGTGTCATCACAAGTATCATTACTCAGGTGGTCGATAGCGGGGGCGATACATTCCCCGACGAGAACACCACCAACCTGTCGATTGTCGGTCAGATAACGCCCGATGCGTCGACCCCAGCAATGAACTTAGCTCCCACACTCGAGGTCGTCACTAAACGCGCCATTCAACCAAGTGATCGTTCAGCGGTGACGATGTTTAGCGATGCGGTTGCAACTGCAGGCGGCGACACGGTCGGCACATTGCATGCGATGCTTTTGCTCGAGGTGAAGGGCGTCACCGATGCAGCAAACGAGTTCATCACCATCGACGGCCAAGAATACAGCTTGCAGCAAGCCGACCACCCGAGTGGCGTGTCTGTGTCAGAGGCAAATGGCGTAACCACGGTTCAAATCGGTTTTGCAGACCCACTGAATGACGCTGAACTGGCTCAGGTGGTCAATGGCTTGGCCTACCGCAACACCAATGTGTTTAGCGATAATGAAATGCGGATCGTTGAAATCATCGGGTTGATGGACAACGCGGCCGATATGGTCGCGCAAACGGGCATTGCTATGATGAGCCACACGGCAATCGTCGCCAAAACTGGCCCCGTCGAGAATGCACCGACCCTGACAGCCACATCCACCAACCCCAAGCAATCGGACCCAAGTCAAGCTGTGGCTATGTTCGCCTATTCGGATGTCAATGTCATGGATCCCAGCCAGCAAGTGGCAGGGCTATCCTTCAAGATTCTTGATGTGGACGTACTCAATGACGAGATTTCGTTCACGTTGCCCTTCGATGGGATACCGGCCACAACAGTGCCCCTGACAAATGGCGCGGAGCTTTCGATGATGACCGCGCCAGATGCCCCGCCGGTCGTCTATGGAACCGTTTCAATCACTGACGGTGATGCGATTGTTGCCCTTGATCTCGCCGCTTTGGGACAAGACTTCACGGAAGTTTTGGCGTCAAAGCTCGTAGACTCGATCCAGCTTAAAACGGCCACGCTGGGCACGGGCGAATACCGCGACGTTGTGTTGTCGCGAATCGTAGACAGCGGTGCGACGACGAACACCTCGAACATTGAAGTGGTCAGTCGGCTTTATTACGCAGATGCCGATCCGCAACCCAGCCCACCTTCGCTCGTCGCTACAGGCGCATCGACATTGCTCAACTCTGGCGTTGCAGATGTGACCCTGTTCACCGACGTCAGCATCAGCAGCAATGACCCCGGCCAAAAGATCGAGCGCATCGTTCTTGAAGTTGGCGGCGTCGAAGACCTTGGAAACGAAGGGATCGGGCTTACGCTGCCCGATGGTACCGAAAACACAGTGCTGTTGAACGGAAGCCTTGGGTCCATTGTGTCCACCCGTCAAATTGGGCTGGAAACAGTGCGCGTGTCGCTTGATTTTGCTGATGGAGTGACCGCGAGCCAAGCCAAATCCGTCGTCGAGTCCCTAAAGCTAAGGTCGCAAGATCCGCTATCCCAGACGCATACGGTCACCATCACCGATGTATACGACACCGGTAGCACGGCCTCTCACACGGCTTTGTCGGGTATTTCAGCCACCATTTCAGTGGCAGGAGCACAAGCTCCCGATATTACAATTGGCGCGAATGACACCGACATCGCGGCATTGCCAGAAACAGACACTGGCCTGAATTTTGAGGGTAGCCTTACGGTCAGCGACCTGAACGGCGATGACCTGACGACGACAATCCGTGGGCTGACATTCAGCGGAGATTACCAGTCGGACCAGTTGAGTTACGCCGACGCACGCGCGATGTTAACGCTTTCGTCCGGTGCCACGCTTGACCTAGACGAAAACACGACATCTGGCACGATTGTGTACGGGTTTGATTCCGGCTCAGAGGCGTTTGACTTCTTGGCCGAAGGCGAAACGCTCATCATCGACTACCACTTGCGCAGCTCCGATGGTGCGTTGACTGATGATCACGTGGTCCGCATCCAAATTGAGGGGCAAAACGACCAGCTCACCGCAAATAATTCGGCCTTTTCCATTAATGTGCGGGACGGGGTCCAAAGCTATAACTTGTTAGAGCAGGCCAGCCCGACAGATGTGGATGCAACGGATACTTTTGCGCTGCTTGGCGCGCCCGTCGTTGCGGCAAAAGACGCCCAGGGAAATCCAGCCATCGTGCCAGCTGATGCGTGGGTGTTTACGGATGCAAGCGGTACATTTGAACTCACACCGGCCGCGTTGAACCTAGCCAATGGCGCAACGCTCTCTTTGACGATCAACTACAAGGTGACCGACGGAACCACCCCGGTGGATGTCGAAACAAAAATTGACGTAAGTTATGCGCGCCCCGCGTTTTTCGATATCACAGTCGAACGCAATACCGTTGAAACAGCGGGCGGTACCGTTGTGATGGGGCAGCTGGGTGCGATGGACGTCAATGGCAACATCCTCTCGGCACAACCGGACTTGTCTTGGAAAGATCTCGACGGTGAGGAAATACGCTTCGGGTTCGATCAAACCTCTTCGGACCTTATTTTTGGTCGTTTGAATTTGACAAATGCGCGTTGGGTAGAGGCCACAAGTGCGACCGGCGCTATTCTCAAACTGAACACTCAAACGGGCCAATATCTCTATTCGTCAGGCTCCAATCCCGCCTACGTTGAGGAGTTCCAAATCTATGTCTCTGATGGCAGTGAAATGGATCATCTGTGGTTGATCTTTTCCGATGGCGACATGGATGATCGCGATGGCGTATCAGCAACCGTTGAACAGGCGTTGGCAGAAATTGCGGCAATCGGGTCTGCGGATGACGGAACCAAGCACGAGGTGGCGACCCTTGCTTGGCGCAGCCGTGAAAAATTCGTGGACTCAAGTGGCTTGCAATCCGCCACGGATGAGGGGGCAAACGACTTTGCAGACGCGGTCGTTCGCATAGAGACCCGCACTTCTGACGGTCAACAAAATGCGTTTGTCCAGATCGGGGGGCTCGAAGTTCTTTCTACCGATGATAGTGATGCTTCCGAGGATTATTTCGTCGAGGCGCCAGATGAGTTGGCCGGCGAAACAAGTGATCCCTCACTGAAGCGCGTTGTCACGACAGCTTGGGATCCGATCAAATATAACCTAGAGGCTTTAACATCCCTTGGATTTGACGATATCGATGACCAGCGCACCGGGACGCAGGTCAAAGTATATATCGATCTTTCCAGCGCAGGTTTAACGCGCGAAACAGCTAACTCTTACATGAAGTACATCTCACAAGATGTCATTGATGCCTATGCGACGGCCTCCCTCCCGCTACAGGACTTGGACGGGGCGGTGATCGGAACAAGTGGTTGGTATGATTTCACCGCCAAAACGGATGAGGACGGTAACCGCATCAGCGATGGGGCGCTGTTTGTGTACGATGGTTCCAACCCTGATGATATCACAGGAATGGAGATCGTGTTCACCGACAACGCGTTTGGTGACAACAGCACGACAGTCGACCGTATCTTGGACCCGGGCACCATTGGCCACACCAAAGAGGTGTTTGCCTTTGATAACGAAGAAGCCGAGACAGAAGACAATACTGCGATTGAGGGCAATGTCCTTACGGACGGTTGGGATGACCCAGATGATGATTTGGATAACACTGAACTAGAGGACTACAATTCTGGCGCTGGCAACTTGTCGGTCATCGGTTACGTTTTGGGGGCGTCATCAGATCCAGCAGATATGACGGCGATGTCCAGCGAAGCAACCATCAACACTGGCTACGGTGATTTGGTTCTGGGCACAGACGGCACCTATAGCTTGACACTCGGCCCCGCCGCGCAGACGCTTAACATGGGTGACGCTGAGGTTGTAACGCTCAGCTACCAAATTACCAACGGCACTCAAACGGATATCGCTCAGTTGCGGCTGACCATCACGGGTGAGAACGATGCCCCCACCGTGACCGCGGATATTGGCAGCACGACAGAGAGCAGTACCGTCACCATTGACGTGACCGCCAACGATCCTGATGTGGACAACACCGATGCAGAACTCGCCATCACCAAAATTGCGGGCACGCTTGTCTCAAATGGTGATTGGGTCAACCTTAGTGCGGGACGGGTCCAACTTATCGACGGCAAATTGGTCTTCGATACCAATGGTGCATTTGAAAATCTTGACGACGGCGATACTTTAAATGTCGACTTTGGGTATACGCTTTCCGATGGCAGCGCCGAAACGCAGGGCATTGTGACAATCACCGTGACCGGCCAAAATGATGCTCCAACGCTGATATTTAGCAGAACGCAGGAAACTGCTGATGAGGACGCCGGGTCCTTTGTCGTCGGCTCAGTCGCCGGTACGGACGTAGATGCAGATGACATGCTAAATTACGCGCTGCTGTCTCAGCCGAGCAAAGGGACAGTCACTGATATCGACCAAACCACGGGGCAGTTTAGCTTCTTGCTGGGGGATGATTTCCAATATCTCGCGGTTTCTGAGCAGGTGACGGTGAGTTTTGATGTTCTGGTAACAGATAGCCATGCTGCAACGGCGGCTCAGACTGTGTCCCTAACGATTACCGGTGTAAACGATGGGCCGGTTTTGACGGCCATCGATGTAGAAGAGACCCTATCTGAAACGAATGCGATCCTTACGACGTCAGGCAGTCTCACACTCAGCGACGTGGATCTCACGGATGAGGTGGATCTGTCGACTGCTCTGACGGTGAATGGAGAGTTGGGTGGCGCCACGGCAGATGAGGCAAAGCAATGGCTTGCCGTTACCGGCGGGCTCGATGCCACAGAGACCAGCGGCACAGTGAACTGGACATTTACGGGGCCGACATTTGACTACCTATCGGCGGGCGAGGTTCTCACGCTGGAATACGCGCTCACGGCGCAAGACGGACAGGGCGGCACCGCGACAGAAACTGTAACGATCATTGTTTCGGGCACCAATGATGTCAGTATCATTTCCGGGGATCTCACTGGTTCCGAACTTGAGGCTGATATTGGTGACACCTCGTCAACCACGGGTACATTGCAGCTAGATGACCCTGATGGCTCGGAGCCAGACACGTTCCTGGCGGAGACAGTCACCGGCGTCTATGGGGTATTGACGATCGATGCGGCAGGCGCTTGGACATATACCTTGGATCAAGCATCGGTCCAAAGCTTCAATACAGGCGATGAGGTGACAGACCCGATTTTGGTCACGACGGTTGGTGGCTCAACAGCAACGATCACCATGACGATTTCTGGTTCAAATGATGGACCCGACATGAGTGCGCCCAACTTGGATGTTGTTGAGGACCGCAATGCCTTTGCAACGGTCGACCTCACGGACGTTGATGACGTGTCAGAGCGGCAAATCTCCGACAACACCGTAGAAAATCGCGTGCTAATCGCGCCATCCCTTGGGCGGCTTACTCTCGACAGGTTGTCCGGTGTGTACAGCTACGATCCCTTGTCGCATTTTGCTGACTTGGTCGAAGGTGACACACAAATGGTGTCCTTTGTGACGGGCGCGCTTAACCAAACCTCTGTTGGTGGCGGGGTCGCACTGAGCGCCGTTTATTTGCAAATTACCGGCACGAACGAAGCGCCTTCCGTGACAGAAATCACGGACCTTTCGTCGATCCCGGCAAGTGAAGTCATAACGTTTGAACTCTCACATGCGCCCGCTGGAGGCTCGATTACACAGGATAGTGAGACGGGCGCCTATTTGTTTAATCAGGGAGCTGATTTTGATGATTTGGCGATCGGGGAGTCCCGCGCAACGAGTTTCGAACTGAAGATAGTCCGCGATGGCACGTCCCTGCAAACACTCGCAGTCGAGCAAACCGTCTATCGCGGAGATGTTGTTGCCGATCAAAACGCTTTGGATGGCGCCTATCTCACGGCTGTTGACGGTGCAAACCCCTACATGGAAGACACCGTCACCCACACTTACACAATCAGTTCTCAACCAACAAAGGGCACCGTTGAGATTGACCCCGAAACAGGTGACTACAGCTTCTTCACAGGTGACGATTTTGACTATCTGAAGGAAGGTGACACAACCACTGTCACCTTCGAAATCTTGGCATATGACACCCAGTTCGCGGGCGTACGCCAGACTGTGACAGTCACCGTGACGGGCACCAACGATGGACCTGAGATCGCAGTTTCAGATATGGTTGCGACCGAAGACGGCGCGAGCGTGACGGGATCGCCAGACGTGACAGATCCAGACGTTGGTGACACGCACGTCTTTACCGTTGGCGCAGTGCCCAGCGGTCGCGGCAGCGTGTCCATTGATGCGGCAACGGGTGCCTATACCTTTGATCCTGGCTCTGACTTTCAAAGCCTTGCCGTAGGTGAAACCACCACCGTTAGCTTTGATGTCACCGCTACCGATATGGCGGGGAAGGCCTCGACTGAAACAGTCGTCATGACAGTCACAGGCACCAACGATGCCCCCGACGTCGCGACGACAAATCTAAGCGCATTGGAGGACGGCAATGCTGTTAGCGGCACCGCCACAACAACGGATGTGGATGCAACTAATACGCATGCATTCAGTGTTTCTGGTCTTGGGACCGGGCAGGGGCTTGTCACCATTGACACCGAAACGGGTCAGTACACATTTGATCCCCACACAGACTTCCAAGCTCTGAAGGCGGGCGAAGAAGCGACTGTGAGTTTCGCCGTGACCGCGACCGACAGCAATGGCGGTACCGGAACGCAAACTGTGGCGGTGACGGTCACAGGCGCCAACGATGCGCCAACACTGACGGTCTCCAATTTGACGACAACAGAGGATGCCACTGCGCAAGGAACTGCCGCATCGACAGACGTCGACAACGATGCAACGCGCAGTTTTAGCGTCGTGTCAGCGCCCGATGGTCAAGGGTCACTGAGCATCAATGCCACCACGGGCGTGTATACCTTTGATCCCCTCGATGATTTCCAAGATCTGACATCTGACACATCGCGCACTGTGACGTTTGACGTTATTGTGACGGACGAATTGGGCGCCACAACCGTCCAGACGGTCAGCATTCTTGTGAACGGCCTGAATGATGCACCAACCGTCGTCGCGGCCGATCTGACTGCCACCGAAGACGGAGCCGCTGTTTCGGGGATCGCAGCCGTCAGCGATGTTGATACCGACGACAGCAAAACCTTTAGCGTGACTGAATTGTCCGCTGGACAAGGAAGCGTCGAGATAGACCCGACCACAGGCGTTTATACTTTTGAGCCTGGTGTTGATTTCCAATCCCTCGGGGCCGGAGAGCAAGGCACCGTCACCTTTGACGTCATTGCAACTGACAGCGCAGGCGCGATAGGATCAAAAACTGTTACAGTAACGATCACCGGCACCAACGACGCACCGGTCCTCACCGTGGCGGACCTAAGCGCAGATGAGGATGGCGGCATCGTGACCGGCGCACCATTTTCAACGGATGTCGACGACACAAATAACGAACGCCGATACAGTGTAACGCCCCTAGCCGCCGGCGAGGGCACCGTTGCGATAAATCCGACGACCGGGCAGCTAAGCTTTGATCCTGGCGATGATTTCCAATCCCTTGCCGAGGGTCAAACGACTACCGTTAGCTTTGATGTCACTGTAACAGATGATCAGGGGGCACTGGACATAAAAACTGTCACCGTGACAGTGACAGGCGTGAACGACGCACCCTCCGCAAGTGCGCAAACGCAGGATGTGATAGAGGATGGCGCGGCTCTGACGGCGGCTGTTGTTGGCTCTGATCTCGACAGTGATCTTGATCCCAATGGCTATACGCTGGTGTCTGATGTGTCCGAGGGGGCACTGACGTTCAATACCGACGGCACCTATGTTTTTGATCCAGTTGATGATTTCCAAGATCTGAATGCAGGCCAAACCCGTGATCTTAGCTTTACCTTCGTGGCCAAAGATTACGAAGGCGCAAGTAGCGCTCCTGCGACCGTTACAATTACTGTCACCGGCGTTGATGATCTTGCGACGTTGACGGGCTCCACGGCCAGCCTGATTGAAGACGGAGAAATCTTGACTGCGTCCGGTCAAGTCTTGCTGTCTGATGCCGACGCGGTCGATGCTGTTATCGTGGCCCAGACTGAGACAGCCGGCACCTATGGTGACTTCAGCATCAGCGCGTCAGGTGCATGGACCTATGTCACCCGGGATGCTGTGTCTGCCTTGGCTGACGGCGAAGTCGTGAGCGAAACCTTTGTTGTGGCGGCCAATGATGATGAAACCACCGAGGTCGTCATTAGCATCACAGGCACCACTTCTGTTGGTATGAACATCCCGACGGTTGAGTTGGTTGAAAGCGATGCCATCTTGACCGCAACGGGGCAGGCAACTGTCACCGGCAGCGACGCAGGTTTTGTCGCACGCACTGATATGCCCGGGACGTACGGGACCCTTTCGATCGATCCGGCTGGTAATTGGTCCTATGCGACGAACTCAGCTCTTAATGAGTTGAATGCAGGGCAATCCGTGCAGGATGAACTTACCCTGACGCTCGATGACGGCTCCACGAGTGTTTTGCGGGTCAACATTCTTGGGACAGAAGATGTCGCGACGGTTGAGGACGTGTCGTATGATCTGATTGAAACTGATGCTGTGCTGACCGCTGCCGGCAGACTCATTGTGGCCGATCTTGACGCGACGGACGCAACCGTTGTCGCACAAAGCGACCAAGCCGGAAGCTATGGTGTGTTCTCCGTCAACAGCGCGGGCGCTTGGAGCTATACTACCAACGACGCGCTAAACGCGCTTGCCTCTGAGGGGATCGCAGAGGATGTTTTTGAAGTAGCAACCAGGGATAGAGGCGTCGGATCAGTCACTGTGCGGATCACTGGAAGCAATGACGCACCGATCCTGTCCGTTTCAAACCTCAGTGCGGCTGAGGACGGTGATCCGATCAGCGACACCGCTACCTCAAGCGATCTGGACACAGACGACACACGAACATTTAGCGTGTCTCAGCCCGCTCTTGGGCGTGGCAACGTGAGCATAAATGAAACCAGCGGTGTCTATACCTTTGATCCAAGCGTTGGTTTCCAGCACCTTGGTGTGGGTGAAACGGAAACCGTGACGTTTTCCGTCACCGTTATGGACGGTCAGGGGGCGACTGACGCGCGTGATGTGACGGTGACGGTGGTTGGAACGAACGATGTTCCAGTTGTGGCTGATCTGCTGATCAATGCTGTGGAAGACGGCGCAGCGGTCTCTGGCTCTCTCGAAGCCACAGATGCAGATGGTGATTTAAAGGCCGACGGATTTGTTCTGCAAACGAACGTGGTCGAAGGTGTGCTGACACTCAATGCTGACGGAAGCTTTAGCTTTGATCCGGGCGCTTCTTTCCAAGACCTGAACGCGGGCGTCACACGCGACGTATCGTTTAGCTATTCCGCATCTGACGATGCTGGCACCACAAGCGTGCCTGCAACAGTGACCATACGGGTTACGGGCGTCGAAGATGTTACGCAGTCGGACTCTCCAACACGTGTTCTGACTGAAACGGATGACGTCTTGAACGCCTCGGGAACGCTAACACTTAGCGATCCGGATGCTATCGATGCGACGGTGATAGCCCAAGAGAACATCGCTACTGACTACGGCGTGTTTAATATCGATGCTGTCGGCGCGTGGACCTATGTGACCAACACGGCCCTCAATCGCTTGGACCCGGGCCTGCGCGTGACCGACAGCTTGGATGTGGCAACCTCGGACGGAGGCACGGCGACAATCACAATCCACATCGACGGGACTGAGGACGTTGCGACACTCACATCGCAAGTCACAACCATTGATGAAACCGATGCCGCGCAAACGATTACCGGGACTGTTCCTCTTGACGATCTAGACAGCACCGCGACCAGCTTTCTTGCGCAATCAAACCAGATGGGGAGCTATGGCACGTTTGAGATCGATGCTTCCGGCGCATGGATCTATGTGATGTCCGGCACCTTTGATGCGCTTGATCCCGGCGATGTCGTAGAAGACAGCTTTGATGTCGCGACACTTGATGGCGGCACAGCGACAGTGAAAATCGTGCTCAATGGCACCCAAGATGTGGCCTCGCTCACATCAGACACACGGACTCTCACGGAAACCGACGCTGTTCAAACCACCAGTGGTACACTTGTTTTGACAGATCGGGATGCTCAGGATGCAATTGTCGTCGCTCAAAATGGGGCGCAAGGGGCGCTTGGGGACTTTAGCATCGATGCCAGCGGCGCATGGACCTATCGCCTTAACTCTGCAGCGGATTACTTGGACGAAGGGGAAAATGTCACAGAAACCTTCTCCGTTGAGACAAGCGATGGAGGAACCGCAACGGTTGCGATCACCGTTGCGGGCACGCAGGATGTCTCATCTCTGGCGAGTGCCACAGAAAACCTCGTTGAAACTGATGCCGCCCAAACCGTCACCGGACAACTGGTGGTCGTGGATGCAGACGCGACTGCTGCGACGATCGTGCCGCAAACAAATCAAGCGGGTGCCTACGGGACCTTTGCCATCGATGCATCGGGGGCATGGGGCTACACCATGAATTCCGCGGCGAACGAACTGGATACGGGTGCGGCTGTCTCTGACGTGTTTGACATCGTCACAACTGATGGTGCGACAGCCACCGTCACCATTGGCATCACCGGGACTCAAGATACCGCAACGCTCAGCAGTGCAACCGAGACCATTGTTGAAAACGATGCGATCCAATCCGCGAGCGGGACGCTTTTGATAACAGACCTCGATACGACTGACGCGACGATCATCGCTCAGTCGGACAGCAGCGGGGCATTGGGCGTCTTCAGCATCGATACCTCAGGTGAATGGACCTATACGTTGAGCGCCGCTGCGGATCATCTGAACGCTGGGCAAACCGCACTTGAGACATTTAATGTCGCAACCAGCGACGGTGGGGCCGCATACGTCAACGTAACGGTCACAGGGACTGAGGATGTTGCAACGCTCAGCGCGGCAACGGTCGATCTTACGGAAACGGACAGTACGCAGTCAATTTCTGGCACCCTTCTTTTGACGGATCCTGACGCCGTGGACGCTACCGTGGTTCCAGTTAACAATGTTGCAGGCGCTTACGGCACGTTCTCAATCAACTTGGCTGGGGATTGGGTCTATCAAATGAACTCCGCTGCGGATGCGTTGAACGATGCGCAAACCGTCACAGAGGTCTTTGACGTAGCAACAAGCGATGGGGGCGCTTCGACCGTTACGGTGCGTCTGACCGGGACCAACGATTTGGCCTCGCTATCTGCTGCAACGGCGCAAATTACGGAGAGTAATGCCACGCAAAGCGTGACAGGTCGTTTGGAGGTCACGGATCTGGATGCAGTCGGGGCCGCGATCGTGCCTCAAACCGCGACATCCGACGCCTACGGTGTTTTTGACATCGGAACCAACGGCATCTGGGCCTATCAAATGACCACGGCCGCAGATCAGCTCAATATGGGCGACACCGTAACCGAAAGGTTTACCGTCTCATTGGACGACGGCACAACGAACACCGTCACGATCGAAATAACAGGCACGAATGATGTAGCCACGGTCACATCCGTCGCCGAAACCCTCACAGAGACGGATGTGGCGCAGTCGCTATCTGGCCGTGTCGTTCTGGACGATCTTGATGCGCAGGATGCGGTCTTTGTCCCTGCTGTGCAGGCAGGCACCTTGGGTGCCTTTAGCGTCGATGCTGCAGGGGACTGGGTCTATCAGATGACAACTGCGGCTGATCACCTTGATGGGGGCGATCAAGTGACCGAAACATTCACTGTCAACACGAGTGATGGTGGGGCAGGTCACGTCGAGATTACGATCAACGGCACCGATGATCTTCCAGTTCTTTCTGCGCCCCAACAAGGTGCAGTGGCCGAAGGTGACGAGGGCGACCATGTCACGGTGAGTGGTCAGGCGATCATTACAGATGCCGATGAAGACGACACAGGTGCCTTTGTTTCAGAAACGCTTCAAGGCAGCTATGGTGTGTTGCAGGTCGAGACAAACGGGCAGTGGGAGTTCACGCTTGACCAATCCGCTGTGCAGTACCTTGCCACAGGCGAAAGCGTTCAGGAAACACTGCAGCTCACGACGCTGTCAGGGGAAAATGTTCCGGTCGAAATCACCGTTCATGGCTCAAACGATTTAGAAGCACTGGATGATGTTACAGCGACGGTTGCGGTATTCGAAGATCCGATCAACGTGGATCTGGCCGACGTCTTTGAGGACCTTGATATCAGCGATACACATGTCCTGACGCCGGGGACACCAAGCTTGGTCGACCAAGATGGCAATGTCGTCACAGAGCGTGGGTTGGCGCTGGACGGGACCATTCTTCGCGTCGATCCAACGGCGTTCACGCCGATGGCCTCAACTGATGTCATCACAATTCGTTACCCGGTCACGATTGATGACGGGCAGCAGACCATCACGGCAACCAGTACCATCACCGTAACAGGCGGTTTTGCACCCGTTTTGCGTGTAGACGCCCATGGCACCGACGTGGCGACGGTCACAGAAACGGATGCAGCAGTTTCAGCATCTGGGACCCTTACGGTCTACGATCCAGAACTTGCGGATAGTGCAACCGTGAGTGTGACCCAAGTTTCACGCTCAGGCTCAGCGGCTGATCTCAGTGGGTATGACTTCTTGAGCTACCTCACTGTCTCTGGGGCTTTGGCAGAAAACGCGACCGAAGCGGCGATCAACTGGACCTTTGATGCCCCGTCAGTCGATGAGCTGGCTTTGGGCGAAACACTCACTCTTACCTACACCGTCACTGCGGTCGATAGTACGGGCCAAAGCGGAACCAAGATAATCACAATCCATGTGGTCGGTACCAACGACGCACCCGTCGCCCGCGACTGGCCAATGGAGCCTGAACCGGATTTTGCCCCCAGTACTCGCGATAATTATGTGATCGCTTCTGAAGATCAGTGGTATGAAGGCATCGCTCCACTGGGCAATGACACTGACATTGATGACAGTGACCTCACACTTGTGTCCGCCTCGGCGGCCTATGGCTCAGTGATTGTGCAATCAGACAGGACAATCGATTACCTTTCAGACGCCAATTATCACGGGCCTGATCTGATCACTTACACCATAGAGGATGGCCACGGGGCGCAGAGTTCGGCATCAATCTTTGTGGTCGTTCTACCCGCGAACGATGCGCCTGAGTTGAGCACTCCGCCTGCAAATGTCGACTTCGTTGAGGGGCAGGGCGAAGGAACACACCAGATCGCCGACCACCGCTGGGTCAAGCTCGCGGGGACGCTAGATATCAGTGATTTGGAAATCGACGCGCGCGTACAGGCAGGCTCCGGTGATTATTCGGGTGTCTCGGTTGAGATCGCGAGCCTGTCCAATCCCAATAGCTTTGATAGCTTCCGCCTAAATGTCGCTGACTATGACGTCCATAATGACCAGTTGGTCCGCTGGACTGATCATGCGCAAGGCGCATTCACCGCACTCGCCAATATCACGCAAAGTGATGGATCCATTTCGCTGGCCTTCGACGTTGACGGTGTCGCCATGAGCCGCAGCTTTGTTCAAACTGTGCTAAATGCTGTTGAATACCGCAACACATCCCAAGATCCTGACGCCGCTGTCGATATCCGGTGGTCATTTTATGACGGCAACACTGGGATCAATGACCAAGGCACTGGCGGTACATTGTCAGATGTGGAAACCCAGCGTGTGATGTTGCGCGCGGTCAATGACGCGCCTGAACTGCTGACCGATTTTCATGCCCAAAGCGCCCCAGTACAGTTTGTTGAAGATATCACGACGTCTATCGCGCCTTTCCGTAACGTCTCATTTCACACGGTTGAGGCAGGCCAACGTATTGAACAGATCACTCTTGAAATATCGGGGTTGGTTGATCTAGAGGCGCCAAATGGTACCGGCGATCTTGTTGAGAAGATCCAGATCAGTGGTCGTGAGGTTGAGCTGAGTACCGGCCAGCACACGTATATAGACTTCGGCGCAACCGTGACCGAATTGGGCCACGGCGAATTCCGCATCCAATTGTCGATACCTGGCGACTTCGGAACTGCCGCCGCCGCTGGGTTGCTTGAAGGACTGTGGTATCAAAACACCTCACCACTGCCAACGGTTGGCACGCGTGTGTTCAAAATCGTCGAGATCAAAGACGATGGCGGTGTGGATACGCAGACGGATATGTATGGCACGACCTATCAAGGTGTCGACACCACGCAGTTCACCGATCTGGTGAGCTATGTGGACGTACAACCACGGAACAGTGCCCCCAACCAAACGAGCTGGGGACGACCCACCTATGTCGTGGGGCCCACGGAACTTGAGCCCGTTGAAATTGGCCGGGACACCACACTATCGGATGAAGAACTTGACTGGTTGGCTGAGGGATATGGAGGCGTATCCATTCAAGTTGCACGGCTGTCAGGTGCGAACCCAAGTGATCAGTTTGCCTTGGGTGCGTTGCCCGATGGCTGGCGCATGTCAACGCTTGGCACCGTACTCATGGTGGGCGGAGAGCAAGTCGCGACAGTAGCCGATAGCGATGGACGGCTTGAGATTAGTCTGGGCACGACGGCGAACTACACCGTAGAGCGCCATCATGTGGAGCAACTCATCGAAGGCTTGGTTTACCTCCCGAGCGGAACCGCCACCACAGGCACCGCGACCTTTGCTGTCAGTGTTTTTGATGGCAACGATACGACTGGTCTGGGACGACAAGGCTACGGGGGGACCCTCGAAAGCGTTCAATTGTTTGATATTGAGTTCCAGCCATCTCCCACGGTCAGCAATAACGATGTCTCTACGCCAGTGCCCCGTGCGCGTGATGCACAAATTGCCGTGCCTGCACCCAATATCCCCATGGACCAAAAGGGCGGTGTTCAACTTCACCGCACCTCTGTTGTTCTGCCGAAAATGAGCGTCTCGATAGTTCAAGTTGAGATCACGGCTGACGCTGTCCTTGAAACGGATGGTCTTGCGACAATCATGATGGAGAGGGTTGTCCGCAACCCGGAGATGATCGTCATCAAGATCACGGACACACTGCCCGGACGATACTACACGATCAGCGATACCAAAGGTGAGTTGCTACCGGCTGATATTGTGCGTGTGGATGCGTTGACCGGTGAGCTCAGAATTCTGGACGCAGATCGCATGCCGAGCGAAGTCTTGCTCCATGCAGATGACCTCAATCGCCAACGCGAAACGGTGCTTTTGCAAGTCGAATTGGGGGAGGCGTCAAACGGCAATACGGCGCAGAGCGAACGTCAAAACGTCTCCGTCTCAGAGTTCATTAATCGACTGAATGACGATTTTGGACCGGTTGGAGGCGATCTGCAGATGACCGGTCAAGATATCGAGCTGCCTGGTGAGGACATCACCTACGGTGTCAATCTACTTAACGCTATGGAACAGGTTCTGGCGGCTGAAGTAGCGGACTGAAAGGGCGTCAGTAGGTAAGATTAGGCTAAGCAAATTGTCCGTCAGAAAAGCCAATCTCAGGCGGGCACGCTTCAAAAATTTAGCTTGCCTGTCAACTTGATCGTTGCATGCGTAAGCGGCCACGCCGCTCTCGGCCACTGGGCCTCCCCCTTTGGAGTGGTCGGTGCCTATAGCTAGGAAAGCGGAGGGCCATAGATGGCCATTAGGAGACCCACGCCTTAAGAGATTGTCGTGAAGTTACGACAGGTTAAAGTTCTAAAGGAGCAAGGCATGCCTCGGGTTGATGCGATCAGACAGATCAGCGTGACTGAACAAACCTATTATTACTGGAGTGCAGGCGGATAAGATAAGCGTTCAGTGGACGGTTGTCCCACTAATCAAGCATGGTGGAATGGGCATGGAACAACTCAAGGAACTGAAGCGGCTACAGAAAGAGAACGAGCGCCTTCGGCGTGCGGTTTCTGACCTGACATTGGACAAGCTAATCTTGAAAGAGGCCGCATCGGGAAACGTCTGCGCCCCTCGCGTCGGCGGGCCTGCATTGATCATGTGGTAGCTAGTTCAAAATTTCTGAGCGTCGCGTCTGCCGTGTATTGGGCCAACACCGATCCACGCAGCGTCGGTTGCCACAAGGGCGTGTTCACGAAGAGCGCTTGGTTGCAGACTGGACCTGTCGCGCTTTCGTGCCGCCCCAAGTGCTCGTTTAAGCCACCTTGCGTTCGAAGGCGACAGGGCTTTTCCAACCCAATGCTGAGTGGCGGCGACGCGGATTGTAGAAGCCATTGATGTACTCGAAGATGGCCATCTCGGCCTTCCGCCGTGTCTCCCAAGGATGCCGCCAGATCAGTTCAGCCTTGATTGTTTTGAAGAACGTCTCGACGGCAGGATTATCATAGCAATTGCCTTTCCCAGACATCGATACCTTGAACCCGTTCTGGCGCAGGATCTTCTGATAATCATGAGAACAATATTGCGACCCGCGATCCGTGTGATGGATGCAACCTTTGGGCGGTTGGCGGAACGCGATGGCCATCTTCAAAGCTCTGATCGCAAGGTCGCGTTTCATGCGGTTGCTCACGGCCCAACCGATGACATGCCGAGAATGCAAGTCCAAGATCACGGCCAGATACAACCAGCCCTCAAGCGTCCAGATATAGCTGATTTCACATGCCCATTTTTGGTTGGGCGCATCAGCGTTGAAGTCACGATCTAGTAGGTTTGACGCAATGTTGAACTTATGATTGCTGTCTGTGGTGACCTTGTGTTTGCGTGTTCTAACAACGGATATGCCGTTCTGGCGCATCAACCTGCCAACACAACGGTGGCCCACGTTCAAACCGATCTCTTTCAACTCTTCGGTCATTCGTGAACGGCCATAACTGCCCAGGCTGAGGCGCGATTGTTCTTTGATATGCACCAGCGTCACAAGATCAGACCGCGGCCTGCGACTGGCTGGACGACTACGATACGCCCGTAACCCACGCGTGCTGACGCCAAAGACATCACACAACCGACTGGCTGGGAAGCTGCACCTGTGTTCTTCGGTGAATCTAAATCTCATTGCTTTAGACCCGCGAAGAACTGGGTGGTCTTTTTTAAGATCTCCCTCTCCTCCTTCAGGAGCCGTATCTCGCGTCGAAGTCGATCATTCTCTTGAGCAAGCTCAAATCCTCTTTGGAACCACGTCTGTGTCTCGGTGCGCTGTGATCCATTTGTTCAGCGTCGACATGCCAACACCCAAATCGTCAGCCACCTGCTTGCGCGTTAGCCCACTGCTTAATGCGATACGCACCGCATCTTGGCGGAATTCGACCTTTCGTTTCAGTCCCATAGTCAGTCTCCTTTGGTGCAGTAAATGCTATCAAAGAGGCGGCATCAAATCGCGACAGGTCCATACGGATGGCTAGGTCATTCGTTGACCGCCAAGACACTCGCCTCTTTCAAAAGACCATCTCGATGCGTCGAACTGCTCAAGAGGCTAGAGCATTGGTAAAACAAGATAGCAGAAGAAAAGGGCCGTCCTGAATTTAACTATGGGATCTCTCATTCACGTCTAGCTGATCAATAGATGGCCATTAAGAGACCCACGCCCGAAGAGATTGTCGTGAAGTTACCGCAGGTTAAAGTTCTAATGGGGTAAGGCATGCCTCGGGTTGATGCGATCAGACAGATTAGCGTGACTGAACAAACCAGCGTTATCATCACAACAAATTTGGTGTTTGGGGGATGGGTGTCGGTCTTTGGCGATGCCAAGATGACAACGGCACTTCTCGACATGGTAATGCACCACTGTTCAATTATATAGACCTGCAACAACTCGTTCCGCTTCTCACAGAGCAAAAACAGGCGCGTTTAATAAGCCGCAGCGCAAACAAAGCCAATAGACGAGCTCGCTATATGAGGGCATCTCGCCTATTGGCTTTGCTCCTCAAAGGCCGGGTCACTTTTAAATGCTAAAACCGGGTCAGTTTTATACGCTCATTGACAGTATCAATAACAGTTGTTCTTGAAGTGCCTAAAAAATGTGCAATACAGCTCGCATGAACGTTTATAGTTATCCTAAGAAAATTCGCGTTCATTAACCTTATAACCATAAGGTCTTGCCAATGATCGACGCAAAGTCGAGTCGTTCTGACCCAAAAGGAGTTGTCAGATGAGTGCCGCCCAAGAGATGAGTTTTCGCGAAAGTGTAGACATGATGTTTAATCGCGCAGTTGCGTTGATGGACCTACCGCCAGGGCTTGAGGAGAAGATTAGGGTTTGCAATGCGACTTACACAGTGCGCTTTGGCGTGCGTCTTCGTGGTAAAATTCAAACATTCACCGGTTACCGGTCTGTCCACTCTGAGCATATGGAACCTGTCAAAGGTGGCATTCGTTTCTCAATGGGCGTTAACCAAGATGAAGTTGAAGCACTGGCCGCGTTGATGACGTACAAATGTTCGCTGGTTGAGGCACCGTTTGGGGGTTCCAAAGGCGGTCTTTGCATCGATCCACGTCAATATGATGACCATGAGCTTGAGCTGATCACGCGTCGTTTTGCATATGAGTTGATCAAACGCGACCTTATCAATCCATCTCAGAACGTGCCTGCACCAGACATGGGCACGGGCGAACGCGAGATGGCGTGGATCGCCGACCAATACGCCCGCATGAACACAACCGACATCAATGCGAAAGCCTGTGTTACAGGTAAGCCATTAAACGCAGGCGGAATCGCTGGCCGTGTTGAAGCGACAGGTCGCGGTGTACAATACGCACTGCGTGAATTCTTCCGCGATGAGTCGGGCATGCAAAAAGCTGGTTTGACTGGGGGCTTGGAAGGCAAGCGCGTTGTTGTTCAAGGTTTGGGTAACGTGGGCTATCATGCGACGAAATTCCTAAGTGAAGAAGATGGCTGTAAAATTATCGGCATTATCGAACGTGATGGCGCGCTGGTTGATGCAGATGGCCTTAACGTAGACGCTGTTCAGCAATGGATTTCAAAACATGGTGGCGTGGCAGGTTACCCTGATGCGTCCTTCATTGAAGACGGTGCAAAAGTTCTTGAACAAGAATGTGACATCTTGATCCCAGCGGCGCTTGAGGGTGTGATTAACATTACCAATGCTGATCGTATCAAGGCACCTCTTATTATTGAGGCTGCGAATGGTCCTGTCACTGCGGGCGGGGATGAAATCCTGCGCGACAAAGGTACAGTCATCATTCCAGATATGTATGCGAACGCTGGTGGTGTGACGGTTTCCTACTTTGAGTGGGTCAAAAACCTTAGCCACATCCGCTTTGGCCGCATGCAACGACGTCAGGAAGAGTCGCGCCACCAATTGGTTGTTGATGAGCTTGAGCGCCTTAGCTCTGATTCAGGCATCGGATGGGAGTTAAGCCCGAACTTTAAGGACCGCTATTTGCGCGGTGCGGATGAGTTGGAATTGGTTCGCTCTGGTCTGGATGATACGATGCGCATTGCCTATCAGTCTATGCGCGAAGTTTGGCATGGAC